>ERZ795032.786-NODE-786-length-28089-cov-6.601948_pt1 | contig 28089 bp, 24 predicted proteins | sample MGYA00375124_ERZ795032 | MGnify/ENA primary metagenome ERZ795032 (study PRJEB30167, sample SAMN05720154) | activated sludge metagenome | isolation source: Anaerobic digester | place: China | collected 2015-12-16 ...
TACATTGTCACCAGTTCCTAGTTGACCATGTGTATTGATTCCCCATGTATATACTTCATTATCGACCGTAAGAGCTACAACATGATTGTAACTTGATTTACTCATTATAATACTTTCATTCGCGAAGTATGCAAGCTGCCATTTTGCATAAAGAGTTATATTACTAGCAGACATTGTTGTGAACACATAAGGTATTTCAAGCGATGAATCAATATACCAGTTTTCAAATGTGTAATCTTCTTTTACTGGACTTATTGGTGGATATACATCTGTACCATAATCTTGAACAATGGATGAAACTGGACTTCCACCATTGCTTTCAAAACTAATTTCGTATTGATTAGCGATTAGCTTTCCGTACAAATCTAAATTGTTTGCAGGAACGACACTATATGAACTTGGCATCGTATAATGAAAGTCAGTAAACCAACCACTAAATGTATATCCTAGTTGACTTACGGTTGGATAATTTATTGTAGTACCATAGTCTTCTTCAACTACTTGATATAAACTATATTTATATAACTGTGGATTGATGTGTGGATTATCATAATAATTGAAATTGCCTTTACCAAGATTGCTATTGCTATTTTCTCCCCATGTAATATGGCGGCCTTTGTTTGTAATTAAATATGTATTGCTATTTCCTAATTGGAGTAATTGAATAAATTCATTTTCTTCTAATAATAAATTACTAGTAACATCAATCGGTGTCGATGCGTTATTTTGTGTACCATCTCCTAATTGACCGTAATTGTTATATCCCCATGACAAAATACGGTTAAATGATGTAATTGCGAAATTATGAAAACTGCCTTCAATAGATGTGATTTGTTCGCCTTCTAGTAAGTTAAGATTATCCGTAATTTTGGTTGGTGTTATGACTATTAAAGTAGTCCCATTACCTACTTGTCCAGCCCAGTTAGAACCCCAACCAAAAATATTACCCATGTTCGTTATTACATGTGTATGATAATAATGTACGTTTAGTTGGGTTACCATTTCATCTTCTGATAAGTCTATATAATTCGTAATATCCAATGGATAATTTACACTAGGTGGATAATAAGAGAACCCTTCTGATCCATTTCCAACACTATATTGATCATTGTATCCCCACATGAAAACTCGTCCTTGATTCGTTAGAGTTCCCACATTCATATAGCCAAACTGCGTTGATATAATTACTTCCTCAGATCTTAGGTTGAAATAAGATGTAATATCCAGTGGTATTAATTGATCACTACCTCCACCATTTCCAACAGTACCATAACTGTTCATCCCCCACAAAAACAATCTTCCTGCCGAGGTTAGAATACTTGTATTTTGAACCTTTGCATTAACCATTAAAACAGTTTCGTCATGTTGAAAATGAAACTGACCTGTTATGTCGATAGGTACGAACGAATCTTGGGTAGTACCATTTCCTAATTGACCTCTTCCATTGTAGCCAAACGTTAGAATTCGATTTTGTGATGTTAATAATATACAATGTGTATCAGAACACGATGCATCGCTAATGACTTCATTTTCATTAAATGGAATTCGACTATTAAGTATGGTTGGAACTAAATATGTTGCATTTGTACCACCTAAAAATTTACCAGAGTAATCAATACCCCAAATATACAATTTTCCACCTTCACTCAAAGCAATTCCACCAAATTGATCAATACCTAACTTTACAAATGTAATTGGAGTATCCGTTTGTAGCATATAAGATAATGTATATTGATTAATTGAATATTGTGCGTAGATGATTTTACTTTCTGTAATGTTGTTCAGTTCATGACTCCATCCTAAAAAAGTATATCCAACCCTGGATGGATTATTCGGCGGAGTTACGTCTTCACCACTATGTGCACCTACCATTTTAATAAACGTTCCATCATGATCGAAAAAGACAACAAAGTAATCACTTACACGCCATTTTGCATATACTGTCATATTGGTCTGTATCGGAGTGATGTTTGTGATTTTACCATCATTAACTGTTAAACCTGAATACCAACCTTCAAATGTATAACCCATCTTGGTTGGAATTGGTAGGCTGATGGTGTTACTTGCTTCGATGAAAATGATTGGTTCATACCCTTCTGGTAGTTCTCCTCCCATTGGGTTAAATGTAACCATATACATGGCTCGTTCACTAAGTAAACCATTGGCTAAATCATACATCCATTCTGATTCTGTTTTGGTATACTCTGGATGTTGTATTAAATAAAGTTGATAAGCAGATAAACCAGCTTCTCCCTGCGGACCAATTAATAATTCTAGTGAAACAAGATTGTTCCATTCAAGATCACTTTCATACTTCCATTGTATAAATCCTGTGCTAACGCGGAAGACTACTTGTTTTCCTGCATCGCCTGTATCACCTTTTGGCCCAGTCGGACCAATCAATGATTCCATTGATATCAGGTTGGTCCACTCAATGCCAAGTTCATATTTCCATTGAATATAACCACCTTGTACTTGTAACAATATAGCTTCAGCATTGTTCCCTGGATTACCTTGTTCCCCTTTTGGGCCAATTAATGATGCTATTTCGATCAGTGGTGTCCATAGAACATCACTTGTATACTTCCATTTGATGTATCCATCCAATACTTGTAATAATACTTCTTCTCCAGATGCTCCTGTCGCACCTGTTTCGCCAACCAATGTTGCGATTTCTATTAAATTTTCCCATGTGACACTATTATCATATTTCCATTGAATGTATCCTCTATCCACCTGAAGGACAATTTGTGATCCATTCATACCGGGTTCCCCTTGAGGACCAACGAGTGACGTGAGTGATATTAATTGATTCCATACCAAATCACCAACATACTGCCATTCAATATTACCATTATACACTCTCATAATAAATTCTTTTCCAGAATCTCCCTTAGGTCCAATAAGCGTACTAATTTCAATTAAATTATTCCAGTCATAATCCCCTTCGTATTGCCACTGAATATAACCTCCTGCTACACGTAAAACAACTTCTAAACCATCCATACCAGTAGCACCTGTTGGGCCAATCAAATCCATCAAGTCAACCAAAGGTTTAAATGAGTACTCATCACTATATTTCCAAGCAATCCAACCAGCATTCACTTGCATCACGATTTCTCTACCACTTGTACCTTGATCCCCCTTAGGACCAATGAGCGTTGAAATTGCAATTAAGTCTTGCCAAAGGGATTCTCCAACATATTTCCATTGAATATAGCCATTTGCGACTTGCATAGTCACTTCTAACCCATCATTACCCGGATCTCCCTGTGGTCCAATTAACAAAGATAATGCAAAGAGTTCCTTCCATTCTAGTTCATCTTCATATTTCCATGATAAAATCCCATCTTGAACATTTAACAAGATGTCGTTTGCATCCATTCCATCGTTTCCAACCACCAATCCAAGATCAATTGTCTCTTGATTCGAATAGGTAATAATTAAATGACCTAATTCGTTGATCACAGCTGATGTAATTCCTATTCCATCGCTTCCAATAATGTTTCCAAGATTGGTTTCGGTTTGGTTTGTTTGTGTGATAATGAGTTCACCATTATCAGATATAGATATCGATAAAATACCAATACCATCATTACCACTTGCACCTACAGGACCAGTTAAATCAGCCAATGCAATTAAGTTATTCCAGATAGTTTCCCCATTTAGTTGCCACTGGATATAACCATCTGAAATACGTAAACATGCATCCTTACCATTTGTTCCATCTTGTCCTTTTACGATTCCAGCATTTATTGTTTGACTATTTGAAAGGGTAAGAATTAAATATCCTTCGGGATTGACGGCTGCACTTACAATACTTACACCATCTTCCCCTTGAATTGATTCTAACCATTCCTCATAACTTCCTGTAATGAGTTCTTCCGCAATTCCTTGGTTATAGATTGCGACAAGTTGCATCTGTAAAGTTGAACCTTTGATCGTAACAGTAAAGGTTGTTGTAGCAGTTTCGTACCTTGCTGTTATCATGTGTGTTCCAATCGTTTGAAGTTTTAGCAAATCTTCCACTGACAACATTGAAGGCATTAAACTGATACGAGATGCAGATCCATTTGACTTTCTTACAAGTAGTTGTATATTACTAATATCAAATTCATTTATATCTAAGTCGGATGCAATGGTTATTGGATCAACTTCGATAGAAATGACAAAAGGATCTGCAATTGGGTTGTCACAAGCCATCAAAAAAAAGGCTACCAACACAAAAACAAATCCTACAAGACTCTTGTGTAATGATTTTTTCACTATATATCACCCCAGTGTTTTGAAATCGATGCCAAAAACAACTTGCGGTTCTTATTTCATATTACAACCTTTATAAATAAATGTCAATCATTCTTTTTCACTACAATGAAAAGAGTGAAAACAATAAAGTCAGAACGAGTTCTGACTTTATTTCATCGTATGTTCTGCGTAACTTCCAATGATTTGAAAACCATGTTTCAAGTATAATTGTAGTGCTTTCGTATTGATACGTTCTACACGAATGAAGCATTCATTGTGTTTTGATAATACCTCATTTAATGCGTTTATTAGCAAAGATTTCCCTATTCCTTGGTTTTGGAACGATGGACTCACCACAAGTTCAGCGATATAAGACCCATCTAATATATAAGATCCCACTAGTTCCCCATTAAAAAAGGCTGTTTTTGCTTCGTGAGTTCTTGCCTTTCTTACCAAATCTTGATTAAACGATAATCCCATTTGCGAATAAATTGTAGTGTGGTATGCCTCATCATAAAGATATGCAACCTGTTCAATATACCGTGGGGAATAATCTTCAATGATTAGGTTATTGATCATTGGTTGTTCCTTTGTTTGGGTTGCACGAAGTTGATACCCATGTTGATCAAGTCCAAACATATCATAATTGATCCGTTTGATGGAACGGATGTTCTCGCCATATACGTTGATGCAATATTCCACCAAAAACTTACGCTCATCGATTGCTTGTTTGAAACAATCTAAATATGGATCGGTTTCAGAAGTAGTATAAGCATATACGATTTCAAGAAAATCATTCCACACACGAACGATAATAGCATCCTCGTGGTCAATATAAACTTCAATTGATCCATGTAATGATGCATTTTTTACAAAGTCATATGCTTCTTTTGTGATGTGTTTTAGTAAATTCATGTGTTTCATCTAGCTCTTTTCCTTTCGAAAGAGTGTTAAAATTGCCTCAGGAAAGCGTTCTTTGTAAACAATTACATTTGCATTCTCACCATATCCAACTACAAATTTTAACTGTTTGCATTTTTTGTAAAGAATCGTATTTAGTTTTTTGGCCAAATAGATCGCATATTGGTTTTTCACCCAATTCGACGTCTCTTTTTCTGCGATGTAATGATAGATCGTTGCTTCTTCTGCGAGGATCAATTGCTCTGCTCGCAAATAGATTTCATTTGATATTAACCATAAAGGCATTGAAAACAATCCCACTTTTCCAAAGATGTGAGAATATTCACTCAAGATGTACAAAGCAAAGATGGAACTATATCCAGCACCAATAATGCCAGTTGTTAAGAGATCTGGTTTGGTACGAAAACTTTTATCAATATCGGGTTTGATGCCATGAACTAATAGATTCGCAACTTCTTTTGCATTGCTGATGAATGGTTTGTTTTTATGAGCGGGGTCTGTAAAAATTCCTTGGTTGAGGTTGTGAACATAATCTTCAAGTTCAAAAGTATTATCTCCTTTTATAGAGACAACAATCATTGGTTCGATTAACTTGTTCTTTTTCATAATGTCCAAGCTAGACTTTACATTCCAGTGCGTTAACTGTGTTGGATGCACATCAAAGAGGTGGTTCACACCAACCACATAAAGGACTGGATATCTTACCGTGTGTAACACATCATAATCATCTGGAAGTAAAATACTAGCTGTAAAGGTTCGATTTAACCCATCAATTCTATATTCTTTTTCTATGATTTCAATCACGAAAAATCCCTCATTTCTATTACAATTCGTAACATTCATATATATATTATAAACAATATTTCTTCATTTGAAAAGCAGTTTATTGTACATTCCTAATATGGTTCATTGAATATCAAGAAATTTGCTTTAAAAGTTCCCACGTTTAGTGTATAATTATTATAGAATAGGGGAGATGTTTATGCAAATTGGAATCATAGGTTGTGGATTAATGGGAGGATCCTTTGCGAAAGCATTCAAAGCGATTGGTCATACCATTTACGGTTATGACATTGACCCCAACACCATTCGTTATGCGATTGAACATGGAATTATCGATAGTGGTTCGACATTCGCAAGTGATGTGTTGCCACATTCACATGTCGTATTTATCTGTTTAAATCCAGTAGATGCAATCAAATTTATCAAAGATAATATCAACCTATTTGCCTTTCACACCATCATTACCGATATCGCAGGCATCAAATCCGAACTATATCAAGAAATCAAACCAATTCTAAGAGATGATTTGGATTTTATTCTAGGACACCCTATTGCAGGACGAGAAAGAAAGGGCATCACACATTCCGACCCTTCCATCTTCAAAGGTGCGAATTACGCACTTTGTCCAGTAGAATCCAATAAAAAAGCACATATTGAAGTGATTGAAGAGTTGATTCAAAACATCGGGTTTGGCCATATTGAACATGTAACGGTTGAAAAACACGATACACTCATTGCGTTTACGTCTCAACTTACTCACCTAATCGCATTAGCAATCGTAAATGCTACCAGTGCGGATCCCCAAATGAAGCATATGATAGGCGATTCTTATAAAGATTTAACGAGAATTGCGATGATCAATGAAACACTTTGGAGTGAACTTTTCTTAAAAAACAAAGATGCATTGCTTCACGCAATGGATTCGTTTATATCTGAATTAGACCGATTTAAAAAAGCATTGCTTGACAACGATGATGCCACAATCAAACATCTGATGAAACAAGCAACAAAAAAACGAAGCAAACTGTAGGAGGAACCTAATGGATGTATTAATCACGCCTAGCCCATTAAAAGGAACGATCAAAGTCCCCGCATCAAAAAGCATATTACACCGTGCCATCATTGCTGCTTCTATCTCAAATGGAACATCAATTATTCGTAACATCAATTATTCGGATGATATTTTACGCACGATTGAAGCGATGAAGTCACTAGGTGTTACCTTTATCAGTGAAAACGACACCTTAACGATTGTTGGGAACGATGCTTTTGAACTGTCGAACAACTTAATTGATTGTCATGAATCTGGATCTACCTTACGTTTCTTGATTCCTCTTCTTTCGCTTGCGAATGAAGCAGTCACGTTCACCGGTAGAGAATCGTTAATGAAACGACCACTTGCCTTATATAAATCAATTTTTACAAAACACAAGTCAACCTTTAAACACAATAAAAACAACGTGTTTATTGAAGGGGCATTACGTCCTGGAAAATATGTCGTACCAGGTAACATTAGTTCACAATTTATTACCGGTTTGATGTTGACGCTCCCTCTTCTATCCCGCTCTAGTACAATCATCGTAACCGAAAAGTTCGAGTCCAAACCTTATGTTGATTTAACAATTGATGTTTTATCCAAATTTGGTGTCACAATTGAAGAAGGCGATGACAATACCTATTACATCAAAGGAAGACAGTCTTACGTCGCAACCGATTTAACCATTGAAGGAGATTACTCGCAAGCAGCCTTCTTTATGGCAATGGGACTCTTCAATGACGAAATCAAAGTCTTAAATTTAGATCATAACTCCAAGCAAGGAGACAAAGAAATTGTGACAATCATCAAAGATTTTGGTGGAAACATCACTGAAATTGAAGGAGGTTATCAAGTCACACGAAGTGAATTAACTTCTACCATTGTTGATATTGAACAATGTCCTGATTTAGGTCCAATTTCTACTGCGATTGCGTGTTTAGCCGATGGAACTACCGATGTGAAAAACGCAGGACGTTTACGTATCAAAGAATCAGACCGTCTTGAAGCGATTCAAACCGCGATGAACGAGTTAGGTGGCTTTGTCTTAAGTGATGCTGACACATTAACGATTGGTGGAAAACCAAAACTAGATGGCGATGGTGATGTTGATAGTTTCAAAGATCACCGCATTGTCATGAGTGTAGCAAGCATTTCTACGATGTGTAAAAAACCATTCATCATCCGCGATGCCGATAGTATCAATAAAAGTTATCCAAGTTTCTTTGATGATTTTATCTCCTTAGGTGGTAATGTCAAATACATTAGTGGTGAAATCGATGAGTAAACTAAGTGTCAAACTCATTCAGTCTACCTATGATATTTATATACAACAAGGAATCTTAGAGTTTGTTCAAAATTATATAGATGTCATGAAACCAACTCTTGTGGTAACCGATGATGTCGTAGCACCACTTTATTTAGAAAAACTATCTTCAAAAATTCCTACATTAAACTTTTACTCCTATATCATAAATCATGGAGAAACTTCAAAAACATTGGAAGAAGCCAAAGCAATCATCGACTATTTGATTCAAGAAAAATGCACAAAAGACATTCAAATCGTTGCTTTGGGCGGTGGAGTTGTTGGGGATTTGGCTGGATTTGTTGCGAGCATCTACCTACGTGGTGTTGACTTTATCCAAATTCCAACAACATTACTATCTCAAGTCGATTCTTCGATTGGTGGGAAAGTCGCAGTCAATGTTCCTACAATGAAAAATGCCGTAGGTTCCTTTTATCAACCAAAGCTTGTGCTAATCGACCCCTCTACACTTTCAACTCTTCCTCAAAAAGAAATCCGTAGTGGTATGGCTGAAATCATCAAGATTGCGGCTCTGTTAGACCAAAAATTCTTTTATGAACTAAAAGCAGGAATCAAGATAGAAGCAATTGAAGGGATTATCACAAAAGCCTTAAAACTAAAAAAGAGAATCGTGGAAATGGACCCGTTTGATCAATCGATTCGCCAAATCTTGAACTTTGGTCATACGATTGGTCACGCGATTGAAGCACACTACAACTATAAAAAATACACCCACGGTGAAGCAGTCGCCATAGGAATGGTGAAAATCACCTCTAATCCAATCATCAAACAAGAGTTGATTGACTGTTTGTTAAAATACAACCTACCAATCAATGATCCTTACAACGGAAAAGAACTATTTGACTATATATTAAAAGATAAAAAAGTATCGAACAAGTCAATCAATGTCATTTTACTCGAAACAATCGGGTCTCATAAAATTGAGCGAATGAAACTAGTAGATTTCTTCAATCTACTATAATAAGGAGAAAACGTATGAGTGTATTTGGACAAATCATTCAAATGAGTTTGTTTGGGGAATCCCATGGGGAAGCAATTGGTCTTACCATTAATGGGTTACCTGCAGGAATCAATTTAGATCTTGAGCTTATCAAAAAACGTCTCAATCAGCGCAGGTCAAAATCCGATCTCACAACACCAAGACAAGAAGCCGATCAATTTGAAATCATAAGTGGATATTTCAAGGGGTTTACCACAGGTACACCTCTTACCTTTTTGATTCCAAATACCGATAAACGTTCAAATGATTATGAACAAACCAAACATATTTTAAGGCCAAGTCACGCCGATTACACCGGTCATATGCGCTATGGTGGATTTCATGATTACCGCGGTGGAGGGCACTTCTCTGGTCGATTAACTGCCTTAATGGTCATCATGGGAGCAATCGCCGAACAAATCTTAAGTAAAAAACATATCTTAGTTGCCTCTCATTTGGCATCAATTGGTGAGATTCTTGATCAACCTTTTCATACAACCATGATTAACTTTGGATTAATCAACAAACTAATGGGTTGTGATATACCAGTAATCGATCAAACACAAAAAGAACGGATGTTACAACTCGTTGAACTGATGAAAGACAAACACGATTCGGTTGGTGGAGTGATAGAAACAATTGTGTTAAACTTACCAGCTGGATATGGAGACCCCATCTTTGATAGCATTGAATCGATTCTTGCCCACCTAATGTTTAGTGTACCCGCAGTAAAAGGAGTTGAATTTGGAAAAGGATTTGCGATTACGAACCTTTTTGGTTCCGAAGCAAACGATGAGTTTATCCTAGACAACGGAATCATCAAAACAAAATCGAACCACAGTGGTGGAATCAACGGAGGTATCTCAAACGGGATGCCGATCCTAATGAAAACTGCCATCAAACCTACTTCTTCGATTGCAAAACCTCAAGGGAGTGTCCATTTACAAGACTTAACCGAAACGAGATTAGAAATTACTGGTAGACATGACCCATGCATTGCCTTACGTGCGATTCATGTCATCAATGCTATGGTACAATACGGAATCTTAGAGACGATTTCAAGAAAGGACGGAACCTCATGGATGATCTAAATACCTTGCGAAAACAAGTCGATCTACTAGACGACCAAATTATGAAACTATTAGATGAACGATTTAACTTAAATAAAATTATCGGGATTGTAAAAAAAGATGCTCATATTAGTGTCAATGATCCCACAAGAGAAACCTTTATCTTAAACAAAGCCAGTTCATTCAAACACAACGATAAAATCAAACACGTCTATCTCACAATCTTTGAAGAAAGTAAAAAATTACAAGGAAAGTAAGGGTGAACTCCCATGGTCGGACTACTTGGACATAAACTAAAACATAGTTTATCAAAACAAATCCATGAATTAATCGTTCCAAGTAGACCATATCAGATGGTTGAAAAAGAATCTATCGTGGACTTCATGGAAAAAAAGGAATTTTCTGCGATCAATGTGACGATTCCTTACAAAGAAAGTGTCATCCCATTTTGTCAAGAGTTAGATCCACTTGCTTCAACCTTATCTTCTGTGAATACAATTACTAACACATTTGGTGTTTTAAAAGGGTACAATACCGATTATCAAGGGTTCTTAGATTTACTAGCCTACGAAGGAGTAACCATCGAACACAAAACCGTCGTCATTTTAGGAAATGGTGCCACTGCTTCGATGGTAGATTATGCATGTAAGAATTTACAGGCAAAGCAAATCAAGAAAATCGTTCGAACCATGCGTTCGACTGATGAACTTCTAGTAAGTACGCTAGAACGTATGGAGGATGTCGATATTATCATCAATACGACTCCGGTTGGAATGTATCCAAGCAATTACAACAACCCATTTGTCGATTTAAGATTGTTTCCAAATGCTACCATTGTGATTGATATCGTATATAACCCATTAAAAACAAAACTATTACAAGTCGCCTCATCCCTTGGAAAAAAGGCAATCAACGGACTTTATATGTTAGTTGCACAAGCATTTTACGCTGAAGAAATCTTTTTAAACAAACGCTTAGATCCTTCTTTAATTTTATCAACTTATCAAACGATATTGTACAATCAAACCAATATTGTGCTAATTGGAATGCCTACAAGTGGAAAAACGACAATCGGAAAATTACTTTCTTATGATCTTAAACGACCATTTTATGATATTGATCAAATGATTGAAGAAACATTTGGTAACATATCTTCAATTTTCGCAGAAAAGGGCGAAGGTGCATTTCGCGAGTATGAAACCTTAACGATTGCTGAGGTTGCGAAATACCAAGGTGTGATTATTTCAACCGGTGGTGGAATCATTAAGAATAAAACAAATATCGACTACTTATCTCAAAACGGAATCATCGTCTTCATTAACCGAACTTTAGATCGCTTAATGGAGTCTGATGTTTCAAACCGACCTCTACTAAAATCGCCTCAAGACATAAAAACGCTTTTTTTGGAACGACACCAATTATATCTTGACTATTGTGATATTTTAGTAGATAATAATTCCACATTTACCGATGTAATCACCAAGATTAAGGAGAACGTATATGAAGCTACTCGTCATTAATGGACCAAACCTAAACTTCTTAGGAATCAGAGAAAAACATATTTATGGATCAAAAACCTATTTTGATTTGGTATCGTATATCAAGGATTTAGGGAAATTATATAATGTTGGAATTCAAGTCGAACAAACCAATTACGAAGGTAAGATTGTTGATTTGATTCAACAAGCCTATCATGCTAGTTATGATGGCATCATCATCAATCCAGGAGCACTCACACATTATTCGTATGCAATTTATGATGCAATCAAAGGAAGTAACATACCTACCGTGGAAGTTCACTTAACGGATATCAACTTACGAGAAGAGTTTCGCCGTGTCAGTGTGATACGAGCTGCTTGTGTTACCCATTTCCTAGGATTAGGATTTGATAGTTACCATGAAGCAATCAAATTTTTAATAAAGAGGTAACCATTATGATTGTAAAATTAAGACAGTTTACACCAGAATCCGAAGTTCAAGCACTCAAAAAGCATTTACATGATTTGGGGTTTGAAATTCATGAATCAAAAGGTGCCAAATATCAAATTTTAGGGATTGTTGGTGATACCGCAGCACTTGATCAAAGAAACTTATATGTCTTTGAGTGCGTGGAACAAGTCATTCGAATCCAAGAACCATTTAAGAAGGTAAATCGTCGCTTCAAAGAAACGAGTAGCATCATTGATGTTGCTGGAATCCCAGTTGGTGGCAACAAGATTGTTGTAATTGCTGGTCCATGTAGTGTCGAAAACGAATCACAAGTTGACATTATCGCCAAAAGCGTTCAAGAATCTGGTGCTACAATGTATCGCGCGGGTGCTTATAAACCAAGATCCTCACCTTACTCTTTCCAAGGTCTCGAAACCGAGGGACTCAAGATATTAGCAGAATCTAGAACAAAATATAAAATGCCAATTGTATCGGAGATCATGTCTGTGGATAAGATTGATGAGTTTCTTGAATATGTTGACTTAATTCAAGTAGGTGCTAGAAATATGCAAAACTTCGCTTTGTTAAAGGAACTCGGAAAAATCAAAAAACCGATTCTTTTAAAACGAGGATTATCTGCTACAATCGAAGAATGGTTGATGGCAGCAGAATACATTGTTGCGAGTGGAAACCCAAATGTCATTTTATGTGAACGAGGAATCAGAACCTTCGAAACCTATACAAGAAATTCACTCGACATCTCTAGCATTCCTGTTGTTAAAAAATTATCACATCTACCGATTATCGTTGATCCATCTCACGCGGTTGGCAGATGGGATTTGGTGGAAGATGTAGCGAAAGCCGCAATCGCTGCTGGGGCAGATGGCTTGATGATTGAAGTTCATCATGACCCAGAAAATGCATTAAGCGATGGTGCACAAAGTTTAAAACTAGAAAAATTCAAAGAACTAATGGAAAAAGTAAGAAAAGTCGCTGTCGCAATCGATCGAACCATTTAAGTATGAAACCTTTCGAATGAAAGGTTTTTTATTTTCGAATGAAAGGTTTTTTATTTTCGAATGAAAGGTTTTTTATTTTACTTGCTTAACATAGAGTATCTTTTGTATAATGAAGGAAATGAGTTGGAGGTGATACTTTTGCGTACATGGATCAAACGAATATCACTCATTCTCTTGAGTTTGATCGTTGTCACACTATTAATCTTTTATACCCCTGATCTATCACAAGAACAATTAGAACTCACCTATACAACTCCAAATTCACACTTTGTAACGTTAACCATTCATTCTTTAGACCAAACACCATTACCGATTGATGTTCATTACCAAGAGTTTGGACGTAACAATGAAGCAACCATTCTACTCTTACATGGAGCGTTTTCTTCATCTCACACCTTTATTCCCTGGGCAGAAACGTTAGAAGAAATTGGATACCGTGTTCTTCTTCTTGATTTACCATACTTTGGACTGACCAAGGGGTTTGAAGATGAAGTGACATCCCTACGTCGATCATGTGAAGTAGTGAAAGCGCTGCTAACTCATCTTGAAGTTGATTCTATTCACATCGGAGGAAACTCATTAGGTGGCGGTGTTGCTTGGTATTTTGCGAGTAACTACCCAGACATGACATCTTCGTTATTACTAATCAATTCAATCGCACCATCAATCACCGATCAACGTCGAGATAACATTTCACCAATCCTACAAACAACAATTGCTTCTAGCGTCATCAGTCAGTTTACACCAAAATTTCTCGTAAACCCGATTTTAGCATCCGCCTATGGAAATAAGTCAAACCTGACAAAACCCACACTCAACCGATATTTTGACCTATTGCGTAGGGAACAAACCAGATCATGGATCCTAAGGGTCAAATCTGAAAACATTCCGAATGAAGATTTAGATGCTATGATTTCAAGTATTTCATCATCTACACTACTGATGTGGGGAGAACTTGATTCGTGGATTCCTGTATCGACTGTTTCTATTTTCCAAGCGAAATTATCACTAGATCAGAGTGCTATCATCATCTATCCAGACCTTGGTCATGTCCCAATGGAGGAAAATCCGGATACGGTCGTTGATTATGTAACATTCTTAGAACAAATAACACCATAATAAAAGGAAAACAAGGTAAAGAAAATTCTTTACCTTGTTTTGTTTTTGTCTTGTTGGTAGGGAGAACTAACCAACACTATGCTATGCTTTCAAAAATATGTAGGATGATTATCTAAATAGAATGTAGTTGAAGTTAGTAGCCGTATTCGCAACAGTAATTAATGTGAATAATATTGTATTGATGAATGCTGGCAACCAAATGCTTCCTGTTTCGCGATATAGTTTTCTTGAATAGATTGCTGCTATCGCTAAAATAGGGATGATAGGGAAGAGAACGATGTAAGTAAGGTTCATATCCCAATGCCATAATGCACCAGTCTTGAAGAAGGTTGCATATTGGATTGTAAAGATTAATGCGATACCTAACACGTTAAAGATTGCGTTAAACGTAATATTTAACCATTCTGGCATTCCCTTAACACGGTTTGCTCCATTGATGACAAGTGAGTTAATGAAGTAGTAAATAATGAAAACGGACATATAACGAATGGCTGTTGCAATACGAATGGATTCAAATGTACGAGTCGCAAATGACCATAATCTAAAGTCAGTTTTGAAGAAGAAATCAACGAACCATAACTATCTGTATACTAGGAAAATGGTAGATGTAGCAAGTGCTAACATGCGACAATATTTCCACCTTCTAATTTAATACCCCAATGAGCGAATGTTGCTCTGCGTTTTCTTGCATAGAAGAAATATTGTAACAAGAAGACAGCTAATGCTACTAAACCACATCCAGCTGCCCATAAAGCTACTGGATTGGTTGTTGGTTGAGGATAGTATTGATCTAGTTTGAAGAAGGTAGTTCCAAACCAGTTTCCAATAGTAAAGTATCGAATTAAGAATCCACATAGGATGGATAACCCAATGCCTTTACCAAAAAAAATTACATAGTGATACCACTTTTTCATTGCTGGTAAATCTTCCGTTGGTTCTTTTTTCGCTTTCGCAAATACTGGTAACACGAGTAATAATTGTGCTACTGGAATAATTGCTAAGAAGAATCCAACAAATCCAACACCATTAAACAATTCTTTTGCTAACCATGTTTGGTTTGTATAATTGACCAGTTAATACCCCAAGATCAGTAGCGAACGTAACATCGTAGACGCGGATGGTTTGACCATTCGTCATAACGAATCTTGTTCCAATACCACTAATTAAGCAAAGTAACCCCGCAACGATTAGTAAAATTCGTGTGAGTCTTTGTTTTGACATTGATTCATTTCCCTCCTCTTTGTTCATGAATACAAATTTCTTGTTTCTTGATTCTGGCCTCATTACTGTATATTCTTTATCTTGTTTCATTATTGGTCAAATGAAACAACATCGTAACCAGACGAATTGATTTGATTGATAGAATAATCATTGACATAAAAAAAGCAAAGCAAAACAGCACCATTACGGTTGTTTGGCCTTGCTCTTGGACTCTAAGGGCAACTATAAAATTTTTATCCACGATAATTATAGCATGCGTGAAAACGCTTGTCAATTACGATTTGATAAACTAAAAATAAAAGTTGTAAATCGATATTTATTTTTCGTCCTATTTTCTTAATTTAAAGGTTCGTGTAGATGCAACAGCTGTTTTCCATCCTTCAATAAAGGTTCGTCTTGTGTCTTCCTCCATGTTTGGAATGTAGCGTTTGTCTAGTTTCCACGATGCTTTTACATCATCAATTGATTTCCAAAATCCAGTTGATAGTCCAGCTAGATAGGCCGCACCTAAGGCAGTCGTTTCACTGATGATAGGACGTTCAACCACAAGATTTAAAATATCAGACTGAAATTGCATTAAAAATTGATTGATGGTCGCTCCACCATCGACTTTAAAACTTTTGATTGGTAAATCGGTATCTTCTTCCATGGAATGTAGGACATCCATTGATTGATAACAAATTGCCTCAAGAATTGCTCTTGCGATATGTTCTTTTGATGTTCCTCTTGTAATGCCAAACATCGCACCTCTTGCATCAGAATCCCAATAAGGAGTCCCTAACCCAACAAACGCTGGAACAATATAAACACCTTCATTATCTGGGAGTGATTTGGCTAAACTTTCTGTTTCGGATGCAGATGAGATGAGTTTAATACCATCTCTTAACCATTGTACACTAGACCCAGCGACAAAGACGCTTCCTTCAATCGCATAGGTTGTCTCTTTCCCTAATTTCCAAGCAATGGTTGTCAATAATCCATGACTTGATATGATTGGTTTGGATCCTGTATTCATTAACATGAAACATCCAGTTCCATACGTGTTTTTTACCATACCATCTTCAAAACATGTTTGACCAAACAGTGCTGCTTGTTGATCACCCGCAATTCCACTAATTGGAACGATTTCTCCAAAGAAATGACAAGGTAGGGTGTTTCCATAAATTTCTGAACTTGAACATACTTTAGGTAACATATTCAAAGGAATATCTAATATTTGACACAACTCGTTATCCCATGCTAAATCAAAGATATTATAGATTAAGGTTCTACTTGCATTTGTGACATCGGTCACATGCGTTCCACCTGTTAGTTTATAGACTAACCAAGAATCAATCGTTCCGAATAATAGTTCTCCACGGTTTGCTTTTTCTTTTGCATTTTTCACATGGTCTAAAATCCATTTGATTTTTGTTCCTGAAAAATAAGCATCAATCACCAATCCTGTTTTTTGTTTAAACAACTTTGAATAGCCTTTTTCGTTTAACAAATCACAATAGGGTGCCGTTTGTCTTGATTGCCAAACAATTGCATTGTAAATTGGTTGACCGGTTGTTTTATCCCAAACTACCGTTGTTTCTCGTTGATTGGTAATCCCAATCGCATGAACTTCCGATGGTTTGATGTTTTTTTCATTCAAACATTGTGCCATAACGTTTAAAACACTATAAAAAATATCATTCGCATTGTGTTCTACCCAACCTGGTTTCGGATAGATTTGTTTGATTTCTTCACTCGCAGTCGAAATAATATTGCTTTCATGATCAAATAAAATTGCTCTTGTTGATGTCGTTCCTTGATCTATTGCTAACATGTATGGTTTCATTTGGTATTACCATCCTTAAATATAATTTCAGACGTTGCTACAATATCTACCCCTGTATCACAGATATTAGGGTAGACCACATCTCCAATAAAGGTATCTGTTGTAATGAGTATATGGTCAAGTGCTTTGATGACTTCAAACATTAATTTTTTTGAGACTGGTTCTTTTGTTTTTACACTTAGGCGTTTCATGTCTGGATGTGTGGTTGCAACCGTTGAAGTAATCGTTCGCTTAGGATTCGTAACCTCTATTCGGCCATACACTTCTCCCCGTTTACAACGATTTCCTGTAATGTTTCCATCTTTATCGGCAGTTAAGTGACACCCTACCGGACATACAATACATATTAACTTATTCATGATACTACCTCCTCAAATTCCAAATAAATTGAGGATATATCAATTAAGTCTTGTGGTGATAATGTGATATGTTCCATTTCAGCAGGAGCAATATACTTTGCCTTTTTTTCTTTGATGACTTTTCCATTTTGTAGGATTCGGAATATTCCTGCTTCTGCTTTTTTGGTCGTACGGAATAAAAATTCAATTGGCTCTTGAAACGTATGATATTCAATGTGTTGTGGAACCACATATCTTACGTGTTTACTTGGAATGACTTCCAAATATGCTTTGTTTGGGTGTTCCGAGCGCTTTACATACTTTAAGGCACAATTTCCTGCTAGTTCACTTTCTTTTGTCACATAATCAACCAAATCATGAACATGTAACGCATTTCCACAGACAAAGAGTCCTTCTACACTCGTTTCATAATGTTGATTGACCAAAACACTTTTTGTAACGAGACTCATATCGGGCTTTAGATGTTCTAAGATGGCAGTATCTGGAATCAGACCTACCGATAAGAGTAAGGTATCAACTTCAAAGGTTTTTTCCGTTCCTGGAATGGGTTCAAAAATTGCATCCACTTCTTGAATGGTCACACTCTCTAAATTTTTCGTTCCGACAATATTTGTGACCGTATGCGATAAGTAAAGAGGTATGTCAAAATCATGTAAACACTGAACTATATTTCTTGTTAGGCCATTCGAATATGGCATCAGTTCTGCGACTCCTAAGACTTTCGCCCCTTCTAATGTCATGCGTCTAGCCATAATCAGTCCAATATCCCCAGACCCTAAGATAAAAATTCGTTTTCCTACCAAATACCCATCAATGTTTAAATAGCGTTGTGCACTTCCAGCAGGCATAATTCCAGCAGGACGTTCCCCGGGGATTTGGATTGCTCCACGGGTTCGCTCAAAACAACCACTCGATAAGATTACAGCGGTAGCCTCAATTTGGATCAATCCTTGTTCAATGCTTGTAGCTTTAATGATAAATTGATCTTGTTTATAAATATCGGTTACGGTAGTGTCCGTAATAAATGAAATCTTACCGTTATTCACAAGTTCAATAAACCGATTGGCGTATTCTGGTCCCGTTAACTCTTCTTTAAATACTTGTAATCCAAATCCATTGTGAATGCATTGGTGTAAAATACCACCAAGTTTTTTTTCTCGTTCGATGATTAAGACATGTACATCATCACTACTTGCTTTTAACGCAGCCGCTAAGCCTGCTGCTCCACCACCGATTACAGCGATGTCTACCTTCATCTTCTCACCTTCGTTTCTTCTTTTAGGATTGGAGTCCCTAGTTGATAATAGTTGATTTTTTCGAGTGGTGTGTTTGTTTTTCTTGCGATAATCTTTAAAACAAGCGATTCACAATATCCTCCTTGACAAAATCCAGATCCCGCTCTTGCTCGTTTTTTGATTCCTTTTACGGTATCTGCTCCACATGGGGCGTGGATTGCATCCACAATTTCAGCTTCGGTAATTTTTTCACATTTACAGATTAAATTTCCGTAGAGTGGATTTTGCTTGATTAATTCTTGTTTCGCCTCTTCGGTTTGGTCATAAAAAATAATTGGTTTTTTGCGTATTGGATTAAAGTTTGGATTTTTCTTAAATAAATATTTTGGCAATAATATTTCTTCTAGTAAATATTTTGCGATAGCTGGTGCTGCGGTTAACCCTGGTGAATCAATTCCTGCAACATGAAAATACCCAGGTGTATGATTGGATTCTTTGATATAAAAATCATCATACGTTGAGGTCGCTCTAACGCCAGAAAACGTTCGAATGATTTTATCATAAGGAACATTTTTGACCAGTTTCGCAATACTATGCTTAATCAAACGAAGACCATCTTTGGTATTATGGACTTTATCTTTGTCTTCTTGATGAGAACTCGTTGGTCCTAACAAAATATTCCCATGCGTTTGAGGTACAACGAGTACTCCTTTTCCAAGTTCGTTTGGAACTGGGTATATGACGTGATTAACAAATCCTTTACAATTGCGATCTAATACAAAGTATTCCCCACGTCTTGGTGTAATGATGTATGGAGTATCCTCTTCCACCATACTAGCTAAATAATCGGAATATACCCCAACAGAACCTATCACAAGTTTTGATTCAAACAGTCTTCCATCTTCTAACGTGACGATAAATCCAAGTGCGTTCTTTTTCATTGAAACCACTTTTGCATTTTTAAATAGGGTTGCTCCATTGTGAATGGCATTTTCCATGGAAGCAATCGCAACTTCCCAAGGAAATGTCACTTTTGTTGATGGGAGTGACAATACTTTCGTAATCGAATCATCTAGGTTTGGTTCAAGTAACTTGGCTTCCTCCCCAGTTAAAAAGTGAGGGTTGCCAACACCGTTAATCATAGCTCTATGATAAAGTTCATTTAATGTTGACTCTTCGATCTCATTATGGGCCACAACAAACGCTCCGGTTTTTAATAACGGAATGCCCAGTTCAAGTTCTAATTGACGATATCGTGCATTTCCTTCCACACATAACCTAGCTTTTAACGTTCCAGGTTTTGGATCATGCCCAGAATGAATGATTGCACTGTTTGCTAATGTCTGATAATTTCCGATGTCGTTTTCTTTTTCTAATACACAAACCTTCATTTGGTATTTGGTACATTCTCTGGCAATGAGTGCCCCAACGACTCCTGCACCAATGATGATTACATCATACATATCTAACTCAATCCTTTCCTTAAAAAAAGCGAAAAAACCCAATCTACTTGGACTTTTTCGCTCTCAATCTCTAATATTTCTATTAACTTTTTTATTCCCAAAAACTTGGGTTTGATGAAGTAACCGCTTTTGCTCCTGCTTTGATACAAGCCTCGATTTGATCTTTTGACCGAATCAGTCCACCTAACAAGATTTGTGCTTTAACCTTACTTTTGATTTCTCCAATGATTTCTAGAGAAGTCGCTGGTAAAATTTCCAAATAATCTGGTTCAGCCTTTTGTGCAAGTTCAACGCTTTGGGCTAAACTAATCGAATCTTTTAGGAAAAACCGTAAGATTCCAAGTACTTTTCGTTTTTTGCATGTCTCAATGACTTTTGGCTTGCTTGAAATGATTCCATCTACTTTTAATACTTGAATAAGATAAATCGCACCAAACTCATCACTTGATAGACCTTTGATCAGTTCTGAATGAATTAAAACCTTCTTGTGATGTTCTTTCATTACCCCGACGAGCTCAGCTAGTTGAGCTAATTGGAAATTCATCAAAATACCATAGGTTGCACGGCAATGCAAAAACTTTTTTAAATCTTGATGGTTTGAAATTGCCGGTATCACTTGTTGACTTGAAAACATATGCATCACTACTTTCTAGAATTATTATACTGCACTTGCTGTTCTTTATACAAGAAAAACAAGTAGGAATTAAAAAAGCAAAGCAAAATAGGTGCTCCTACTTGATTGCTTTGCTCTTCACTCTAAAGCTTATAATTAACTTCTATCTTCATTATATTCAAATGTATGTTGGTTGTCAAGAAGCAGTTTTAAAATTTAATATCATATTCGATGCAAGCATCTTTGACGATATGAATCATATCCTCATACTTCTTTTCCATTTCTTCTACCATCTTGAACTGTGTTCTAGCACGATCTAAATTATGATTTGGATACTTGATTCCAAAGTATTTATCACCATCAATATGATCAGTTAAGAAACGCATACCACATTCTAATGTGATGACAATGGCTGAATTGACTAAGTTATCAATCTCATCTTTTACTAAGATACCATTGGTGTGTTTTAAGAATCCTCTTGTAAATTCTTTAAAGTACTCTAGTTCTACTCCAACTTTTGATAAATCTTTTTCATCTTCGGCCGCAGTTGATGCTCCAATACGAATCGCATCACCAAAATCAAATAGTACCGTTCCAGGCATTACAGTATCCAAATCCACCATACATATCGCTTTGTTCGATTCATTATCAAACATGACATTGTTTAGTTTTGTATCATTGTGTGTTACGCGAACAGGCACTTTTTTCGAGTTTAGTAAATCCATCAAGATGCTCATTTTTTTCACTCGATCTTGAACAAACTTTATTTCATTGTACACTTCAAACGCTCTTCTCTCAGGGTCTTTCATTAAAACTTTTTGAAAGCGGTCATAACGGACTGGTGTATTGTGAAAGTTTGGAATCGTTGTTTTTAAGCGGTAAACAGGAAAACCATGTAATTGTTTTTGGAAGATTCCAACGGCTTTTCCAACTTCATACATTTGATGAGCATGTTCGACGGTTTCATAACTTTTTGCATCTGCGATGAACACATAAAGACGCCAAAACTCTTTGTCTACCTTTACATAAGATTTCCCACTTATGGTATGAACCAAACGTAATGCAGCACGTGACACGTCTTTTCCTACAAGTTCAGATGAAATTCGAATTTGTTCGGTTACAAGTTCAATGTTATGCAACACTTGTTTTGGTTTTTTAAATACATGGGTGTTAATTTGTTGTAAAATGTAACGTTCACGATCTGTTGCCACCAGGTAAGTCTTATTGATATGACCATTCCCGTATGGTGTGACAAATTTGATATCTCCTACGATATCGTAGTTTTCTAACAGTTTGAACATCTTCATAGTGTGAGTTCCTCGCCTTCTTATATTTTATTATGTAGTGTAATCGAATAAGACAGGTTGTTCTAAATTGATTGTAGTGTTTTTCTCCATAATTAGGAGTATCGCAATCAGTGGTATCATAAAGTGAACCGCAAAATACGTCACATCAATCAAGCCATGAATTTCGGTCATGAGTAGTGCGATTGTTAAAAACACATTAAATGGATTGAATGATTTCACAATGACTCGGTATTTTTCGAACCAGTGATAAAGCATCGCTAAGAGTCCTACTAGACCCATTGAAGATGCCATCTGCAGTAAGGTGTTGTGATACCAGTATATTTTACCCTTAATTTCAAACAAATAATATAGATTTGTTCCAAAGATTGGAAAATCCAAAAAATTGTTCCAGGCAAGTAAGTAATCTTCCATTCGGAGACGGTCATCAAATCCAGTTGCGACCATAAACTTTAATACTTCCGATAAGGGTCCAAACAAAAACACAACAAGTAACATAATTCCAATAAAGATAAACTCAGATTTAACAATAAATTTCATCCGGTCATAGGAGTATTTATATAAATAAATAATGATTGGAATTGCTCCGATCACAAGTGCTAAAATAGCTCCGCGGGAGAAAGTAAACAACATCGCAACGAGTTGTAACACCGTAGCTATAATGTAAAACGCATTTCGTTTCGATGAAATGATTAAATAGGCCGTAATTGGTATTGTAAACAACAATACAGTTCCAATTGCATTTGAGATCGCCCATCCTAAATGAAGACTTTTCCTCATAATCGCAAAATAAAAACTATCAACCGTTGCATAATAAATAGCTATTTGAACGAAGATTACAAGTCCTAGTGTCATAAATAATTTAGCAAAAAACTTGATATCAACCTTTGCTAGAGTTGCATTAAAAAATAAATATACAACTACAAGTAATGCAATCACACCAACTGAGGTTAACCAGTAGTTAAAATAAAATGGTTTACCTGAACCAATCCCCATAGTGATAAACGCAACAATCAAAGCTAAAAACCCAAATATAAATTTAGGTTGTTTGAGTTTAGGACGAAATTTAATCCAGTGGATGATTAACGCAATAACAAAGACTCCTATGGCAGGCAATAACCATATATTAAAATCAGCTATCGTAAAATGGCGTTTGAATATGACGGGGACAAAGAGAAACGACGTTAACACCGGTAAAGTGTTTTCTAGTCGTATCAAACCGTAACTAGCCAAAGTGACAAAAAAAATTAGACCTACTAGTTCTAATCCAAGTGCCCAACAAAGTACTGAAATGGTTCCTACAATATAGAGTATTGTATTGTTTTGTATATGGATGTCAATTTTGTTAAATATGTCTTTCATAATGTTATCCTCATAAGACTATTATACCATAATTCAAAAATCTTGCAACCGAAGATACGGAAAAACTGTAATTAATTCAAACAAATGCATAAAAGAAAAGGATGAAGGAAAAACTCTTCCATCCTTTTCAAAATGATGTAACAAACGATCATTAACTAAGAATCGCTGTTGTTTTCAAGTAAATAATCATATCACGCGATGGCATAACCATCAATCTTGATTCCTGATATCGTTCGATGTCCAGATAATATCCTGTGACTATCCTTCCATCTAGTTGTATCTCTGGATGAATGATATCCTCTACCGCAACTAGCTCAATCATCGCGACTTCTCTTGATTCAAGATAACTAATTGGTCTAGGGGTATTGTTTAGTCGAGCAAATGGTGAATTATATCCCCATGTGAACAATCTTCCCTCTGAAGTAGTAGCATAGACCACCCAGGTGTATTTGTTTACTGAGACGGATATGATTGTTTCGTCTTCTATTAACTCAAAATAATTGGTAATTTCAATTGAAAGTTCTTGATTGTCATATCGTCCATTTCCAATGTATCCACGTTCTCCATCTCCCCAACTATACATTCTATTGTTAGACGTAAGTACAAAATAAGTTTCGCTCCACGCAACTACGGAAGAAATATACTCATCTTCTTGCAATTCAAAGTAACCATTGATCAATTGCCATTGACCAGTATTTACGATGTATCTAAAAATATTACCTTTGGTTGTTAAGAATAGCATCACTTTATCATCCTCAAACACATGTTGACTGATGATTTCTCCAGGCTCTAGTGTAGCAATCTTTGATACAATATTATATTCATAGTTATAATTATGAAAGAAATATACATTGCCAAGTGATGTAATAACGATGTCATTTTCAATCGTTTGAATAATCACTTCTTCGCTTTCAAGATCAATGTAAGAAGTAATATCCATTGGTAAATTTAGATAAGGAATATTGTTTATTATAAAATTACCATTAACTTCAAATACTCTATTTAGTGATGTAATCACTCGCTTGTCATATGATATAAATACTTCCTCTTCTTGAAGATTAAAATTAGGCGTAATGTCAATCGGTGATGAAACAAGACCAACTGCGTATAACGTTCCCGATCCGGATGCATTATCACCCCATGTGAAGATGCGACTATGGGATGTATATGCACCTACAGAATATGTTTTCTCTAAAAATAATCCCTCTATGATTTCACCATCTTCTAAATAAAAACGTTCTGTAATGTCTAAAGCATACAATCGACTACTAAATGTCCCATCACCAAACCGACCACTCAAATTGCTTAGCACATTAAATCCACCTGTAATAACTCGGTGATTGCTTGTTAACACAACATAATCCATTGTATTTATGATGCTATCGATGATGGTTTCATTTTCGTCCAATATCAAACGAACTTGTTCCATGGTTTTTATATAATACTCATCAACAAGAGATTCATCATCGCTTGGCATCTCTACTGGATATGGATAGCCACCTTTGTAGGTACCGTTTCCACTTCCCCATGTAAAGATTCTTCCATGGTTTGTTAAAAACGAATGTGAGTTTAGTTGTACAATTGTCTCAGGTGACTCGATGAACGATAAGTCTGTAATTTGGGTTTGCGCATAATAATATTGCTTCTTAAGATCAATTAAGCGCATTTGATTCGTTAAAATACGATTATCAGAAAATGCAATAATATATTCATCTTCATTCATAAATTCCATATCAACGACTTCAAATAACTCTTCCATTTTACTAAAATAGATAAGTCTCTTATCCGAAGTATATACATAGTAATCATCACTGATATCTAAAATAAGCTCATTTGGTTCTAATGCAAAATCATCTGTGATATCAATTGGTGTACGTTCGATGTGGTTCCAGTAAATCACACGATGAAAATTGGTGATACCACAAAATGCGCCATAACTTGATACAATTTTAGTAAAATGTTCAGTGTTATTCAGTACACCAAATCGCTCTGTGATGTCTATAATGGTGGATGTTCTCATCGACTGATTTTGGTCAGGAAAAATTGTGTAGTATTTGTTTACACCCGTTGCATATATTCTATGTTGTTCTGTTAAAAAGAACACGGTTTCATCAACAATGTACATATCTAGAATTATATCGTTATTGTTGTTGATTGGATAAAATTGAATCGTTTCATTATAAAATTTGTTTTTGTAATACCCCGTTACATCTTTATGGTCATAGTAGTAAACTTGATTTTTATTTGTTAAAGCATAGGCGAATGAACTTCCCGATGCAACCTTTACAACAAATTCATCTTCTGCTTTTCCCACTAGAGGTATTTCCATTGGTGAAGTGCCTAATGGGGAATAAAAGACTTTGACTCCCCAAGCAAACACTCTACCTTTATTAGTTAAGACTAATGCAAAGCCCTCTGCTTTATGATGAAGTTCTGTCACATATTCTTCTTGCATAAGACTATTATCCGCATTAAACAAGTCATATACCTCATGATATGAAAGCTTGTACTGTACTGGTCCCCATGTTGCATTGCAAGTAATGTTATCAACAGTTACGGTTAGCCCTTTTGTGGTTTTGAGTGGATAAACACCAATTTCGGTTTCTCCAACAAAACAACTCCATGATATGATTTCAATTTCATTGACACGTTGTCTTGGTAATTCAACCGTTGTGCCTAACAAGTATCTAGCTTGCTCGGTATAGGTGTTATAATTGTAAGTCACATTCATATATTGTGGAGTGTAGATTGCAACTACTAAGATATCATATGTCACATTTGCATATTCAACATTCCAAGTTAGCAAATAGCCTAACTTACTCGCATCAGGTGGAGTCGCATCCGTTCCATCTTCGACATATTGTATTTCAATGACTTCATAAAAATCATTTACAAATGTTACTTTATGTAATTTATTCCATTTTGCTTTGAGTGATGCATGGTTTGTAACCGCAAACTCATCGCCAAATATGTCCCCATTTTGATAGAACCAACCTTTAAATACATATCCTTCTTTCTCACAAACGGGATTAGTTGCATAACCACCATAGATAATGGTTTGATTGATGGAACCACTCGTTAACGTTCCACCATTTAAATCATAGGTAATATGATATGACATCGCAGATTGTTCTACCAAACGAATGGTAAATGTTGTTGTTTTGTTAAAATAAGTGACATTGATTGTATGTTCTCCAACTTGAGTGAGTTTGGTTTTGTCTCCTTCTTCAATCATTTGAAGTCCTAATGGCGTAGACATTTGTGTGTTGTCGCTTTTCTTGATGAGTAGTCTGATGTCTTCTAATCGAAACTGACCAACCGCATATTGATCATCGACGGATGTAGGATCTATCTCAATCCCTGTAATATAGGCACCACTAAAGTTAACCGCATCACAAGCGGAAAGAAAGAAAACAAGAATACCAATAAATAAGACTCGACCAGCAAACAATACTTTTTGAAACATACGTTTCTTTTATGGAGTGGGCATACGTTGTAATAATGCCACTTACAACCATAGATCTCCTTTCATTTTTATTGCTTATATCAATATTTTAATTTTATTATACTCCTACATTTTTGAAAAGCAAACTACTTAAAGTTGTAAAAAAAAAGACTTAAGGGGATTCCCTTAAGCCTTCTGTTAGAGTCTAGACTATTTTGCTTTTTTTGCAGGTTGTTGAGGTTGGGCTGGTTTCGCAGGGGCAGCAGCTGGTTTCGCTTGTGGAGCAGCTGTTTTTGGTGCTGGTTGAGCCATTTTCTTGTCCTTCATCTAAATCATCTCCTTATTTGACCATCGAGGTCAATATCATTATATAACGACTATATATAATGTCAAGGGGTTCAACCTACTATTTTAGTTTGAAGTTCAAATATATTATTGAGTTTTAATAATACCCTTTAAAAGTCTTGATTTTAGGTCATAAATTTTCTCTAAAATCACGTGTTGGGTGTGTAAAAATGCTTCTTTTCCTTTACCAGTTGGGTCATCTAATCCCCAATCTTCTCGGTGAAAACAAGGTAAATATGGACAATCCACATTGCATCCCATTGTAATAACTACATCAATTGGTGGTAGTTCATCAATCAGTTTTGAACGCTGATGTTCATTCATATTGTACTGGTATAACTCATTTATGATTGCAACAGCATCTTGATTGATTGAGGGTTTGACATGCGTACCTGCACTATATGCCTCAATTACATCAGAAGCAAACAGTTTGGATAGAGCTTCTGCCATTTGGCTTCTGCAACTATTATGGACGCACACAAAGGCAACTTT
>ERZ795032.787-NODE-787-length-28070-cov-5.938140_pt1 | contig 28070 bp, 23 predicted proteins | sample MGYA00375124_ERZ795032 | MGnify/ENA primary metagenome ERZ795032 (study PRJEB30167, sample SAMN05720154) | activated sludge metagenome | isolation source: Anaerobic digester | place: China | collected 2015-12-16 ...
TCATCATAAAAGCTTGAACAATTGCTTTCGTTGAAGGCCTGATTTCTTGCCCAGCCACCAGGGAGCGAATATGGGCCATAGGGAATTTTTGAATTGCGAAGAATTTTTTCAACCGGGTCTGGTTCGGTGGTCGAAGAATAAACGGCTATTCTTGGTCTGCTGTTGATTTCCATAACATTGTTGCCCAAAGATGCCAGAAGGGCGTTTATGGCGTCTATATCGCTGAGAATTTCGTAGCTTACACCATATTCGCTCAGTTTTGCCCTGACTTCCGGGTAATCCTGAAGCATGAAGGCTCCGCCCCTGTATCCCAGAAGCCAGAATACCGGTGCAAACCCCGCGTCGCTTTCGTCGATCTGAAGACACCAGTAGGCCGCACCATAAGCCAGGCGGTAAGCAGAGGCGGAGGGTTGATCGCCCGCACCCATGGGTACAAGAAGCCTGCAGGCGGTGCCTTTTCCTTTGCCGAGCTTGAGAATATATTCTGTGCCCGATGCAAAGCCTTCGTCGGCTGCGAACATGTGAACGCGGTATGCGATGTTCGATACGTCTTTTACAACACCGTGAGGTATGGCGAGAGGAGCAAGTTTAAGACTTTCTTCCTGATCGCGTGACGAAGAAATTTCCATTTTCTCGATCTGGAAATATCTTGCGAAGAATGTACCAACATCCTGATTTGAACGAACCACAAGATGATTTGAAACCGGATTAATTTCGATTATGAGATTTTCCGGGGCAACCGCTTCATCAGAATAGCCGTTTTCTTTAACGACCTCTCGAATGTGGGCTTCAATCGCCGAAAGTTCTTCCGGCGAAACAGAACCATCACGCTTAAATGCCAGAAGTTTGTCGAAACCGGCCTTCCAGCCAGCATTTATGGCGCTTTGCAGCTTGACGTGATTATAATACATATAACCCACATCGGTTACGGTTGCAAGGAGACCTATGAAAAGTCCAGCAGCAATAACAGTAAAAGCTGCTATGACCCCTTTTCTTGAACCGGCAGTAAAATGATTCATAAGACCTCCTTACAGTTCACTCTTTATCTTCTGATGCTGAGGCTCTGACAGTATACGTCCCATCTCCACTTCCAAGTATGGATGAAAGAAACGGCGTTGAAAGGTTCAGCCTGTAGATTGCGCTTACGGATACTGTCTGGCTGTTCGTTCCTACACCTGACAAGATGGGTTCGTTATCGACATTTCCAGGATTAAAATCAGCCCTGTTAGACATAAAGGGGGACTGCATCGACCAGAATGCCTTTATGACGCTGTCTTTGCCGGCGTGTGAGTCGTTGAGAAAAAGACTGTTGCCGAAGAGGAAGGAATTTCTTTTTGCACCGGCTCTCGCTGCATTTACGCACTGATTATTGAGAGAAGCCCATGAGTGAAGAACTCTTCCAAAGTCGATTATTCCGAAGACGACAATCAGGAAAATCGGGAGAACCAGAGCGAATTCCACCAGAGCCTGGCCCTTGTTTTGCTTTTTCATCTTTTTTCCTCTTATTATCTCTTTCTGATGATCGACGGTATCTTATAAGTAACAGATGTCTTAAGGGGTATGTTTGGGTCACCAAGGGTTGCACTGAGCATGGTCTGGTAGAATGGCGTATAAACTGGCGAGTTATAAGTAAGTGTAAGCTTGATACCAGTTTCTGTTACCCCCATCGATTTAAATTCCGGGAACTCCAGTGGATGAATGGTCAGCGAGGTTGACTGCCATTTCAGCTTTGCAATGTTCTTGTAAACGCTGGCAGATATTTCACCAAAACTGGTTATGTTCCTTTCGGCTGCCCATTGAGCTGAGTCATTGGCAACCTGCTGGAGAGAGATGTAATTATAGAAGGCGAAACCAAAATCTATGATCCCGCCAAGGATGATAAGAAGGAAAAATGGAAAAAAAAGCGCCAGTTCAACTATGGCCTGACCTTTGGTTTGTTTTCTTTTCATAATAACTCCTCCACCTATACAAGTAAGCAAAAAGCATTCCAGAAATTATACCCCATGTTTGGGTGCAATTCACTTATTTTCGTCTTACTTTTTTTGTTTGCTCGAGGTTATTTTGCCTCAGTCGCGTGCGGCAATTTTTGCTTGCATATACAGAATTTAAACGATTTCAACCGGATTGCAAATCCTTGGTAGATTAAAATAATGCGGTCTCTTTTATCGGCTTTACAGGGGAAAAACGCCCTCTTGTTTAGGTAAAATTTACCGATCGACTCTTGAGAAATCAGGTGCATTGCTGAAAATTTGTATTTTCGGCAACGCACCTGACGATTACCAACTTAAAAGTGCCAGTTACTCTTCCTGAACCGCAACAATCGTGACCTTGCCACCTTCGACCAAATACCACGCGGTGACGCTGGTATTGAAACTGTAGCCAATTATTTCGTTGTCTGGATTGAGGATTGGTGTGGCTGTATCCCCAAGTTTTGTGATTAAGTAATACCCTGGCGGGAGGTTTTTCATGGAAAAATAGCCCAATGAATTTGTTTCAAGCCATCTGAATGCTATTTCCGGGGGAAATTCGTCTCTGGGATCTTTGTCATACCACAGAAGGAGAGTTTGGTTGACTAGAGTGGTTTTGACAGCGAGAGAGGGATCATAGAGAATTCCCTGAAAAGCCCCGGTATTTTGCCATTCCTGCGCCAAACTGATACTTCCAAGATCATAACCAGTTCTGGAAACATTATCTCCATCGGTAAATGGTTTCGAAACGGTGATTTTCTGAATTCCAAACCAGATTTCTTGCCCAACGCTGAGTTTAATAGTTGAGCTAGCAAAGCCGTTTTTCTGAATAGTTAATAGGAATTCTCCCTCTGGCAGATTGATCAAGGAAAATTGCCCATTTACCAGAGTAGAAGATTGGTAACTTTGATTGGTCGCCCTGTTGGTAACAGTAATAACTGCGGCCATGATTGGCGTGTTGTTCAGGGCGTCCCTGATTGTTCCGAAAAAATTTGCTGAAACGGGGTTCGCTGGTAAGGTTATCGGCACAACCGAAAAATCAAACTTGAGTAAACTGGTTCCGGTTAAGTCTATGACCTCGGTCCGACTTCCAAAAAGGCCGGCGGCATCGGTAATTTTTATCAGATAAAAACCCTGGAAAAGGTTTCTGAGTGCAAATGCTTTGTTCTCGGTTGCTTTTGCTGTGAAAACTTTATCTGTGCCGATGAGCGTTGCGGAGATAGAAAAATCAGCAGCCGTGCTGTTTACAGTGGTTCCAGTCGAGCTATCGATAATCGCTCCTTGTATTGTAGCGGTTCCGCTGGCTTGAGAAGGTAAATTGCTGTTAGTTGCGGGGGTTGAAGAATCTGATTGTTGTGACGTTGTGGTCGAGCCCGTTGGGTTTTCCCCGCCACAACCGGTTATCAAGACCGCTGCAAAAAGACACAAAATCGTGGCGGCGATTCCCAGTCTGAGAAGTGAATTCTTCGAATTCATTTTCCCGTCTCCTTTATCGTTCTTAGAGTTGTTAAACTTTTTCAGCATTCGATCGGCTCCATTCTCAGGGTATCATTAACCCTGACACCAGATTTTTGTATTGTACCTGATTTAAGCTCGAGAACGGAGCTTACATCTCTATGCCAGCCAGAAAGGCCTGTCCAGGGGCGAAGTTTCTCGTAAAGTGCCCGGATGCAGTTGCCCGAATCCAGGAAAATCGCGTCTATCGGAAAGCGCATGAACATCATGTGTATTGAATTGCATGGAGAAATCAGCAGACCTTCGCCTTCAGCCAGTTCCGGCACGAGCATCAGACCGCGGAATCTTGCCCAGAAACTGTCAGCCTGTCTGACTCTGGCGCCCACCACTGACTGATCGCGGTTATTCAGAACTTTTAAAAGGGTTGCGGCCATCTTTTCAGTTGCCTCCGAGGCCGGCAGTGCCTTCGATCATCTGAAAGACTGCCGGAGCACCAATTACCAGGCCAACGTTCGGGAAAATGAAGAATACCAGCGGAATCATCATTTTAACCGGGGCTTTGGCAGCTTCTTCTTCGGCACGCTGTCGGCGTTTGTCGCGCATCTGTTCTGACTGAATGCGCAGTACCTGACCAATTGAAACACCAAGCTGGTCGGCCTGCACAATCGCCGAGATGAAGGCATTCAAATCGGGGTGATCGACTCTTTCGGCCATGCCCTTGAAGGCGTCGCGCCTGGACTGGCCCATGCGCATGTGTCTGAGTGTGAGGCCGAATTCATCAGGGATTGGGCCGCGCATTTTTTCGACCACCTTGTCGCAGGCGGCGTCAAAGCCGAGGCCCGCTTCGACTGCAACGGTCAGAAGATCGAGAACATCCGGCAGCTGTCTCTGGATCTTGTGCAGACGGTCGGCAATGCGTCTCTGAAGAAACATTCTCGGGATGAGAATGCCAAGCGTGACACCAAACAGAAGTGCCATGGGCATGAGATCCGGCTTGAATACAACCGCAAAAGCAAGCATTGCACCCGGTGTAATTACCCTGAAGAGATTTTGAATGACTGCAAATTCGCTTACTGTAAGACCGCCGGGATATCCTGCCTGGGCAAGTTCCTTTTTCAGCGAAGATTTCTGGACTTTTTTGGCTTCTTTCGGGTCGCGTTTCCCGGCCATGCGGGTAAGAATCGGTCTGATGACGCGATCGACGAAGGGTTTGTTCAGTTCCGCTTCCTGGACTTCGGCAACTTTGAATTCTGACGCTTCTTCAAGAGAGGCCAGGCGACCCTGAATGTCGCTTTTGCTGCCGGAAGGAAACAGAAGCAGAATGACTAGAAAGATAATTATGCCACCGAGAAGCATGAAAACTACATTCATAAGCTCTCCTTAAACCTCGATATCAACAATTTTCATAATGGCATAAAGGCCGATCAGTTCCCAGATCAGGCCGGCGATAACGACAAACCAGCCCCTGAATTCGCCCTGTCTGAAGGTAAACAGTTTCATGATAAATTCAGGGTTGACAACGTAAATCATCATGCCAAGGAACAGGGGAAGTGCGCCAACGATGATACCGGAGATCTTCGCCTGGGCGGTTTTGGTCTGAATTTCGCCCTTGATTTTCATGCGCTGGCGAATCGTGTAACCGATTTTTTCGAGAATTTCGGCCAGATTGCCGCCGATCTGTCTCTGGATGAGAACGACAGTGGTGACGAGATCCCAGTCTTCGCTGTCAACTCGTTGATTGAGAGCGATGAGAGTGTCTTCGAGATTGATGCCAAGGCTGTTTTCTTTGAGAACCCGCTTCAATTCTTTGCCCATCGGTGGCAGGGTTTCTCTTGAGACCATTTCGAGAGACTGCAGAAAAGAATACCCGGCTTTGAGGCCGTTGGCGAGCATTACCAGAGTGTCAAGAATCTGGTCGTTGAACGCTTTGACGCGCTGCGCTTTCATGATCGCGATCCAGATCAACGGGCCGACATAACCAACGGCAGCCAGGCCAACCGCGATCATAACATTCTGCAGAACGCCCATGCCAAAGCTCAGTGAGAGCATGATCGCCAGAAACTGTATGGCGACGAATTCGTTCGCTTTGAGCGGGATGTCGGCTTTGGCGAGCTGATCAGCAATGCGCATCGCCATACCTTTGGGGGTAATGATCGTGCCCATGTTGGCCAGAATTCTTTTGGCGGCGCTGCTACCGGCGCGGTTCTCCTTGAGCCAGTCGTCATCGCTCACATCGACGGCCTGCTTGACCTCTTCGTCCTCTTCGCGTGAGGAATATTGCTCAGCGGCCATCTCTGTTTCGACCAGATACTGCTCCATACGCTGGCGGACTTCTTCTCCGGGCGGTTTGCCAAGAATAGAGAAAAGAAGCAACACAAAAAACAGGGTTGCCATCGCAACAAAAATAATAAAAATCGTCTGAATCAATTTTTTACCATCCTCTCGCTGTATCGGTAAAAATGTTCGGTGGTAAGTTTATACCAAATTCCTGAAATTTGGAAGCAAACTTCGGGCGGATCCCGGTTGGTTTGAGTCTGCCGATAATTTTGCCCTTTTCATCAACCCCGGTCTGTTCGAACCGGAATATATCCTGAGTGACGACCTTGTCGCCTTCCATGCCCTGAATTTCGGTCAGGTAGGTAATTTTGCGCGAGCCGTCTTTAAGGCGTGACTGCTGAACGATCATGTGGACAGCTGAACTGATCTGTTCACGGATAGCGCGAACAGGGAGATCCATGCCGGCCATGAGAACCATGGTTTCGAGGCGGGCGAGCATGTCGCGTGGGGTGTTGGCGTGGCCGGTGGTCAGTGAACCATCGTGACCGGTGTTCATGGCCTGCAGCATGTCTAGAGCCTCGCCGCCGCGGCATTCGCCGACGATTACCCGTTCAGGGCGCATACGCAGAGTGTTTTTGATCAGTTCGCGCATCGAGACTTCGCCTTTGCCTTCAATGTTGGCCGGGCGGGTTTCGAGGCGCACTACATGCGGCTGGCGCAGCTGCAGTTCTGCGGCGTCTTCGCAGGTGATGATGCGTTCGTCTTCCGGGATGAATGAGCTGAGAATATTGAGCGTGGTGGTTTTACCGGAACCGGTACCACCAGATACGACGATGTTGAGGCGAACTTTTATGCAGGCTTCGATGAAGGACGCCATTTCCTGGGTGAGCGTGCCAAATCTCACGAGGTCGGCGATACCAAGGGCTTCTTTTTTAAATTTTCGGATAGTGATGGTCGGGCCATTGAGAGCGAGGGGAGGGATGATGGCGTTAACGCGCGAACCATCGGGGAGACGGGCGTCGACGTAGGGAACGGACTCGTCGATGCGGCGGCCGATCGGTGCGACGATGCGTTCAATGATGCGCATTACATGGTCATTGTCTTTGAATTTGATATCAGAGAGAATCAGCTTGCCCTTCTTTTCGTAATAAATCTGGAAGGGGCCATTGACCATTACTTCCGAGATGTCTTCTTCGTCGAGCAGTGGCTGAATCGGGCCAAAACCGACCATGTCGTCAAGAAGGGTATTGGTCAGCCCTTCGGTTTCTCTCTGGGTAAGGGTGATGTTGACCTTCGGGCTCTCTTCGGCGATTACCGCAAAAATTCTTTCGCGCAGCATGTTGCGCTTTTTTTCAACATTGGGCTCGGCCATGATGGCAGTGGGCATATCATCGATGAGTTTTGTATGTACGCGATCCTTAAGTCTTTCAAATCCGGTAATTTCGCGCGTTGCTGCGCTTTCCATGATACCGGACTTGTCGGTAGTTTTCTTTTCTTCATTCAGACGTGAAAGCAGACCACCCATAACTTAAATTACCTCCATTAATTAGAACCAAATAGCAGGTCTTTTATTTTTAAAATCGCGCTTTTGCCGGTTTCCGGGATATTGCGCGGGCCGACCAGGCGCTCGGCCATGCCAAGAATCGAGCGACCGATACCGCTGGCCGGGGATTTCAACACGATAAGCTCGCCCTGATTGAGTGAGCGCTGGGCGATTTCTGATTCCATCGGAACGGTTGCATAGACAGGTATTGCCAGGCCGGCTTCAAGGTCGGATTTGCCAATGCCAACGTTCGGGATTTCTTTGTTGAGAAGCAGTTTTACCTTGCTCATGTCATAATTGATGTCTGAGAAGGTTTTGAGACAGATTTTAGTATTCTTCAACGAACTGATTTCGAGAGTTGCGACCAGAAGAACCATGGTACTTCTGTCGAGAATTGCGAGCTCTTTTTCAGTGATCATTGGCGGCATGTCAAAAATGATGAAATTGTAAAAAGGTCTGGCAGCGTCGATGATTCTGAGGAGGTGCTCGGTTTTGATCGCTTCGGCCAGGGCGGGTTCACGGGGAGCAAGAAGGATGTCGAGTCCGCATTCGTGGCGGGTGATATTTTTTTCAATGTCGGCGAAACTTATTTCACCGGCTTCGACGACATTGGAAATTGTTCTCTTGGCGGCCAGGTTCAAAGTGATGCCGACATCGCCGAACTGCAGAGAAGCATCGACCAGAAGGGTTTTCTTACCTTTGATTGCAAGGCTTGCGGCAAGATTGACCGCGAGGGTGGTGCGGCCAACTCCGCCCTTTGTCGCGAAAAAAGTCAGAATATCGGCACTCGGTTCGTTGGCAAAAAGATCGGGGCGGTCTTTCAGCCAGCTGTTAAAGACGTTGTTGATAGTGTCGACGAGGTCACTTGTCGAAAACGGTTTGACGAGAAAGTCTTTGGCGCCGGCTTTCATTGCGCGGCGAAAATATTCCTGTTCGCTCTGAATCGACATGATGACCGTCTGAACGTTCGGAAAATCTTTTGCCAGGATTTCTGAGGCTTTCAGGCCGTCGAGTTCGGGCATATTGATGTCCATTAACACGATGTGGGGCTGCATTTCCTTGACCATGTCGATGGTTTCCCGGCCATTTCTCGCCTCTGCGACAATTCTGATGTTGTCCTGATTTTTCAGCATTCTTCTGACATTGGACCGCAGTTCATCCATGTCGTCGGCAATCAGAAGCTTAATGGTCGGTGTGCTGGACAATTTTCAATCTCGCTTGCAGGGGGAGAGAGCCTCAACCCGTCTGGCGGGTTGAGGCCGTGGGTTCAGTTTTCGGCGGGAACGTGACTTGATTTGATCTGCTGGAAAATGTTGTGAAGCTTTTCGAGCTTGTCGGACCGCCTCGGTACCGGAACGGTTTCAAGCTTGCTTTTGCCTGAAAGATCGGTTTCGCGGTTGGCAATCTTTGGGGTCAGCAGAATAACCAGTTCGTTTTCGCTGTTGGTGGTAGATTTGGTTTTGAACAGGCGCCCAAGGTAGGGGATCTTGCTGAGGACCGGAACGCCTTTCCAGGAGACGCCTTCGGTTCTGTTGATCAGGCCGCCGAGCACGATGGTTTCCTGGTCTTTGATTTTGAGAGTTGTCATGATGCTGCGCTTGAGGATATCCGGCGGGCCATCGGTTCCGCGCAGAAAGCTGGGTTCTTCCTGTTTAGCGAAGACCGAGAATTTAAGGCTGTTGTCATTGACGAAAAGGTCGCGGATCGCCAGTTTCAGAGAAGCGTTGACGGATTCATAAGTCGGATTCCCTGCCTGGTCGAGAGTGCCTGGGTAATAGACCTGCTGCCCGACAGAAACGTAGGCATTGCCGGCATCAGTTTCGATGCTGCCTTCATTTTCTGCCTGGTCGTTTTCTTTGATCCAGCCGGCGCCCGACATTTTTCTGGCCATGATGTCGGGTTTTTCGGCAACCGAACTGCCGTAAACTATAAGCTTCGGATTAGCAAGCACCTTGGCTTTGCCTGAGGTTTCCCAGGCTTTTACCTGGGCGGCGATGAGGTCGAAACGGTTGATATTCTTCATGAAGAAGGGATTCATATACTTGGGAACAGCTGCATTGCCATTGGCACCCGGTGTTTCACCAAAATTGAGAATGCCGCTCAGCACGCCGTCTGTGCCCTGACCGCCCCATTCAATGCCCATGTCTTTCTGGTTGTTCTTGGAAACCTGAAGAATATAGGCCTGAAAGACGACCTGAATCGGGTCATCGATGACAACAAGGTTGCTGATTTTTTCTTCGTCTTCGACGAAGCCTTTTACGGTTTCAGACAGGTGGATGTACTCGTTCTGATCTTTGACCGAGCCCTGCAGAACGACTCTGATTTTTGAGGTCTGAGATCCGACTCCGGTGTTGCCCTGCTCGATGTTGGGGTCGATTTCAGGAGAAATGACCGATACTTTGACGCTGGGCAGCTTGATTGCGGCTTCAATGCGCTGTTGCAGCGAAGTGAAAGAGGCTTCGAATTCAATCAGGCTGACAAGAGGCTTGCTGCCAAGCAGACTCTGGGCAACGGTTTCGGCTCTTGCTTTTTCTTCGGGGTTCGACACCTGACCTTTGAGGTAGGCGATATCCGGGAAAATCGTCAGATCAAGGCTTTTGTTGCCCATAATCGAGGCAAACTTTGCCAGGATCGTGTCGTTTTCGGAGAAGGTTTCGACGTCGTACACTCGGCGGCCGGTCATATCCCAGAGGATGAGCTGTGTTTCGCCGAGGCCGAGACCTGAGAGGATTATATCTTCATCAGATACGTTGAGCACGTCGACGATGCCTTCTTTAACAGCCAGTATTTTTTTTACACCGTGGGCAGGAACGGAGGTCGACTTGCCTACCGGGATCATAAGCTTTTCGGCGGCTGAGATTTGTGTCTGAAAAGCGGCTGTGATAAAAGCGGAAACCAGAACGAGCATAAACAGAGTTGATTTTTTCATAGTGAATTGCCTTTTCATCTTAGCTCCTGTTATTCCCCGGCAGAAGCGCCTGAATTGGCACTTTCAGCAGTCGCAGACGTTGCGACGGGCTCAGAATCGGCAGAGGGCATCTGATCTGGCAGCTGCTGAAATTTGGTGGCAGCCGGCCCGCCGTATTTGTAGAGCTCACGTCTTGCGGTTGCGCCGTACATGATTTCGACTTTTCCGTCGTCGACCGGTGCGACAATAACCTGGGTCGGCACAGAATCGGGGGTTTCTTGAACGGTTTTAACCGCCTGGATGAAATCGGGGTGACCAATATCACTGAGAACTATGCGTTCAGTTGCGCCCTTGGTCTGCACCTTCTGGTCTTTGTCTTTCGGGTTTTTCAGGACCAGGCTGAAGCTGGTGCCTGAATCGAGATACATGAGTTTTTCGAGATCGGTCGGATTGAGGGCCAGAGTTACCAATTCAACTTTGCCGGCGGCAATGGCCGGGGTTGCGGTTGCCGAAGCGCCGTCAAATTCATAGGTGCCCCCGACTGCGAGTATCTGGATGTCCTGGAGCACTATTTTGGTGATCGGTTCGCTGTTTCTCGGCCTGAAAGTGGCGATAACGTCAACATAGTCACCCTGTTGAATGAAGCCGCCAACAGAAGTCGCCTTGTTTACGGCGATCGATACGGCACGCTTGCCCTGAGGGATCGCCCGTGCAAGGTTGGGAACCTGTGCCTCATCCATCAGGCGCGGCGGGGTCATGATATCGTCAGGAAGGATAGTGACTGCCGTATACCTGTTGGTAATCGAAGCAAGGTCGGTGATTGCGGTATCAGGAACAGCTGAAGCTATCATTTCGCGCAGCTCGAAACTTGTCTGGACGATACCAGGTTCAAGCCTGGTTCGCGCTGCCAAGCGTTTAGTACTCACCACAACAGCCTTTTTCATGATGGTGGGCTGCTGGACGGTAGGTGCTTCAATACGAGCCGGCTGACTTGTCTGCAGCTTGTTCCAGAGAAGCATTGAAATGGCGAGTGACGCCAGCAATGCCACGATGATCGCTCTTCTGTTCACGGTTGAGGATCCTCCTCGACACTAATATGATGAGAGAATAACACAGCATGACCATACAGGCAAGAACAACCATTGCTTCGACAGTTGAAAGGTTTTTCTTTACCTGAGGGGTACAAAATATATACGAACTGTCCGAAAAAGCTAACTTTTTTTTCAAAGTTGTAAAAAAAATTTAACCGGACGGTTGCAGCCGATTTTGCCGGCACACGAAAAAGCTCGCCGGATGAAAGCTTTGGGGGTTACCAGGTAATGGACAGGGTGTGGTAGCAGGCGATCAGGGTGGCAATGAAAATGTCGATACCGAGAAGAAAACGGTATCTGCCATCTCTGGCGGCGCTGGCATTTTCCGAGTGAATGGTTTTATGACGAAAAGCACCGCTTGTGAAGCTGGTAACCGTCATTCCGGCGGCGTCGGTGCCGTAATTGAGGAATTGCACGATCAGGGCGTGCACAACACCGAGGGCTGACGTGTAGAGAAAAACGCTGAGAGCGAACCATGGCCCACCCAGAGCCCCGATACCGCCGAGAAGCTTTACGTCGCCCATTCCGAGGAGATTGATGGCGGCGAATGGCAGGTAGAGGAAGATGCCGGCAAAGGTTCCGGCAAGGCTGAGGCCAAAGCCGTCGAGACCGTTGAGGTAAAAATTAACCAGCCACCCGATAAGGATGGCTGGAAAGGTGAGCCAGTTATAGATTCGGCCGGAGCTCGAATCGGTCAGCATTGCGGTGAAGGCAACGATTATGGCGATACTCTGTGGCAGGGTCGGATGAATCATACGACCTATTCTAACCCGAAATCAGATTTTTACATAGCCCAGAATTTTTGCCCTGACATTGTTGAGAAGTTTTCGGGCGGCGCGCAGATCTTCTTCGGGTTCGCCTTCGCGGTGCAGAAAGACCATGGCGCCGGTCTGCCCTGCGAGAATACCGGTCTCGGGGTATTCGAGCAGCGCCGGGGTGTCGATGAGAATGATTTCGACACGGCGCTTAAGGTTGGTCAGCAGATCGATCATTTCAGGTGAGCCCAGGACTTCGGCCGGTGATTTTGGCGAAATGCCTGCGCTGATCAGTGTGAGATTGTTTACCTCGGTCTGCTGAATGGTTTCGCGGATATTGCTGCCGCCGTTGAGAAGATCGGCAAGGCCGCGGTTGTTGTCGAGGTCGAACATGCGGTGCAGAACCGGGTTACGGAAGTTCGCGTCGATCATCAGCACAGAGTAGCCTGTCTGGGCGAGAAGAATGGCGGTATTGGTCAGCAGCGTGGTTCTGCCGGTGCCGGTTCTTGCCGATCCGACGAGCACGATGCGGGCCTGTGACTCTGACATGCTGATCTGAAGATTGGAGACCAGATTCTTGAAAGGCTTGAGACTGGGCGAGGTCGGGTCATTCAGTGCGATCAGGCGTTCGTCGTAGCGCATGACTTCAATTTCTTCATCCTGCGGCGAGGGCAGGGCGAGTGGTTCGCGCGCCAGGGAAGGGGCTTCGAGAATTATTTCGGCGGGTTCGGCGGTTAACTGCAGGTGGTTGGGGGGGGCGACCGCGCCGGCGAGAATATTGCCGGAAACGCTTACCAGTTCGGCTTTCATCGGTGCCGGCGAGTAGAGCAGGAAAATGGCCATCAGGACGCCGGATGCGAGGGCAAGGGCGTCTCTCTGAATAGACGTGAAACCTACTGTGGTCGGAGGGCGTGCGTCTTTTTTGAGCACATTGATGCGACCGGCGGTTGTTTTACGGGCAATTTTCGATTCTTCAAGTTCAAGAATGGTTTTGCGGTGCAGTTCTTCGAGTGTCGCGATGCGCATGGCGATATTGTCGGGGTGTTTGTCGCCGGCAGGCTGAACTGCAGCCTGAGCTTCGCCCGAATCGTTCAGGCGGGCTTTGAGCTCTTCGAGTTTTTCGCGGTCGCGGGCGATATCGGCGTTCAACGCGGCATAGTCGGGGTTGTTGCGTTTTTTCTGGACTTTGGTGCGGGCTTTGCCAATATTGCTTTCGAGGTTGGCGATGCGGTTTTTGCAGGCAATGACCTTCGGGTGCTTTTCCTTGTAGCTTTTGAAGAGTTCGACAAGGCTGTTTCTTTCACTGCGCAGTTCATCGCGGAGTTTCTGATACATCGGTGACTCTTCTTCTTCATAGTAGAAAACCTGTTCGGGCGTTGTCTGCAGTCTTCTGGTGCTGGCGTCGATTTTCTCTTCGAGCTGACTGATGGCATTCTCGATATTAACCGTCTGTGTGTCGGTTTCAACCGACTGCTGGATGCTGGCTTTTACCAGGTCCTGGCGCAGCTCGCCGAGGCTTTTTTCGAGATGGTCGAGTTTGTTCTGCAGATTTTTTACCGAGAACTCCTGGGCTTCAGAATTGTAGCCAAGGAAATGCTCTGACAGGACCTGGATGACGGCATTGCCGAGCTCTTTGAGCTGGACAGGGTTTTCGTGTCTGACGGCCATGGTGACCAGACCGGCGCCGGCGTCCTTAAAGGTGATAGTGTCTTCGCGGCGAATTTCAGCCTCATCGAGGCCACTTTTTCTGGCGATTTCGTCGATGACCCGGCGCTGCGATAGAACGCCCTGCATGGTGGCTGCGACGCTGATTTCGCCAGCGTTTTCGGTGGTCATGACGCGCAGGAGCGATTCGCTCTGATAGACGGTGGGTGCGTAGCGGTTAAGCAGAAACGAGGCCAGCACGGCAAGGCCGATAATAATGGTTGCCCAGCCGGCATTTTTCCTGAGACTTCTGAAGATGCCTTCAATCAGGCTTTCCTGAACCATTAAACTGCCTCCTGCGTTATAAGCAAATATATATTTATCTCTCAGACAATCGGCAGTTTGGGGCCGATAATTTAGCGATAAAAAACCGGAAACGGATAAATTCCGTTCCCGGTCTGATTGAGAGGTGAGCTGGCTTACTTTTTCGTGAAAGCGTTGATGGTGGCGGCGACGAATTCGACCTGCTCGCGGCTGAGTTCGGGGTAAACCGGCAGGGCGAGGGTGGTGTCGGCGGCCCTTTCGGATTCGGGGAAATCGCCCTGTTTGTAGCCAAGGCTGGCGAAGCACTTCTGCTGGTGCAGAGAGAGCGGGTAATAGACCGAGCAGCCGATTTCTTTTTCGCCGAGGTGGGCTTTGAGGGCGTCGCGGTTCTTAACCCTGATGACATACTGATTGTAGATATGGAAGCAATCGGGCTTTTCGATCGGGGTGACGACTTCGGGGTTATTTTTGAAGAGCTCGTTATAGAGGGCGGCGTTGCGGCGGCGGCCTTCGGTCCAGGTTGCCAGATGCGGCAGTTTGACCGAGACGACGGCGGCCTGGAGGGCGTCGATGCGGGCATTGAGGCCGACTTCCTGGTGGTGATACTGAACCTGGCCGCCATGAACCCGCAGGCCCTTGAGGCGTTCGTGCAGCTGCGAATCGTTGGTCGATACCAGCCCGCCATCACCGAAACAGCCGAGGTTTTTGCTCGGGAAAAAGCTGAAGCAGCCGATGTCGCCATAGGTGCCGGCATCTTTGCCCTTGTATTTCGAGCCGATTGCCTGGGCGGCGTCTTCGATAACTCTCAGATTGTGCTTCTTTGCAATTGCCAGCAGGGGTTCCATGTCGACGCACTGGCCGAACAGGTGCACCGGCATGATTGCCTTCGTTTTTGGGGTTATGACCTTTTCGATCTGGTCGACGCGCATCAGAAAAGTGGCGGGGTCGATGTCGACAAATCTGGCAACGGCGCCGACCCTGGCGATTGAACCGGCGGTGGCGAAAAAGGTGTAGGGGGTGGTGATTACTTCATCGCCACGACCGATATCGAGGGCCATAAGGGCAAGCAGCAGGGCGTCGGTGCCAGAAGAGCAGCCCAGAGTGTGCCTGGTGCCGATGTAGTCGGCCATTTCCTTTTCGAGTCTGTCGACTTTCGGGCCAAGGATGAAACCCTGATTCTCAATGATTTCCATGATTTCAGGAATGACTTTGTCTTTGATCTGAGCATATTGGGGCTTGAGATCCAGGAGAGGAACTTTCATTTACGCCTCCGGCTTTTTTGAAGAAAAGATAGTGAAAAATTACACTTGCACATTACAACAACAGGCAAAAATCAGTCAATAAGTTTCCTCTGTGCTTCACCCGGGCCGACGATGACGACCGCGACCAGGATAGAGGAGCGAGTTCGGCAACGATGAAGACTCAATTACACTGCAGGCAGAAGCAGGGCGGCGGAGATATCTGCGGTGTCTGCATGATGAGGGTGTGCGTATTGCATTGCGTTATACCGACAAATAACAGTGGTTAAAGCGGTGGTGAAATGGTATAATCAGCGCCATGAAATTCGTAGATGAAGTTACAATACAGGTCTCTTCCGGCAGCGGCGGCAATGGCATTGTCGCCTTCAGGCGTGAAAAATTCGTGCCTATGGGTGGCCCGGCCGGTGGCGACGGTGGCCGCGGTGGCGATCTTATTTTTGAAGCTACCGATGACCTGACGACTCTCTATGAGTTGAGTTTTACCCGTATTTACAAGGCCGAAGACGGTGGCCACGGTCAGCAGAAGAACATGGCCGGAGCAAATGGCAGTGACCTGACCGTTAAGGTGCCGGTTGGCACGCTGGTTTATGATCTCGAAAGCGGCCAGTTGCTCGTCGATCTCGACCACAAGGGGCAGCGGGAAATAATTGCCCGTGGCGGCCGTGGCGGCTGGGGCAATGCGCGTTTTGCGACCGCAGTGCGCCGCACTCCGAGAATCGCCGAAAAGGGCGAACCGGGAAAAACCCTGCGTCTGCGCCTTGAGCTGAAGCTGCTGGCTGATGTCGGCCTGGTTGGTCTGCCGAACGCCGGCAAATCGACCTTTCTGCGGGCTGTGAGCAACGCTCGCCCGAAGGTGGCGGATTACCCGTTTACAACGCTGACGCCGAGTCTTGGCATCGTCAAGCCTGAGGGGCTGCCGTCTTTCTGTATGGCCGATATTCCGGGCCTCATCGAAGGCGCCCACCAGGGAACCGGCCTCGGAACCCAGTTTCTCCGACATATCGAGCGCACCCGCGTTCTGCTGCATCTGGTCGATGTCAGTCAGCTCGACATGGAAGAAATTACCCGCAATTATGATGTGATCATGGCAGAGCTGCGCGAGTTCTCTGAAGAGCTTGCCGACAAGCCGGTCGTGGTTGCGGCCAATAAAATGGACCTGCCAGACTCGCGTGAGCTGTTTCCCGAGTTCAGAGACGCTCTTGAGGCTCGTGGGGTCAAGGTTTTTGCTGTCTCCGGCGCCACCCGCGACGGGGTTGAAGATCTGCTCAAATACCTCAGCAACGCTCTGAAAGATCTCAAAGGCCTGGACCTGACGGCTGCCAACGAAGAAGAAAAGCTCTACGAGTATATCGAGCCCTTTGTTATTGAAGAAGAGGGCGACGGGCGCTGGACAGTCAGCGGCCCCGAAATCGAGCGACTGGTGGCGATGACTGATTTTACCTCTGATGAGGCGATCGCGGTTTTCAGGCAGAAGCTGCAGAAACTTGGCTTTTTTGATGAGATGAGTCGACTAGATGCCGGCGAAGACGATATTTTTTCGATCGGTGACATGGAATTTGCCTACCGGGAGTTTTTTGATTGAGAACAGGCATTCTTGGCGGCAGTTTTGACCCGGTGCATCGGCAGCATCTGCAGCTGGCACTGGCGGCTCTGATCGAGTGCTGCCTCGACGAGGTCTGGTTTGTGCCGGTGTTTCAGGCTGTTCATAAGCAGCGCGTCGGAATGCTCGATTATCACCACCGGCGGCAACTGCTGCAGACAGGGCTCAAAGACAATCCGCGCATGCGCATCTGTGACATCGAAATGGAGCTGGGTGGCCCGTCTTATACATTCAGAACTCTTGAAGTTCTGCAGGAGCGCTATCCGGACCGGCAATTCTTTCTGATTATCGGTGGCGATTCTCTGGCTGAGCTGCCGACCTGGAAAAATGTCGAGCAGCTGGTGAAGATGACCGAGTTTATCGTTGTGGAAAGGCCTGGCTGCGAGCGCCGGTCGCCGGTTGCCGATGCGGTGATTCACTGGGCCCCCTGTCAGCTTTCGAAAATTTCTTCGACGCAGATACGCAGCCGGCTTGTCAATCATGATTTCAATCTTCCCGAGCTTGACATGCGGGTGCTTTTTGAGGTCATGCTGAACAATCATTATGGCTGCCTCGGCCCTGATTATCTGCGCTGGCTCAAGCTGGTCGAAAAGCAGCGAAAGCGATCACCCGAAGGCCTGCAGGAACATATGAAAAGCGTTACCTGCCTCGCTGTCAGATATGCCATCGAACTGGGTGTCGATCCTCGCCCGGCGCTGATCGCAGGAATGGCGCACGACCTGTTCAGAGATTCGCCTGATGCCGAAATCATCGGCCTGGTTGGCAGTACCGACTTTCTGCTTACCGACCTCGAAAAAGAGGTGCCGATGCTGGCGCACGGCCCGGCAGCAGCGGCCTGGTTGCGTCAGGTCGCGCCCGAGATCGACTCGGCGGTTATTTCGGCGGTCAAAAATCATACTTTTCCGGTCGCCGATTCGCCTGTATTGACGAGAATTCTGGCGGTGGCCGACACTCTCGACCCGGTTCGTCAGGTTGCTGAGAGAGATGCTCTGAGGGAAACCGACCTTCCGTTTGCCGAACGCTATCAGCGCGTTCTCGAAATCAAGAAAAAATCCCACATGTAGGGCTGCATAAAGCTGTCGACAACTTTTTTTGTTGTGGAGTTTGCCCGTCGGCTCTGGTATTATATGCAGTCATGAACCAGAACACCAGATACAGTAACCGTCAGACCGGTGGCGGTTTTTCGGGCCAGTCCCGGCGCAGAAGTGGCGGTCTTCTTTTTGAAATCGCCTTTCTGACAGTCGTTCTGATTTTTTTTGCCGGCATCATGCACAAGTGGTTCTTTGGCGTGGCGGCAGCTCCGCTCGGTGCCAACTGGACTGAAGGCACGATCGAGACCGGCGGTGAAGCACACATCGGCAATATAAATGTGCTCGTTCTTGGCGTTGATTCAGTTGACGGCACGCATCGTGCCGACACCATCTTCGTTCTCGGGATCAACCCGACAAAAAACCGGGTCAGCATGCTGTCAATCCCAAGAGATACCAGGGTTTTGATCAACGGGCGGGCCCGCAAAATCAATGAAATTCTGCCCCGCTACGGTGTCGAGGTGTTGAGCACCCTGATCGAAGATTTGCTGCATATTCAGATCAGTCGTTATGTTGAAGTCAGTTTTCAGAGTTTTGTCAATGTCGTCGACATTCTCGGTGGTATCGAGATCGACATTGAAAAAGCGATGCACTACGATGACAACTGGGGCAAGGTTCACATTCACTTCAATGCCGGGAAAAACCATCTCGATGGCCGGCAGGCTCTTAATTACGTGCGCTTCAGAGCTGACGCTGCCGCAGACCTCGGAAGAATCAAGCGCCAGCAAAAATTCATCAAAGTGCTGCTCGAAAAAATGATGACCCCCGGCATTGTCGTTAAGCTGCCGCAGATCGTCAGTCAGGTTTTCAAGCATATTCAGACCGACTTTTCATTGGCAGAGATCATCGCTTTGATCAAGGCTTTCTCAGGCACGAAAGTTGAGTTCAGAAACAATTCCCTGCCGGGTGAGGCCAGATATGTCGATAAAATCAGCTATTTTATGCCATATCAGGAAGAAGCGGCGGCGATCGGCGGTGCGCAATTTTCGGATCTTGCGGCAATAGAGCTGGTGGCGAGCTTTTCTTCGACCCACCCGGCATCTTCCGCCGCTGCTGTTACAAATGAGCCGGCAGCGCCGCCCGCCCCGGCAGCTGGTTCGGAATCTGCCGTAACCGAAGCTGCAACAGATTCTTATCATTCTGGAACTTCCACATCTTCCACATCTTCCGCATCAGAATCAGTCAATCTCTCTGCTACAGCAACGGAAAATCTCAATGAAAACTGAACTATTTGATTTTTTTCTGCCACCCGAGCTGATCGCTCAGGTTCCGGCAGAAAAGCGGTCTGGCTCGCGTCTTCTCGTTTATAATCGTGCATCAGAGGTTCTCGAACATCGGCAGTTTGCCGACATTGTCGATTATTTCAAGCCCGGCGACCTGCTGATATTGAACAGCTCGAAAGTAATTCCGGCGCGTATTTTCACCCTGCCGACGTCGACCTGTAATGGTAGCGCGGAAGTGCTTTTTATCAGGTCGCTGACCGCCGACAGCTTCGAAGCGATGGTGCGACCCGGGAAAAAATTCAGGCCCGGTCGCCGGCATCTGCTGCCTGGCGGTTGTGAGGTTGAAGTCGAAAGGGTGCTCGAGTCTGGCTTAAGGGTGCTTCGCACTCTTGACGGGCGCGACCCGGTGGCGGTGTTTCGTGAATTTGGTCAGATGCCGCTGCCTCCCTATATTACCTCGCGTGAAAGTTCGCCTGACCGTTATCAGACTGTTTATTCAAAGGTTGAAGGTTCGGTGGCCGCACCGACTGCCGGTCTGCACTTCGATGAGCCGGTTTTTGCGGCTCTGCGTCAGAAAGGCGTTAAAATTGCCGAGGTGATTCTGCATGTGGGTCTTGGCACTTTCAAACCGATTGAAGCTGAGAACATAGATGAACACCTGATGCACGAAGAGACTTTTTACATTTCAGAAGAGACGGCCGGGTTGTTTCGCGCGACAAAAGAGGCCGGTGGCCGGGTGTGGGCCTGCGGCACAACCAGTGTGCGCACTCTCGAATCTGCGGTCGATGAGCACGGCAATCTGCGCACCGGCTGGCAGTCGACCGCATGCTTCATAAAGCCCGGTTATGCTTTCAAAGCGATTGACTGTTTTATCACCAATTTTCATCTGCCGCGTTCGACCCTGATCGTTCTGGTTGCGGCATTCTGTGGTCGTGAGACCGCATTGAAACTTTATGAAGAGGCGATTCGGCAAAGATACAGGTTTTACAGCTTTGGCGATTCGATGGTAATGCTATGACCCATAAATTCACATTTTCTCTCGATTACAGTTCAGAAGAATGCTGGGGCAGAGTCGGGCGGATTCAGACCCGCCGGGGCGAGATTCCGACGCCTGTTTTTATGCCGGTCGGCACCGCCGGAACGGTGAAAACCCTGGCGCCGGATGAAGTAAAAACCGCCGGTGCCAGCATCATTCTTGGCAACACCTATCATCTCATGCTGCGGCCAGGCACCGGTGTGCTCGATCACTTTGGCGGCCTGCACCGGATGATGGCCTGGGACCGCCCGATGCTCACCGATTCGGGCGGGTTTCAGGTTTTTTCGTTGAAAAAGCTCAACAAGATCAACGATGAGGGTGTCGAGTTCGCTTCGCATATTGACGGGGCGCGTTACTGGCTGACCCCCGAAGAATCGATGCGGATTCAGCGCTCGATCGGGGCCGAAATAATGATGGTATTCGATGAGTGCTGCCCGTATCCGTCCGATGAAAAAACGGCCCGCGCCGCAATGGAGCGCTCGGTTGCCTGGGCAAAGCGCTGCCGGGCCGACCACCCGCATCTGCGTAACGGTCAAGCGCTTTTTGGCATCGTGCAGGGGTCGATGTATCTGCCGCTGCGGCTCGAATCGATCAAAAGAACCGAAGAAATCGGCTTTGAAGGGCTGGCGGTCGGCGGCCTGTCGGTTGGCGAGCCGAAGCCGCTGATGCTCGAAATTCTTGACGGCATGATGCCGCACATGCCAAAGAATCTGCCGCGTTACCTCATGGGTGTCGGCACCCCGGAAGACCTTTTCTACGGCGTTGAGCGCGGTATCGACATGTTCGACTGCGTGCATCCTACGAGAATCGCCAGGCACGCGACCGTCTTTACGACTGAGGGCCGCATCAGTCTGATGAACGCGCGCTGGCAGCTTTCCGATGCACCGATCGATGCAGACTGCAGCTGTTACGCCTGTCGCAACTTTTCGCGCGGTTACCTGCGGCATCTGTTCAAGGCAAAAGAAATTCTCGGTTTGCGCATGGCAAGTTTGCATAATGTGACATTTATGATTAATCTTATGAATAACATTCGTCAGTCTCTGATCGAAAAGCGTTTTATTGCGTTTCGCGATCAGTTTCTTGGCAGATACCTCGACAAGGAGAACAAATAATGGGAGTGGAAAAGCAGTTGATGGACTCCGGGATTGCCGCTTTCAGGCAGGGCGATATCGACAAGGCAGAGGAAATTTTTCGCAGCTTTCTCAAGGATTATCCGAACAGCGGGCTGGCGGACAATGCCTGCTATAATCTCGCCAAAATCGCTCTCAGCAAGGGAAACCAGAAAAAGGCCCTCAGCTGGTACGAGTATCTGCTCGAAAATTACCCTGATACCGACGCTGCCTATTTTGGCAAGGACGAATACGTTGAACTGAGCCGCACAATGGGCAAAGGGCCGGTAGAAATCGCCGATGAATGCTATTTTAAGGGCAAAGCGCTGCTCGACAAGGGCAAGCTGGCTGAAGCTGAAGCCGAATTCAACCGTCTGATCTCACAGTACCCCGACTGCGAATATGTTGATAATGCGCATTATCAGCTTGCGGTTATCTGCAAGAAGCGTGGCGATCGTGAGGGTGTAAAGCGGCATGTTGACATTATTCTGACGCAGTTTGCCGACACCGATGCGGCTCTTTATGCCCGCGGTCTGCTGGTTTAAGATTTTTTAAAAGCAAAAAGGGGTCTGGCCGATTGGCCAGACCCCTTTTTGTTGAGATTTTTACACTTATTTGAGGGTCAGGGTCAGGGTATAAGCCGAGCTGCTTTCTTCCTGAATCTTGAAGTTCGGTGATTCAGCGGTATAGTAACCTTCGTTCATGTTGACCGCAACGACGTTGATGTCGTAGCCGGTAATCAGGCCTGAGAAGTAGGCTTCGGCACGGTAATTCACGCTGACAACGTCAACATAGGGCACGATATCTTTGCCGCCCTGTTTGATGTAGACGCGTGCTGTCTGGCCGGGCACAAAGCTGCCAGGCTTGGTGCTTTCCGGGGGAGTGCTGACAATGACGATTCTGAGGTCTCTTCTGATCGGCTCGATATTGGCAAAGTCGCAATCGATGGCTGCGATGGTGCCGCCGGGCAGATTGCTCGGCAGACTGACAGCAGAGCTGATGTTTACAACGTCATAGCCTCTGATTTTGCATTTTACCGCAACTGTGCCGGCAGTGACCGGAATTTCGGTGAGAGTATAGGCGATCGAGCCTTTGAGGGCGTTGACGCCTTCGGTATAGGTTGCTACAACCTTGCCGGCAGCTTCTGCCCAGACAATGATGTCGCGCTGCGTGGCTTCAAGAATGTAACCCGGCAGATTTCTCAGAGTGCCGGTAATATTAACTGTCAGCGGCTGAAGCTTGATTACTCCGAGGTCTTTGGGAGAAGCGCCGATTGAAATTGGGGCTCCGGCGCCGCCAGTTCCGGCAGTTGAGTATTCCTGATAGTTTATGCAGTTGATCGTATAATGATGGTCGCCACCTTCAAGCCCACTCCAGCCTACATCCCTGAAGTCTTCAGAGGTTTCGAAGGTTTTTGATTTTCTCTGTGAATATGGGGTGGTCTGGGTAACAGTGAAATTACGCAGCGGGCGGCCGGTGACTGCATCGATCGGGTAACCTCTGAGGTTTCCTTTAACAAGTTCAGAGGTTTTGGATATTTTGATTACCGGAGCGGTAACGGTTTCGCCATTATTGACATTAACGGAGGCCGCAGGAGTGTTTACCGTGTCCGAGCCCTGGCCTGTGGCAAGTGAATAACCGTATTTTTCCACGAAAAGGTTCCATGAACCTTTGCTGACATCGGTCATGAGGAAAGAGCCATCGCCACCTGTATAGACGGTTTTGTTCTCATGTGCACCCGTGGCTGTGGTACCCGCGCCCCTTACCAGGACTTCAGAAACCGGCTGATTGTTGGCCGAGTTGATGACGTAACCTGTAATTGTTCCGCCCTGGATACCGAGAGAGCCTTTTTCGCAACCAGTAAAGATGATACTGGCGAGCGTCAGAACGAAAAGCAGCAGCCAACGCCCTTTTGCAGTGGTTTGATGTTTCACCATCGTTGCCTCCATGAAAGTGTAGAAAATATCTCAGCAAGTCTATCGGCAATCGCAATGGCAATCTGAACAGTTTTTTTCATATTTTTTTTTCGACAAAATCATAAAAAACTTCTTTCAGAAGGATGGTTAATTTTTTCTTCGGATACGCCGATTAGGTAGTGAAGCCGACTCTTTTAAGAACTTTGCTGGAGGCGTAATTATGAATAGAGAAAGGCGGAACCCGATGACCATCGGGATTCTGACGGCACTTTTCCTGGTGCTGCTGAGCAGCCTGGTAGGGTGCGAAAATGGGACCCTTGGCCTCAAGGGCGGGAGTATTTCGGGATCGGTTGTTGACAGCCGGACACTTGCCGGCGTAACCAATGTCAACATAACCGCGATGGCAGGCACTGAAGCCAACAAAGCCACCAAATACACCACGTCCGATTCAAATGGTAATTTCCATTTTTCGAACATGCGTGCCGATGAATGGACCCTTACCTTTGACAAGGTTGGTTACATGCCTATTGACACCACTGCTTCGGCAGCAGTCAAAGTGGTTGTGGTCAACAATGAAAGCCGGCAGGTTCCCCAGGTCAGAATGGACCAGACCTTCGTCAATCAGTATGTGACAATCAGAGGCACTCTCAAGGATGCCACCAATGGCACTGTCATTACTTACGGTAATGCCCAGTTCCTGTTCGGCAAGGAATCATTCAGTAACCGCCTGCCGACAGAATTTACCACCGGCTTCAGAATTCCAGCATCAACCGGGCCTCTCAATGTTTTGATCACCGTTGCAGGTTACATAACCGCAACTATTCCGTTGAATGATGCCCTGACAGACAGAGATCTCGGAACTGTGACTCTGCAGCCCGAGACCTATAAAGTTGTGGGTCGCTGGGTCGACGTGCCTGGCTGGGTATTTGCCGACAAAGCTCAGGCAACCATCTTTGCCCGTTCCGGCAGCCGCATTGTCGCCATGGCTTCTTCGACTCTTGACGCTCAGCAGTTCGAACTCAACGGTATTCCCAAAGGCCTTTCAGTTACCATTGACGCTGAAATCAAGGGTTACCGCATGAATTCACCGATTTCGGTCTATCCGAACGGTGATTTCCAGGGAACCATCTATCAGACATTCTCGCTGAAAAACAATTTCTCGGCGATCATGCGCGAAGTCAGAGTCGTTTACAGCAACGCTGCTCTCGGTACCAACGACCGCGTCGGCGCCTATTGCGAAGAAACCGGCACCCGCTGGCCGGAAACGATTCTTACCAACCCGACCGGCACCGCCCTCGGAACGCCCGAGATTGTCGACCTGGGCACACAGTATATGCCTACAGGCTATACCTTCACTTTTGTCGGTTACATTGTCGAACAGGGTGACTCAAAACGCACTGTTTCGAAACTTATCAACGATGACGGCGCCGAAGCCCAGATCGTATCCATTCCGTGAGGTTAAACATGCAAAGACACTCTTCTCATTCAGCCGGGAGGTTTAATATTATGAATCTGAGATTCTGGGGTGGCTGGTTTCTGGCAATCGCCGGCATCAGCATTTTACTGACGATGGGTTGCGAAAAGGGCGCTCTGGGCGTTAAACCCGCCACAATTGTCGGCCAGGTCGTCGACAAGGACAATCCGTCAATTCCGGTGGCCAATGCGGTGGTCAGAATGATATCGAAAGAAGCTGTCGGCACCTCTGAACTGGTGCAGGGCAACAACTTTGTGTCTGCCGTGACTGGTGTCGATGGTAAATTTGTTTTTGAAAGCGTTCAGGCCGACAACGTCGTGTTTGAATATTCGGCCCCGGGCTATGCCAGCATGATTTACCCCAAGCCAAGCTCTGGTGACGATGAATCCGAAGGTTCAACCGCCGAAATCGAATTTGTCAGCGTCCGCAGCGGTGCCTTCCTTGACCTGCGCATGCTGCCACTGCAGAAGATTTCAAACCCGCTGCCCGCAACGGTAAATGTAAAACTCGATCTGGTCGACGCTACCACAAAACAGTCTATTATTGCCGACATTAACGGAAACCCGATTAAATTTTTCGTTAGTCTGAACGGAAAGAATTTTGACGCAATGGAAGCGGCTCTGTGGCGTGCCAACGGTGAAAATGTTTCTGCCAGCGCTGAAATAAAGGCTGTGGTGCGACATGAAGATGGCAGTCTGTATATTGCCAAGGATGATATAACTATCAACGGCAGCAATGACGTTTTTCAGCGTGTTGAGCTTGAGCCGGTTACCTACCAGTTATCGCTTCGCTGCCTCAATGTGCCGGATTATATGACAGGCTCTTCTGCTGTGGTTAACCTGTTTGCCGAAATTCCTGCGAATGCTGATGGAACAGGCAAACCTGCTCAGATAATCAAAAGTGGCGTAATGAACACATTTGGGGATATGTATGTGCTTGCACTGCCTGGTCTTGCTCTTCAGAACGCTACCGGCATGGATCTCAGAATTCAGGTCAGGGGCTATTATGATGAAATAATTCGCTTTACCAACAACAGTCTTGGTATGGGCAGCCGCGGCAATTATCGCCTGGATATCGATTTCCTTGCGGAAGACTCAAGTCCTGATAACGTTAATAACGGTGTCAGCCCGGTAATTCCGTTTAATAGTCCCGAGCAGATTGTCAGACTTTACGACAACATGAAAACTCGTGATGTGCATCTGGTTGTAACAAACACAAACAACGGTGATCAGATTACTAATGCTTCGATTTCCCTCCCCAACAGCGGGCGACAGACTCTACTTCCCGCAAGTTCCAATGGTGGGCCAATTACAATTGAATTTAACGATGTTGCGGTAGGTTACAGTATGGCCTACTCTATTGCAATCCAGACAGTTGCAAGCGGAACATTCAGCATCTATAAGTCCGGTCTGACAGTTAATCCCGATGTCTCAAGCCCCTCAAGACCGCTCGAATTTACAATCAACTGGTTCGATGAATACCAGAAATTGAAGAGTGCGGCTAACTGATAGCTAAGCGGTAAAAAAAAACCGGCCGGCAGATTCTTAATCTGCCGGCCGGTTGCTTTCAGGCGGGTTGTGTCAGATGACTGATGTGCCGTTTTTGTAGTCGACTTTGAGATGAGCGGCAATGGTGGCGGCCACGTCCCAGAAGCCTTTGCGGGTGCCGAGGTTGCGGCCGGGGCGGCCGGGCTGGTAGACGAGAAGCGGTACGGCTTCGCGGGTGTGGTCTGAACCTCTGTAGGTCGGGTCACAGCCGTGATCGGCGGTGATCAGCAGCAGATCGTCTTTATTCATCAGCTTGATGAAATCACCGAGCCAGACGTCGAAATCTTCGAGGGCCTTTTTGTAGCCGGCCACATCGCGGCGATGACCGTATTTCATGTCGGTATCGACGAGGTTGGTAAAGATCAGACCGCTGTTAAACTTTGCCATCGATTCGGTGGTTCTGGCCATACCGTCATCGTTGCTCTTCGTGGTTACATGGGGTTCAACACCCTGCCCGGCGAAAATATCGTAGATTTTACCGATGCCGTAAGTGGTGATACCCTTCGCTTTAAGCACGTCGAGCAGGGTTTCGTCAGGGGTCAGACTGAAATCGTGGCGGTTGGCGGTACGGGTATAGGCGCCAGATTTGCCGGTGAACGGGCGGGCAATGATACGGGCGGCACCGAGATCGGGTGGTTGCAGCATATCTCTGGCAATCTGGCAGATGCGATAGAGCTCTTCGAGCGGAATCACGTCTTCGTGGGCGGCAATCTGAAATACGGAGTCGGCGGAGGTGTAAACGATCGGTTTGCCGGTTTTGACGTGTTCGTCACCGAGCTTTTCGATAATTTCGGTGCCCGAAGCCGGGTAGTTACCGAGAGTTTCGCGCCCGATCGCCTTTTCGTATTTCTGCATGAATTCTTTCGGAAAGCCTTCGGGGAAAACTGGAAAGGCGAAATCGAGCTTCGCGCCCATCATTTCCCAGTGGCCGGTGGTGGTGTCTTTGCCGGGTGAAAGTTCGTGCATGATGCCATAGGAGCCAGTCGGTTCTTTAACTGCCGGAACCCCGGTAATTTCAGTGATATTGCCGAGGCCCATCTTCTGCATGTTCGGAACATTCAGCCCGCCGGCGGCCTTTGCCAGGTTCGGAATGGTGGCGGCGCCGACGTCGCCGTATTCATGCTGATCCGGCATCGGGCCGATGCCGGCGCTGTCTAATACTATACATATTGCTCGCATTGTGTTTCTTTCCTTAATTTTTAATTTCTGGCGGCAGAAAGCCGCGAGTCTAAATTGACCTTAATATTACATCATATTATAACACATATTTTTGTCTGAGCAAACGCACTAAAATGCCTCTGTCCCTGATCAGAACAAGATTCCCGCCTTCGCGGGAATGACGCAGTTAATATTCGTCATTCCGGGCGTAGACCCGGAATCCATAAGTTTGCTGTGATTTGCCCATATGCTGCTGAAAATAAAAAACGCACCTCTGCAGGTGCGTTCAGGTTTGTTGTGAAAAGGCTGTTAACGGTTGTTACGCAGGTCTTCGAGGCGCATGATTTTTTCGACGCGGGCGGCATGACGGCCGGGAGCCGGTTCGGTGGCGAGCCAGAGGTCAACGATCTGCTTCATGTAGCCGGTGCCGATGACCATGCTGCCGAGAGTCAGAACGTTGGCATGGTTGTGTTCGCGACTGTTGCGGGCGACGTAAAGGTCGTTGCAGCAGGCGGCGCGCACGCCGGGCACCTTGTTGGCGGCCATGCACGACCCGATACCGGCGCCATCGATGATAATACCAAGAGTGTGCGGGTTCTGCGAAACAGACCAGGCAACGAGAAAGGCAATATCGGGGTAGTCTACGGCAGATTCAGAATAGGCGCCCACGTCTTCGATGACGTAGTTTTTGCTCTG
>ERZ795032.789-NODE-789-length-28059-cov-4.151657_pt1 | contig 28059 bp, 22 predicted proteins | sample MGYA00375124_ERZ795032 | MGnify/ENA primary metagenome ERZ795032 (study PRJEB30167, sample SAMN05720154) | activated sludge metagenome | isolation source: Anaerobic digester | place: China | collected 2015-12-16 ...
CCAGGAAGGGCTGGTGGAAACCAAAGACGTCATCGAGGCCCAGCTGGTGGAATCCCTGATGAAGGCCCAGTACCAGAAGGCCCTCTTCGACCATATCGAGGCCAGGGCGAATCTTGAATTCATTGTCGGCAACGAGGTGGCGGAACACATGAAAGGCGTGCAGTAGCCGCACCCCTCACGGCAGAGAACGGAACCGACATGTCATTCCTGAAAGGGATAGCCATATTTTTCACCGGACTGGCCTGCCTCGCGGGCTCCATGTCAGCGGCCGCCGAAGAAACCGTCGCGGGCTCGGACAGGTCCATGGTAATCGGCTATTCCGGCACGGTCTTCTTCAGTGTCGACCCCCGCGACGCCGTCGGACTGACAAAGGTCTGGATACAGACGGTGGACCGGGCCGTGAAGAACCCCGTACCCTCCAACGTCGTTTTTTTCCGGAACATCGAAGAACTGGAAAAGGCGCTGAAAGAGAAGAGGGTGGATATCGCCGTCATGATTGCACAGGAATTCGTCCTCCTGCGCGATCACCTTCCCCTTGCAGCGGTACTGTCCGCGGATTATGGAAAACATTTTTATGATGAACTGCTCCTCCTGGTACGGAACGACAGCGGAATAACACGGGTGGAACAGCTGCGCGGCAAATCCATCAGGATAGAGTCGGGCCAAAAGGGTTCGTTACCCGTCCTGTGGCTCGATTCGTACCTCATGAAACGGGTCGCCTCCGGCTCCCGCGGTTTTTTCTCGACGATCGGCGAATACCCCAAGGCCTCGCAGGTGGTCATGCCGCTCTTTTTCGGCCAGACCGATGCGTGCCTCTCCAGCCGGGATTCTCTGGAAATCATGGACGAGATGAATCCGCAGGTCGGCAGGTCGCTGCGCATCCTGGAGACGTCCCCCGGGTTCGTCACCGGGGTAATAGCTGTTCGCCGGGACATTCGCAACCCACGGCGCGACGCAATGCTGAAAGCCATGCGGGAGATCCACAACGACCCGAAGGGCCGGCAGCTGCTTACCCTGTTCCGCATCAACCGCCTGGTGGACTTCAAGGCGGAACACCTTCTCTCTATCGACAGGGTTCTGAAGGAATACCGCGAACGGGTCGAAACCGTTTCCCGGAGAAGGCGATGATGGCACGATTGCTATTCCGGCATAATGCCGTTCGCCTCGCCCTGCCCGTGATATGCGCCCTGATTGCGGCATGCGCCCTGTACCGCGGAGCCGAAGCCGTTCAATCGAACCCTTTTCATGTGAATATCGGCTTTTCCAGCAGGGCATTCGTCAATGTCCCCCCGGAAGACGTCAAGATTGCCGTAAGGATTCTTGCGGGTAAGGTCGCCCGGAACACCATAGGCTCCGCCGACTCGAAAATCTACGACTCTCCCGCGGATATCGAACAGGACTTCAGGGCAAAAAAACTCGATACCATTGCCCTGACGCCCGACGAATTCATCAAGCTGGAAAATAGAGTTCTCCTGGATCCGATCATGGTGACCGCCACATCCAAGGGGCACGAGGTAGAACTGCTCCTGATGGTGAGAAAAGACAGCGGCATCCGCTCCTTCGGAGACCTGCGCAACCGCAGGCTGGCCATAGCGGAAAAAGAGAGCCAGTACGCAAACATGTACTCCATATGGTTGGAGACACTGATCATGCGTAAAGGACTCTCCGGAGACGCCCGATTCTTCTCCGCCGTCACGGAAACCAAGAAACCATCCCAGGCGTTGATGCAGGTCTTTTTCCGCAAGGCCGACGCCTGTATAATCACGGGGCAGCTTCTCGACCTGTCCGTCGAGCTCAATCCCCAGATTGGCAGGGAACTGACGGTCATCGAACGGTTGCCGAAACTGGCAGGCGGAATCATCGCGATGCGCCGCGATCTCCCGGAGGTCCAAAAGCAGAAGATCCGCCAGGCACTGCTGACGCTTCATGAAGATCAAGAGGGAAGGCAGCTTTTCCTGCTCTTTCAGCTGAAAAAACTGGTTCCCTACCGGCCCGAGTACATGCAGGCCACTGAAGCGTTGTACGCGGAACATCGTACCCTTCGACAACGAAACGCGCGCATGAGCTTGAGAGGCAATCGGTGACCCGACCGTCCGAGTCGACCGGAAAGCCGCGGAAAACGAACACCATGAGATACCCTACGCAAAAGAGTCCCGAAAACCCGCGCACCCCGGCTTCACAGTCTTCCTCCTGGACATTCGTCTTGCTGGCGGCTTCGGCACTGCTCTGCATCCTTTTCTTCACACAATCCGCGACAGGCGCAGGCAAGGTGGACATCTCGTCCGAAAAGCTGACGGTTGGTTTTACCTCGACTTCTTTCCCCAATGCCGACCAGCGTGAGGTCCAGGCGGCAATGCATCTCTGGACCAGGGAACTGGCGCGGCAAATGGGCATCAAGGCCCAGCCCGGGACCATCATCTTCTCAAGAACCGAAGATCTGGTCGAAGCGGTCAACAAGGGAGAGTTGTCCGTTGTAAGCTTACCGGCGCTGGATTACCTGTATTTCAGAAAGATCGCGCACATGTCTCCATCACTGGTATCCTCGGGTGTCAGTGGACACGAAGGCAGCCTGCTTCTGGTTGTCCGCAGCGACAGCGGCATACGAACGATCCGCGATCTGCGGGGAAAAACATTGCTGTTGGCCGCCAGAAAGGCGCTTTCATCCAGCCGGTTGTGGCTTTCCGTTCTCCTGCTTCGGGAGGGTTTCAGGGATCCGTCGAAGTTTTTCCGCGTAACGGAGGAGGCGGTTTCACCCTCAAAGGCCCTCATAAATATCTATTTCGGGAAAAACGACGCCCTCATACTCAGCAGGGAGGCATTTGAAGCAAGCATCGTTCTCAATCCGCAATTGGGCAAAAAGATGACCGTGCTTGCACACTCAGGCAACATTCTTGGGGTACTTACCTGCATACCGGACACAGTAAACAAAGACCTCCGGCATCTCATCGAAATCAAAGCGCAGCATCTCCATGAAACCGGCATCGGCAGACAGATGTTCACGTTATTCCAGATGGAGCGGGTGGTCCCGTTCCATCCATCATACCTTGAAGGACTGGAAGATCTGCTCCGGGAGCGGAACAGACTTGCAGCGGGGCTGAACAGAAGGAAATGAAAGAGAATTCGGGATACACGGGAGAAAGACGCCATACGCCGCCAAAACAGACGCAGCGCTTTCTTCTTTTTCTGCTTGTGCCGATTCTCGCAGCCGTGGCACTGCCGGCAATGACGCAGTTCGGAGAAGCGGGTCAGGAAGATCCTTTACCGCACGTACTCCACGTGGCTTTCTCGTCACGGGTTTTTCCGGACGTCGACCCCCGCGATGCCCGGATAGCCATGGAATTATGGGCAAAAGAACTGTCACGGAAGGCCGGGATTCCCCATGCGCGGGTGACCCTCTTCGACAGCCCGGATGAAATCAGGGCCATGGTTCGCAGGGGCGATATCCACCTGGTAACCCTGCCGCCCCTGGACTTCCTTGCCTGGCGGCGGGGTCTGAATATTGTTCCGGCCTACGTGGCAGCGAACAAGAGCGGCAAAGAGATGGAGTATCTCCTGGTTGTCCGGCGGGACAGCGGCATAGCAAAGGTGCGAGACCTCAAGGGAAAGACCCTTGCCCTGTCCGAGGCATCCAGAGACCAGGCGGGGTCACTCTGGCTCAGCGTCCTTTTTCTGAGGGCCGGCATACGGGACGTCTCCGCCCATCTCGGCAGGCCGCCGGAGGCAAACAAGCCTTCCCAGGCCATTATGGGAGTTTTCTTCCGCCGGTATCACGCGGCTGTTGTAAACCGCGGTTCACTGGAAACATGCATCGCCGTCAACCCGCAACTTGGAAAGGACCTGGTCGTCCTGGAGTCCTCGAAAAGTCTCGTTGGTGAGATATCGTGTCTTCCCGCAGCCATCGGAAAGAAACTGAGGCTGGCGATGGATACCGCGGCCGGCACCCTGCATGAAACGACGGTCGGCAGACAGATGACGACGCTGTTCCATATCGACCGGGTGATCCCGTTCAACGATTCCTACCTTGCCGGCCTGGAAGAGTTGCTGCGCGAGCGGGACAGGCTGATCATAGGAAAATACCATGTCACTCCATGAGTCTCACACCACGACAGGAAACGCTCGACTGCACGGACCGGCACGCTGGTTCCGGACGCAACGGATTGTCATCCGCGTCGCCCTGATTTCATCGGCCCTCATCATCATCACTCTCGGACTGTTCGTGCTTTTCACCATACCGTTTCAACGCACGGCGATCCTGGACGCCATGAAATCCGAGGCCAGGAGCACCGTAACCTCCATCGACCAGGTAACGGCCAGCGCCATCATTACCGAAGATTTCGGCTCTGTTGTAGAGCACTGCCTCAGGGTCGTGAAGGAAAGCCCCTCCATCGTCTACGTGGTTGTAACCAGAAATGACGGTTTTTCACTGGTTATCACCAAGAATGGATGGGAACAGAAAAACCTCAAAGACATCTGGGTGCCCCCGGGAAAGCGGACCCCGATCAGCCGGTTTCTGGCCACCGAGGTTTCGAAGGAGGAAGTTTTCCATTACTCGCACCCCTTCCAATATTCCGGCATCGACTGGGGTTGGATCCATATCGGCCTGTCGCTGAAGAAATTCAATGCCGACATCAGGAACATGTATCAGCGGACCTGCCTGGTAGCGCTGGTGTGTCTCCTGAGCGGAATCTGCGTCGCTCTGGTGTTCGCCCGCAGGTTTACCCGTCCCATATCCGCCCTTGCCGACGTGACCAGGCGCGTTTCCCACGGCGATCTCACCGCGGTCGCGGACATCAGAACCGGTGATGAACTGCAGGATCTGGGAGACGCTTTCAACGACATGACCAAAGCCCTGCGCGCCTCCCGGGCGGAGATAGTCGCCGCACGGGAATATACCGAAAATATCATCGGTTCCATGAACGACACCCTGGTGGTAGTAAGTCCTGACGGCATCGTGAACAGGGCGAACAAGGGCTTGCTGTCTCTTCTCGGATATACGGAGGAGGAACTGATCGGCAGGCCCTTCGAGCACATTCTGGCGCCGGGAGACGCCGACAGCGGCGCCCCCCCCGCCGGTGCGGATATCTCCGACCTGTACGCCAGGGGCATCGTCGGTACCGTGGAAACCGCCTACCGTTCCAATAATGGACGCCATATCCCTATTCTGTTCTCCGCATCGGCCCTGTATGACTCCGATGGAACGGTTATCGGCATTGTCTGCGTAGGGCTCGACATAACGGACAGAAAGCTTTCCGAAAAGGCGCTGCAGGAAGCCAAGGAAGCAGCCGAAGCCGCAAACAGGGCAAAATCCCAGTTTCTTGCAAACATGAGCCACGAGATACGAACCCCCATGAACGGGGTGCTCGGCATGCTCGACCTCCTTCTCGACTCGAAGCTGGAGGCCACACAGAAACGCTTCGCCCGTATGGCGTACGATTCCGCGGAAAAGCTGCTGTCAATCATCAATGACATCCTCGATTTCTCCAAGATAGAAGCGGGCATGCTCGAACTTCAGCGTCACCGGTTCCAGTTGCGGAAAGTAACACGGGATGTCATCGATCTGTTTTCACTCAAGGCGCAACGCAAGGGGCTCGCCCTGCGCTCCGAGGTCGATTCGAAAATACCCGACGCCGTGGAAGGGGATGACACCCGCCTGCGCCAGGTCCTTGTCAACCTGCTGGGCAATGCCCTGAAGTTCACCGACAGGGGAGAAGTGTCGCTTGACGTGAAACTCCAGGATACGGAAGGGGAAACGCTGCTGCTGCGCTTCGAGGTGCGGGATACGGGAAAGGGAATTGCCGAAAGCGAGATGAAGGTCATCTTCGACGCCTTCACCCAGGCCGACGTGTCCATGACCCGTCGACACGAGGGCACCGGTCTGGGCCTTACCATCTCCAGGCAACTGGTGGAGATGATGGGCGGCGCCATCGGCGTCGACAGCAGGCAGGGAGAAGGCTCCCTTTTCTGGTTCACCGTTCGTCTGAAAACGGGGGACTCCTTTTCTGAAAAAACGGTCGCCGTTGAAGAAACCGTACCGAAGTCGAGGCCTGCCGGTCTTCCAGCGAATGTTTCCGTTCTGGTTGCGGAAGACAACCCTATGAACCAGGAAATGTGCCGGTTCATGCTGGAAGAGCTGGGCTGCCGTGTCGAGGTCGTCCAGAACGGCGCCCGTGCCGTTGAAGCAGCGGCAAAGCAAGACTATGACCTGGTATTCATGGATTGCCAGATGCCGGAAATGGACGGCTATCAGGCGACGGCCAGAATACGCCGTCACGAATCATCGGGAGAAAAGAAGGGTCGCCGCATTCCCATAATCGCCCTGACCGCCCATGCCATGCAGGGGGATCGAGAGCGGTGTCTGGCGTCCGGAATGGATGACTACCTCGCGAAACCGTTCAACATGAATGAACTGGCGGATATGCTGTATCGATGGGCAGGAAACCCCGACCAGTGAACCGTATAGAGTGAATGTCCCCTCCGATTGCGATGTCCATCGTCACCTTCCCGGAAACCTTGACAAACAAGCACTCCTGTGGCACAGAATAGCCGGCGGCGGCAACAGCCGTACCCACTCGACACACTTCGCGAACAGGAGGTTTCACCATGAAAAGCATCAAAGGAACGAAAACCGAACAGAACCTGTTGAAATCGTTCGCCGGCGAAAGCCAGGCGCGCAACCGCTACACCTACTTTTCCTCCGTTGCCCGCAAGGAAGGGTTCGTGCAGATTGCCGACATTTTCGATGAAACCGCGAACCAGGAAAAGGAGCACGCCAAGCGTTTCTTCAAGTTTCTAGAAGGGGGCGACCTGGAAATCACCGCCTGCTTCCCTGCCGGCAAAATCGGCACGACCGCCGAGAACCTGCTGGCAGCTGCAACGGGGGAACATGAAGAACATACCGCCCTCTACCCCGAATTTGCCGCCGTTGCGGAGAAAGAAGGTTTCGCGGAAATAGCCGCGGTATGGAACGCAATCTCCGTGGCGGAAAAGCAGCATGAGAAACGCTACCGCGACCTGCTGGCCAACGTGGAAAGCGGCTGCGTCTTCACGCGGGACGCGGACGTGGTGTGGCGTTGCCGCAACTGCGGCTATCTGCATCAAGGCAAGGGCGTCCCGGAACTCTGCCCTGCCTGCGCCCATCCCCGGGACCATTTCGAACTGCTGGGAGAAAACTGGTAATCCGCCCGACACCGGGTATTTCCGCCTTGTAAAAAGCGGGGCATCGCCGGGGACAACGGCGGTCGCCCCGCTTTCTTTTTAGAATCTCCCGTTGAGACAACCTCCGCCGGAAGTCCCGGTTTTCACGGGTGGAGATGCGGCATTTTCTTTTTCACGGTACACTATCCATGAGTTGAAATGTTCCGGAAGAATTCCGAAGCTCAAAAGCTTCAAAGAAAGGCGGTATCGCCCATGACGGAATCTGTGAACGGGTTCCCCTATATCAGGTCCCTGACCATCGAGGATGAAAACAGGATCCGCCAGATCCCGTTCCTGAACATCGATTCTCTGCTGATACCCTCGCCCTACATCAAGGACAAGACCATTGATATAGACTACGACCACAGCTACGTCTGGGACGAGGAAGGAGAGTTGCTCGGCTATTTCCTCATCTATTCCGACCCGGAGAAGACGCGCTTCCATCTCTACAAGCAGGTAACGAGCCCCTTCGGCAGAGGCAAGGGGATCGGGTCGGCCTTCATGGAGAAGCTGGCGCGCGACGTTGCTCCCGACGCTTTCATCTACCTGTTTGTCTGGGAGAAACTGAGCAGTTCCATTGACTTTTTCCTCAGCAAGGGATTCTCCTACCAGGAAGCCATCGTCTATCGGAAGATGAAGTTCTACCTCATGTCCGCACCTGCCGCCACCATCCTGGAAAAGATCGAACAGGCCGGTATCAAGGATGTTTCCATCGCCGAAGAGTTGAGCAATGTGCGGCATGATGCCAAGAAGGCGCTGAAAATCATTCTCGATCTGGTATCCATGCTGTCCGTGGACAATTTCAACAAGGTGATCGAGGACATCAACCGCGAGACCACGGCTCTGCTCAACACCCTGAACATGTATGAGGACAAGATCACGGCCAGCCACGAGGTGCATATCAAGGAACTGATAACCGAGCGCGTCATTCCCTTCATCGAGGTCGCCGATGTCCCTTGCGAGATACGCCTCGTCATCGGTTCCCACATACCTCCGGTCATCGGTCACTACATGAATTTCAGCCGCGCCCTGATAAACCTGGTGTCCAACTCGCTTGACGCCATCCGGGAATCGGGCAGGCGCGGCTGCATCGAAATCTCCCTTGCGGAACGAATTGACACGGTCATCCTCTCCATCACGGATAACGGCACCGGTATCGCGGAGGAACGGTTGATGAAAGGACCGGATTTACTTCCTCTTTTCGTGGGAAAAACAACAAAGCAGGGCAAGACGGGAGAGGGAATCGGCACGCGGCAAATCTTCGCCACCTTCGGAGCGGGTAACATTTCCGTTGAAAGCGCTGTCGGCGAATTCACCCGATGGACCATCTCCCTGAGGAAAACCTCCCAGAAGGACACTATCCTGCTGACGGAGATGAAATCACGGTATGTGGAGTTCATCAAGGCCACCGAGCATATCGGGATATCGGAGAGCAGTACGCGAACCAGTGTCGCAGCCTTTATCTGGCAGGTGAGACAGATGGAGATCTTCAGCTACGAGCTCATCTACCAGTTCAGCAGGTATAATAACGTTCGCGACATCTTCAGAACAATCCTTCTCTACCGGTACGGAGGCAGGGATTTCTCTTTCCTGAAAGCGGAGCTGAAAAAATGCAGGGGCGACAACGAGGCATTCAGGTCATGGCTTCTCGGGATCACCAAACGCATCAAGCGCAACGAAACCCATATTGCCATGCATCTGGATTTCCAGGAGTACAAGGGGATCCTGTTCAAGAGCTACGGGCAGGCCCTCGGATACACCATCATCTTCACCCTCGACCCGGAAACGGGACGCTTTTTCGCCACCGACCGGAAACTTGCCGAACACATGGACTTCGTCTCATACCTGGGCCGCAACCGGGACCAGCTGTTGCGCGGCGAATTCGTCGGTGACGTGAGAAACGTCGAGAGCCCCATCTATCTGGGGGTCTGGTCCGTAAAGACCGCCGCGGATCTCCGTGATAAGCTGGCATTGATGCGAGCCGGCGCACGGCAGTTGCTGGAAATGGGCCTGAAAAACGAGAAGCGGCTGTGCTTCTATGCCACAACGTACAACCTGTGCGAAGTTGAGGTCGACACTCTTTCCTCCATAACCTTGGGGGAGATGTCAACCATGGAGGACACGGACTTCGACCGACTTATCGTGCCGTCAGAAGACGGCATGCACGGCATGGTCTTCGCGGATTGAACGTGAAAACACAGATGAAATCGTCCTCCGTTCCGGCGTCCCGATGATCCAGGTTCCGATGAGACGCCGGAACGTCTTTCCATCTCACCGCAGGAACGGCAGTTTAATCGGAGAGGACGGCAGAGAAGGTATCTTTTCCATGGGAGAAGAAGCGGAGGAAGGGATTGATTCAGACACCGCACTTCCGCCCACTCCGCTCTTCCATTGCCGGTAACAGGCAAGCCCCTTCTCGTTCGAGCACTCTTCCACCAGTCTACATCCGCAGTCCTCGGGTGTCGGTCCGCACTTCTTGTTGTGAAAGTCATTGACCGTTTCTTGCCCTTTGGGGCAGACGAACGAAGGAGGCCAATCCTGGGCCTCGTTGCTTCCCATGCACGGCCCGATGACGCTGCCGGCCCCGAATACCAGGTCTTTTCGATGCCAGCATGCCGATGCACGACGCTGGTTCTGACAATCGGCCGGCTCAACGCTTCCTGACAGGCCGAATTTCGGCTTTCCATAGGCGGAGCAATCCAGCATCTTCGTGGTGGTTCCGATGCGCACCTCGCATTCCTTTGTCGACCCCTTGCGGCAGCAGACGCTTGCCCGTTCGAACAGGCGGCAGCCGCACTTCTGCAACTCAACCACGTCGTAGTCCCAGCAGGCGCCAACCGGATACAGGTAATGCTTGCCGTCAAGCTCGTTCGTGCTGCGCTGTCCACCGCGGCCCTTCACCTCAAGCACCCTGCCCTTGACCCTGTGCTGTTCCTCCCAGAGCCGTATCACCTGTGCCTTCGAGGGTTCGGCGCACACCGGCCGCGCCGCGAACAGACAGCAGACCACGCCAACACCAACCGCGACCGCCGCCACACCGATCTGCCTGAAACTCGCTCTCATCGATAATCCCTCCTTCTGATTGAAGTACCGCCAAACGAGCGGCGCCCGACCGTCCCCCGCTCGCCGATCATTCAGCACGGCATGCCTGAGATAAAAGTACCGATTAACAAGGAAAACATAATAAGAACGGAAACAAGTATACACAGTAACGCTGCTTGGTAAAAGCTTTTCGTCCGCTGATTATTTTCGTCTGAACAGGGGGAAATCTGCGGAATGACTGCCGCACTCTTCGGAATTATTCAAGGGAACCCGATAAAGATCTCGAAATATATTGACAAAATTTCTGAGACGGCAAGATTGCTTTACTTAGTTGTTGCTAATAATTGATAGCGTTATATATTTGACTATATAATGACATGCTCCAGAAAATTCCATGAGCTTGGGAAAGGGGATTACCATGGCAGAAAAAATTATTCGTATCAACATGACTACTCTCACAACATCCACGGAACAAGTACCGAGCGAATGGGCGGCTCTCGGGGGAAGGGGTTTGACATCCACCATTGTCGCCAAGGAGGTGCCGCCCACCTGCGCGCCGCTCGGCAAGTACAACAAACTGGTTTTCGCTCCCGGTCTCCTGTCGGCAACCTCGGCAGCCAACTCCGGCCGGCTGTCGGCGGGATTCAAGAGCCCGCTCACCGGCGGCATCAAGGAAGCGAATGCGGGTGGAACCGCCGCACAGAACCTGGCGCGGCTGGCAATCAAGGCAATCATAATCGAAGGGGCGCCGCGGGATGACAGATGGTACAGCATTCACATCAATAAGGACGGCGCCGTTATCAGGGAAGATGCCGAATTCGTCGGAAAGGGGAACTATGAAGTCATCAAAACGCTGAGTGAACGCATCGGCAAGAAGATCGGCGTGATATCCATCGGTCCCGCCGGGGAGTTCAGAATGGCGGCCGCCAATATTTCCGTCAAGGATCCGGACTGCAACATCCGCAGCCACGGCCGCGGCGGCGGGGGCGCCGTTATGGGCTCGAAGAAGATTAAGTACATCACCGTCGACGATACCGGCGGCCCCGGCTTCACTATCGCCGATCCGGAGAAGTTCAGGCAGCAGGCGCGAATCTTCGCCAAGGCCCTGCTCGACCATCCCGTCAGCGGTCAGGGCCTGCCCACATACGGTACCAATGTCCTGATAAACATCCTGAACGAAGCGGGCGGACTTCCCACCAAGAACTTCCGCTATGGCCGTGTCGATCACCCGGAAAAAATCTGCGGCGAAACAATGCATGACGTTATCGTAGCGCGGGGCGGAAACCCCAGTCACGGATGCCATGCCGGGTGCATCATCAAATGTTCCCAGATCTATGTGAACGAAGAGGGGCAATACATAACATCCGGTTTCGAATACGAGACCATCTGGGGATTGGGCTGCGCCTGCAATATCGAAAATCTGGACGACATCGCTCGGTGCGACAACGCCATGGACGATGTGGGAATCGACTCCATCGAAGGGGCGGTTCTCTTGAGCGTTGCCATGGAAGCCGGAATACTCCCCTGGGGTGACGGTAAAGAGGCCTTCAGGCTTATCGATGAAGAAATCCGCAAGGGAACCCCTCTCGGCCGCATCCTCGGCAACGGCGCCGGATCCGTAGGGAGGACGTACGGCCTCACCAGGATACCGGTGGTTAAGAACCAGGGTATCCCGGCCTACGACCCTCGTGCCGTCAAGGGTATCGGCATCACCTACGCCACCTCCACCATGGGGGCGGATCACACCTCCGGCTACACCATCGCCACCAACATCCTGAAGGTGGGAGGATTTGTCGATCCTCTACAGAAGGAGGGCCAGGTGGAGCTATCCAGGAATCTCCAGATTGCCACCGCGGCCGTGGACAGCACCGGTCTCTGCATCTTCGTGGCATTTCCGGCCCTGGACATCCCCGAATGCTTCACCGCCATCTACGAGATGATAAACGCCCGCTATGGACTGAACCTGACCGCCGATGACGTGATCGCGCTCGGAAAACAGATCCTCAAGACCGAACACGAATTCAACCTGGCGGCCGGTTTCACCAATAAGGACGACCGACTGCCGGAATTCTTCGAAGAGCCGATACCGCCCCACAATGCGGTATGGGACATGACCGGCGAGGAAATCGACGAATTCTGGAATTTCTGATTTTCATCCCACCATTTTTGTGGAGAGAGCACCGGGCGGCCGTACCTTTGAAAGGGTGAGATGTACTTGCCGGAATACGGCGAAGGAAGCGAATCATGGCGCTGATTGACTCTTTTGGCAGAAAGATAAACTATCTCCGCCTCTCCGTAACCGACCGCTGCAACCTGAGATGCATCTACTGCATGCCGACGGAAGGTGTGCATAAATTGAGGCATCAGGACATTCTCAGCTACGAAGAACTGATGCTTCTGTCCGAGACCGCGGTAGGGCTCGGTATAGAGAAAATCCGCGTCACCGGCGGCGAACCCCTGGTCAGGAAAGGTATTCTCGGGTTTCTTACGAATCTTTCACAGATTCCGCATCTCCGGCAATTGGTGCTGACCACGAATGGAATGCTTCTTCAGGAAATGGCGGTGGATCTCAGGAAGGCTGGGGTCCAGCGCCTGAATATCAGCCTTGACTCCCTGCGCACCGACACCTTTGCCCGTATCACGAGGTGCGGGGATTTGGAAAAGGTCCTCGCGGGAATCCGGGCCGCGGAAGAGGCGGAATTTCCCATCAAGCTGAACATGGTCGTCATGGCCGGAATAAACGATACCGAGATTGAGGACTTTGCCGGCCTGACCCTGACCAAGCCGTACACGGTGCGATTCATCGAGCATATGCCTACCGTTACGAATCCGGACTGGCGGTCACTGGTCGTCCCGGGGGAGGAAATCATCCGGCGTATCGCCCGAGCCTATCGGGTTCAGGCGCTTGACAGGGAAGATCCCCTTGCCGGGCCTTCCAGGAATTATCGGATAGACGGAGCAGCAGGAGAAATCGGCATCATCACCCCCGTGTCCAGTCATTTCTGCCTGGAGTGCAACCGCATCAGAGTCACCTCATCGGGCATTGCCAGGGGCTGCCTTTTCGACAACACGGAATACGACCTGAAAACAATCCTGCGGAGGGGGGACCGGCCTGCGCTGGAAGGGGCTCTGCGCGCGATAGTCGACAGGAAGCCGGCAAGGGGTTTCCTTACCAGCGAGGATTCCACTAGCGAACCGTTCGACATGTCAAAGGTGGGAGGATAACAGAAAAAGGAAGGACCCGTGCGGAAGGAGGGATACGACGAAGCGAACCTATGTACGCACAACCACCCGGTTGCGACCGGCCCGTTTGGCTTCATAGAGCGCTCCATCGGCCTTTTTCAGGAGCGCTTCGAAAGAGGGCAACCCGGCGGTCATTTCGGCGACCCCGAGACTGACGGTAACGCTGATTTCCATGCCCTGGTAGACGTGTTTCATCTCGACAATCGTTGTTCTGAAACGTTCCGCCAGCAGCGTCGCGGACGCAAGCACGGTCTCCGGAAGGAGGCAGCAGAACTCCTCGCCTCCATACCGGGCAAGGAAATCCGTCTTTCTGATCAGCGACGCAATCGTGCCGGAAATGTTCTTCAGGATGAGGTCTCCGCACAGGTGGCCGTAAGTATCGTTCACGTTTTTGAAAAAATCGATATCGAACATGATCACGCTGAAGCCCCTTCCATATCGGGCGTGCCTCGCGCACTCCTCCTCCAGGCGCTTTTCCAGGAACCTCCGGTTATAGACGCCGGTAAGGCCGTCCCGCATGTTCATCTCCAGCAGGCGATGCTCATAAGCGGCAAGTTCGGTCACATCCTGCACCGTCAGATAGAGACCGGTGATGGCGTTGTCCTCGTCGCGCAGCGGTCCCATGGAGCAGCTCTGCTGCATCCTCTCGAATCGGGATTCGAAAGAGCTTTCCGGTCTGAAGGGAAAGAGGAAGTGATGGAGCTTCTGTGAGAAGAAGGAAAAATTTCCGAATGTGAGGACGGATTTGCAGCTGCGTTGAAACCTCGGCGTATTCAGGGAAGGGAAGAAATCGAACAATGAAGAGCCGACGAGTTGTTCCGCCGGTATGCCGCTGTGGGTCTCCATCCAGCGATTCCAGTAGCGAACCCTGAGTTGCGTGTCCAGGATGACGAGACCGAGGTTCACCGAGTCAAGTATCTGGGCGAGCTCATTCATAGTGTTCCAGGAATTCCGCCAGCGATTGCTTTATCCATTCCATTGAGTCCTGGGTTGTCACGAGAAACAGAAAACCGCTTACGTTGCGCTCATCGAAGCGGAACACGGTCTTCATGACGATGGCGGTGTACTCCGGGTCGAAGAGTCTTTCCGGCAGTATGTCGTGGGGTTTGTTTTCAACCAGCACCGTGGGAGGAGAATAGGTCACCACATCTCCCAGAAGTTCGGTAATCTTGCCGACGCACGCACCGATCAGGATATTGCCGACTTCCATCAGGGTCTCCTTCTCCAGGATCTCCATGGAGCCCGATTCGAATGTTGTCTCGTGTTCGGCGTCCAGCATGGTGATAAGCGCTTTTCCGGCGTCGGCGGGAAAGACCAGAAACGCTCCACCCCTGAACTTCCCCCAGAAGTTCTGCTCTACGATGCTGATGGTGGAAAAGTCCCGCACCTCGTACCGCAGGTACTCCGGAAGATCCTCCGCTTTCAGCACCTTGATATAGGGAACGCTCAGAACCACGAAGATGTTTATCACTTCGGCGAGTTCGGCCGCGGCCTTGCCGAAGGCGATATTCATGATCTCCTGCAGCGTGTCCTTTTCCTCTTCGCTGATTGAAGGGAGCTCAGTTTCCATGCTGTCTTCCCCGGAATTCGTCGGCCTTCGCCAAGGCATCTCCGACGCTTTCCCTGGTTGGTGGTTTTTTCAGGACAAGAAAGGCCCCGAGCCCCATGACCCTCTCGATGGATTTAACCTGGATATCCGCGGTAGCCACGATGATCACGGCGTCGGGATTCTGCTTCTTCATCTCCTCCAGTGCCTGAGCTCCGTCCATGACCGGCATGGTAAGGTCGAGAAACGTGATATCGGGTCCTATCTCTTTGAACTTTTCAAGGCCGGCAAGGCCATCGCCGGCCTCGTGGACCTCAGTGTCGTCATCTTTCGGGAGACAGCTTTTCAGCATCTTCCGCGAAATTGGCGAGTCGTCAACTATCAGTATCTTCCTGGCCATTGCATCACACCTCTCTGGATGGACTTCCCGCCGCGAACCTCCGCGGACCCGCGGAAACGGCGGATTCGTTCCGTACGAGGGACAAAGTAGCAAAAGAGAGGAAGTTGAGTCAATGGAAATAAGGGAAATTTGGGTGATAATCCTTCATTATAAAACGACGAAAGACGGCATGAAGGGAGCAGGCTGAACGGGATAGCCATGGACTTCAAGCGCCGCACGAGTCATGATTCTACCCTTTTCCGTTGCCCGGCATCGCCGCCTTCTGCTATTGTGTCCGCTGTCCGCACAATCCGTGATCTCATCACGGTGAAGTCTCCGAGGGCATGGTAAGGCGGGTATTCCATGAATGAAGCAGATGAAAATCACACTCGACTGAAAATACGGGCGGCGCGCATCTCGGTCGTCTCCAACTCCCTGCTGGTGGGTGCGAAACTGGCGGTCGGCGTTTTCATGGGCTCGGTTGCCGTGCTTTCCGAGGCGATGCACAGCGGGCTCGACCTGATGGCCTCAATCATCGCCTTCTATGCGGTGGGCAAGGCGGGAAAACCGGCCGACGAACGCCATCCCTATGGTCACGGGAAATGGGAGAATGTCTCCGGCGTGGTTGAGGCGCTCCTCATCCTTCTGGCAGCGGTCTATATCATCTACGAGGCGGTTCTCCGTCTCCTCCACGGCTCGGAGATAGAGCACCTCGGCATCGGTAGCGCGGTCATGGCGATCTCCGCCGTGGTCAACTGGTTCGTATCACGCTACCTGTTCCAGGTCGCCCGGGAAACCGACTCCGTTGCCCTGGAGGCCGACGCATGGCACCTCCGGGCCGATGTTTACACGTCAGTGGGCGTCCTTGTCGGTCTGGTCCTCATCGCCTTCACGAAACTCACCATCCTCGACTCCGTCGCGGCCATCGCGGTTGCCGTTCTGATCATCAAGTCATCCGTCGATCTCACGAAAAGCGCGGCGGCCGACCTCTTCGACACGCGTCTCCCCCGCGAGGACGAGGAAATAATCCGAAGGATTCTCTCCGGCTACACGGAGGGATGCATCGACTTTCACCGCCTGAGGAGCAGAAAATCCGGTTCCATGAGGTTCATCGACCTGCACCTCGTCGTGCCCCGCAAATGGTCCATCGAAGAGGCGCACCAGGTGAGCGATCGCATCGAAAAGGAAATCCGCGACGCCCTTGCCAACACCCAGGTCATCATCCATGTCGACCCCTGCAACAAGAGCCTCGCCCCCTGCGAAAAATGTACGCGGGAACCGGAATCGTGAGGATTCGGGTATCGGCCGGAGATCCTTTCCGGCGACTCACCTGCGGACGAAAATTTCCCGCGCCATGCTGGTGTCGATGGCGAATTCCGAAAAACCGACACTGAAGATATAGGAAGGGAAGGTCTGTTTGAGGCGGATGCAGTTGCCGGGGAGCACACCCATGGCCATCAGCTTCTGCATCTTCTTGTTGTCCTCCGTCTGTATGTAGGCGATCTCCCCCTCCTCGTTGGGCTTCAGTTCCGTGAGGGGCACCACCCCGAGATTGCCGCTCCGCTGCGCCTCGACGCAACACTCGCCCGGCGGGATCGGCTTGCCGTGTGGACTGGTGGAGGGGTGGTTGAGCAGGGTGCAGACCTTGGTGTCGACCCCCTCGTTGAGGAGGTGTTCGAACTGGCAGGCCTTTTCCCTGGCCGCTTCGCCCCGGATATTGAAGACATCCATCATGAGCCGCTCCGCGAGGCGGAAGCGTCGGACAATCTTGCGCCCCTCCTCTTTCCCTTCCGGACGGAGCGCAACCCTCCCCTCTTTGACCTCAATCAGGGCAAGGTCGGTCAGTTCACGAAACACCGGCTCATCCGGTGACAGTGAAATCTTTTCCAGCTCCGTGAAGACGTTGCCTTCCTCCTCGACCTCCATCCAGAGCTTTTCGAGAATCTCCTCGGCCTTTTCCGACAATTTTTCGTTCATGTCATCTCCCGGATTTCGTGAATAGTTTCTTTATCTTCCGTACCAGTGAAGGCTCCGGAGGGTTTTCGTAATTGCAGCGGGGACACTTCAGCTTGTTGCAACCGGGACTCATGGGGCAGCTTCGGCACCCGGAAACCGCTTCCCGTTCGTCGAATTCATATCCGCAGAACCCGCATTTCATCAGAGAATACCGGTCAGGAGCAGGAACTCGTTCAGGAGATAGCCGCTGAAGAACGCAAGAAGGCTGACGAACACGCCGATGGCGAACGCGACCTTCGTACCCCTTTCCTTCTGCATGACCAGAAACTGGGCGATGCAGGGGATGAAGAGGGTCAGGGTCACGGCTGCAACGGTAAGCTGGCGGGCATCGAGGAGCCCCTTGGTTTGCAGGTCATAGAGGCCCGCGGCCCCGTAGTCGCGTCGGAAGAAGCCGAAGATGAAGGCAATGGCCGTTTCCTTGGGCAGGCCGATGGCCGACATGACCGGTTGCATCCAGGACACGAGCGTCTGGAAGAAGTTGGTTATCTTGCCGAGCCAGAGGAGAACCGATGCCAGGATGAACAGGGGAAGGATCTCCATCAGGTACCACTGCATCCTGGAATAGGTCTTGGTCAGGACGTTGGAAAGCTGCGGCAGGCGCATGGGCGGCAGTTCCATGTAGAACATGGGAGATTCGCCCGGCACCACCCGGGAAGCCAGCAGGCCGACCAGCAGGAAGATGAGGACCATGCATACGCTCCACACGGCGAGCGCGCCCGGAAATTTGGAGAGAAGGGCGAGGATGACGCCCAGTTGGGCCGAACAGGGGATCGCCAGGGCCAGGAGCAGGGTGGCAATGACCCGCTCGCGAACCGTCTCCAGGGTCCGGGTTACCATGGTGGCCATGGTATCGCAGCCGAAGCCGAGCACCATGGGGATGACCGCCCGGCCGGTGAGGCCTATCTTCTTGAACAGCCGATCCACGAGGAGGGCGAGGCGGGGAAAGTAGCCGCTGTCCTCCAGGATGGAAAAGAAGAGGAAGAAGGTGGTCACGATGGGCAGGATGATGCCGACGGCATAGCGCAGCCCGAGGGTGATGATTCCGTACTCACCCACGAACAGTTCGCGAAGGATCTCCCACGGAACGACCTTGTTGACCAGGGAAACCATCCAGGGGTTGAAATATCCCTCCAGAACCGTCCCCTCCAGAAAATCCACCAGGGTCCCGGCGCCGAATTCGCCGACAAACTTATAGAGACCGAAGTAGAGGGCCGCGACCAGCAACGGCACGCCGGTCAGGGGGCGCACGGCCCAACCGGAGAGACGCTCTCCGAAAACCGGCGTCCTATTGGCGGATGCATGAAAAACCCCGTCCAGAAGTCCTTTCACCACAGCCTTCCGTTCCAGGGAAAGCTCAAGATGAAAGGAATCCCTGCGGGCGAACATCTTTTCACGAACCTTTTCCTCGATGGCCGCGTATTCGGCCCCCTCCGTTTCGCGCACTATGCCGGCGACCTCTTCGTCCCTCTGGAGAAGGAGGAGCGCAAGGGACTTTTTCGAGATCGTGTAGCTCCCGGCCATCAGGGCCATGATCTCCATGAGATCCGCCTCCAGCCGTTTGCCGTAGCCGAAAACGGCGCGTTTCGAACGCTCGTAGCCGACGATGATCTCCTTCAATTCCGGCAGGCCCCGTTTCTTCGCGGCCGCCGCGCCGACCACCGGAATGCCGAGCTTTTCCTGCAGGAGGGGGATATCGATGGAGATCCCCATCCTTTCGGCCTCATCCATGATGTTGATGACGAGAACCACCGGCAGCCCCGCTTCGATGAGCTGGATGGTCATGGCAAGCATCCTCTCCAGATTCCTGGCATCCAGGACATGGAGCACCACGTCGGGCGATTCATGGAGAAGGATCTCACGGGCAACGCGTTCCTCCTCGGTGATGGGAAGGATGGAATACATGCCGGGGGTGTCGATTATCTGGCAACTCACGTCGTTAATGACAACGCTTCCCCGCGCCACCTCCACGGACGTGCCGGGATAATTGGAGACGGTGACGTAGGCGCCGGTCAGGGCATTGAACAGCACGCTCTTGCCCACGTTGGGATTGCCCACGAGCGCCACCTTCCTGCAGCAGTCACAGGCTCCTTCCGGCGAAGGAATACAGGCAGGTTTCTTTCCGAATTTCAGCATTAATCCTCTCACGCGTTCCTATTGTTTATGAAAATCACTTTCACCAATTGCCCCTCCCGCCGTTTGGCGGGAAGACCGGCGTACGGTCATCGCGACGAGCCGGTTCGTACAAACCGGACGAACGTCATTCCTGTTTCCGGCATTTCGGGCAGATACCGTACATCTCCAGCTTGTGGGTTTCCACATGGAAGCCGAACTGGTCGGCGACCTCGTTCTGCAGACGCTCGATGGCCTCGTTTTCGAACTCCTGGATCGCTCCGCAGCGTGTGCACACCAAGTGATCGTGATGCTCCCCCGCAGTGATGTGCTCGTACCTGCTCTGCCCGTCTCCGAAATGTATCTCGCGGGCGATGCCGCATTCGGCGAAAAGTTTCAGGGTACGGTACACGGTGGCATAGCCGATGGTTGGATTCTTCGACCGCACCTTCAGATACAGCTCTTCGGTGCTCATGTGGCGGTCCGAGGTGAGAAAAGCGTCAAGCACGATATCGCGCTGGCGAGTGGATTTGAGGCCCTTTCCGGCAATGAAATCATGGAATTGCTTCTTCTGGACACGTTTCACGGGCACACCTCTTTTGAAAATGATTATCATCATACATATCGGGAAAGGTGAAGTCAAGCGCTTCACGCAGGTATCCCTTGTACACACCCTTTCGGACATCTTCCCGGCAGCAGAAAGACTTTTTCGGAGGGGACCTCTCGCTTCATCCCGGAGCCGTTCATTGACTCCCCCCCTCTCTTGCGGTAATCTGCCATAAGGTACCTAATAATCCGCCGAATCGACGGAACTGATGGACAACAACGGGAATCGCATGAAAAAGCTAGCAGTGGCAAAAAAATATTTTGCATCAGAAATACCGATAGCGGGAGAGATGTGGCGTCGCCTTGAACTGGATTTGGCGGACGAACGGTGTACAGCCACAACCGGCGCCCCGCTCATCCGCTTTTGCCGCGTAGCGGCGGATCGCCTGAACCGTCTCCCCGGACGGGAAGATAGAAAAATCTCTCCATCAACGCTTATACTCTTTGCCCAGATGAACCGCATCTTCCGCTATCTGCTGAACCGGTACCTTGACGAACAGCACCCCGCTCTCGAAGATGCGATCCTCACCGTCCGGAGCCTTGCCCATACCTCCGGGCCGCTTGCCGCCGCCATACGGCGCTTCACAGAACTCTATCCGCCGGCCGAGATCCTGGAGGGCCGGGTGACGAACGCGCGGGAATTCCTGGCAAAGGACGACAAACGCCGCACGAAACGACGTCTGGCAACCCGCGAGATGCTTCTGCTCCGACTGGACGGAGAAAATCCCGCCCTTGCCCCGTGCCGGGATATCTTCGACGATACGCGGCTGGCCGCCGGTTCCCCCTACGGCCAGGTGACGGCAGCCATCGACGCTGAACTGGAAAAGGCGCCGACCTGCGACCCCTTCGACCTGCCCATTCTGGAACTGCTGCGTGCTCCCATGCGCGCATGCCCCGACTCCCTGTCCGGACAGATGGAATTCATCAGACGCACCTGGACGACCCTTCTTCCCGCGGAGCTGCTCGAAGAAATTCTGTCGGTCCTGGATATCGTTAAGGAGGAAATGAGGGAACGGTTTGATGGTCCGGGGCCTCCTGTCGTCATCGAGTTCAGGAAGGTCGGGGGAGAAGGGGATGTATCGTACGGCGGCGAGTACCCCGAGCCGGAAAAATTCTCGGCCGACACGGAGTGGATGCCGAACGTGGTGCTGATCGCCAAGATGGTCTATGTCTGGCTGGACCAGCTTTCCAGGAAATACGGACGCACCCTGTCCCGTCTCGACGAAATCCCCGATGCCGAACTGGATACCCTTGCGGCCTGGGGCTTCACCGGCCTCTGGCTGATAGGGCTCTGGGAAAGGTCCCCCGCCTCCGGGAAGATCAAGCAGTACTGCGGCAATCCCGAAGCCATCTCTTCCGCCTATTCGCTGTATGATTACTGCATCGCGGCCGACCTGGGAGGAGAGGATGCCCTGGAGAACCTGCGTCGGCGGGCCGCGCACAGGGGAATTCGTCTTGCCAGCGACATGGTGCCCAACCATACCGGCATCGACTCCCGGTGGACCAGGGAGCATCCGGACTGGTTCATCCAGCTCGACCATCCTCCCTTCCCCGCGTACACGTTCACCGGACCGGACCTGTCTTCATCCTCCGACATCAGCCTCCAGATCGAGGACGGCTACTGGTCGAAAACCGATGCCGCGGTGGTTTTCCGGCACGTGGACAACCGCAGCGGACGGGTCCGCTATATCTACCACGGCAACGACGGCACCAGCACACCCTGGAACGACACGGCCCAGTTGAACTACCTGCTCCCCGAGGTCCGGGAAGCGGTGATTCGCACTATTCTCCACGTGGCTCGGAATTTTCCCATCATCCGCTTCGACGCGGCAATGACCCTGGCCAAAAAGCACTACCAGCGCCTCTGGTTCCCCCAGCAAGGGCTGGGCGGCGGCATACCCTCACGGGCCGAACATGCCCTCTCGCGTAAACGTTTCGATGAAGTCTTTCCCGTGGAATTCTGGCGCGAAGTGGTGGACAGGGTGGCCGCGGAGGCCCCGGACACCCTCCTCCTTGCCGAGGCGTTCTGGCTCATGGAGGGATACTTCGTCCGGACCCTGGGCATGCACCGCGTTTACAACAGCGCCTTCATGAACATGCTGAAGATGGAGGAAAACGCCAAGTACCGGCAGACCATCAAAAATGTGCTCGAATTCAACCCGGAGATCCTGCAGCGGTTCGTCAATTTCATGAACAATCCCGACGAGCGGACCGCCATCGATCAGTTCGGCAAGGAAGGCAAGTATTTCGGCGCAACCGTGCTTCTGGTGACCATGCCCGGTCTTCCCATGTTCGGTCACGGGCAGATCGAGGGGTTTACGGAAAAATACGGGATGGAATACCGCAGGGCCTACTGGACGGAAGAACCCGACCGGCATCTGGTGGAGACCCATGAGCGGAAGATATTCCCTCTCATGAAAAAGCGCCGGCTGTTCAGCGGCTCGGCGAATTTCGTGCTCTACGACTTCCTCGCCGGGGATCGGGTCGACGAAAACGTTTTCGCCTACTCCAACTCCCATGGCGAAGAGCGAGCCCTCATCGTCTACCACAACCGTTTCGCCTCCACTCGCGGCTGGATCCGGACATCCTGCTCCCGTACCGTCAAGGACGGGTCCGGGGGAACACGACAGGTACGGACGACACTCGGAGAAGCGCTCGCCGTCCGCTCCGACGGAAGATTCTACTACCGGTTCCGGGACGCGGCCACCGGCCTGGAGTACCTCCGCCACGGCCGGGATCTGCTGGAACGGGGACTGTACGTCGAACTGGAAGCCTACGACTATCACGCCTTCCTCGATTTCCGGGAGATCCGCGACGATGACTACGGAACCTGGGGCAAGCTATGCTCCGAACTGAGGGGGCGGCCGGTGGAGAGTCTGGAAGAGGAGGTAAAGCAGATTCGCCACGCCAAGGTGATAGCCTCCCTCGGCGTCCTCGCCTCGGAACTGCCGGATCTGCTGCCGGTTCTCTTCAACCCGCACCCCACGGCGGAATCCCCGGGTGATGCCGGCGAGGCCCTGCGGAAGCGTCTCACGGTGTTCTTCTCCGCACTGAAACTGGACACCGGCCACCCGCAGGACGAGCGGGGTGTCGCCGAATGTGTGGTGCGGGACATGGAAAATGTTCGGGAGATTGCCGATCTGAAGAGCCGACGCGCCGGAGCGAAACCGGCCCTTGATCTCCTTAGGTCGGAGCTTTCCCCTGAAAGTGGATGGACCACGCTCTTGCTCGCGCTCTACCTTCTCCTGCGCCGTACAGGAAGTGAAACGGGAGCCGGATTGAGGCCCGGCGAGGTATTTGCGGAACTGGGATTCGGAAGGGTACTGGCCGATTCATTCCGCTCCACGGCCGAGAGGTTGCGACATTCCCTCCCCCCCTGGGGAAGGGAATCCGACACATCCATTCTGAAAATCCTTCTGGAACAGGGGGCATTCTTCGAAGAACGGGAGACGGAAGTACAGGGAGTTCGGGCACTGGGCCTTCTTGCCCGGTCCGATGTGCGGGACTTCCTCCTTGTCAATGCAAGCGGAGGAACCGAGTGGTTCAACAAGGAACGCTTCGAAGCCCTGATCCGGCTTCTCTTCCTGGCAAAAGCCGCGGTCGCCCCGACCGGGAAGTCCGGAGAGCGGCTGACCGGCATAATCCGTCTATATCGTGCCGCCGGAAAACTGATCGACGACGCCGAACGTGCGGGCTACCGTACGGACGCCTTTCTGACGCTCTCTTGTTCGGAATAGGGCGAGCCGCGAACCCGCGACGCCGTCAACTTTTGACTGGCGTGTTTTCCGTCTCTGTGCTACATACAGTTCGGCATCAACTTTTCGTGACAAAAGGAGATGAGGGCATGAAGGTAAAAGTAAAACTTTTCGCCACGTTCCGGGAAGGCCGTTTCGGCGAAGAACTGCGGGAATACGCGGCAGGCACCACCGTCGGAGACGTCCTGAACGAGCTGAACCTTCCGCTGGAAGAGATCGGAGCGACGCTGATTAATCACCGCCATGTGGAAGAGGATCAGCCCCTCCAGGACGGGGACAACCTGTCCATCTTTCCACTCGTCGGAGGAGGCTAGCAATGCAGACAATGCAGGAGGTACGCACGTTTCTGCTGAAACATGCGGAGGGTGACCTTCTGCCGTGGCGGCACCATGTGTTCGCCTCCACCCATTTCGGCCTCTCCATGGGCCAGGTGGAGAGGCTCGCTCTGGAATCGGGTCTCCTGCCCGCCCGCTATCAGAGAAACCGCAAGACCATTTCCATCAGCCAGCAGTTGCGGATTTTCAACGGAAGCGTGGCAATAGTCGGCTGCGGAGGTCTCGGCGGATATGTTATCGAGCAACTGGCTCGCCTTGGCGTCGGCCGGCTGACAGCCATCGATCCCGACGTGTTCGAGGAACACAACCTGAACCGCCAACTCTACTCAACGCCTGCCATGCTCGGCCGGCCCAAGGTGGAAGCGGCGCACCACCGGGTCAGGGAGATCAACCCGGCGGTCACGCTCGACCCAATCAAATGCGCCTTCAGCAAGACCAACGGCTTTGATATCCTCCAGGGATCGGATGTCGTCGTCGATGCCCTGGACAGCATACCGGTCAGGCTGGAGCTTGCCGAAGTCTGCAACGAATTGAACGTTCCCCTGGTGCACGGCGCCATCGGCGGATGGTACGGCCAGGTGGCCACCCAGTTTCCCGGAGAACAGACCCTGCGTAAGATCTACAATCGGCCCTCCAATGCAAAAGGGGTGGAAAAGGGGCTGGGCAATCCGTCATTCACACCGGCGGTCGTCGCAAGCCTGGAAGTCGCGGAGGTCTGCAAGCTCCTCATCGGCCAGGGGCAACCCCTCAGCAGACGCAAGCTCCACATCAACCTTCTGGACATGGAGATTATCGAACTGCCCTACTAGAAGCGTACCCTTTCGTCCTACCACAAAAAAACCGGAGTATCCCCCCGCATGTGACCATGGCAGGGAGGACATTCCGGTTTTTTCTTTGTTCAGCATTCGAAAACGGTTACAGGCTTTCCCTCACCTTTTCCGCCTTGACCGTCAGGCGGTTCAGGGCGTTGATGTACGCCTTTGCGGAGGCTTCGATGATATCGGTGGACGAACCGCGGCCGATGACCGTGCGGTTACCCTCGGAGAGGCGGACGGTGACCTCACCCTGCGCATCCGTACCCCCGGTTATGCCCTCAACCATGTACTGAAGAAGCTTGGCCTTGTTCTTGGTAAGCTTTTTGATGGCCTTGAGGGTTGCATCCACCGGACCGTCCCCCAACTCCGCGGTCCGCACCGGCGCCCCCTCGATTTCCATCTGAACGGTGGCGGTGGCAACGGCAAAGGAACCGCAGGTAACGGTTATGTGGCTCAACCGGAATTTGTCCGGTATGCGCATGACCTCGTCGGCAACGATGGCATCCAGATCTTCGTCGAATATCTCCTTTTTAAGGTCCGCCAAGGCTTTGAAGCGCTCGAATGCCTTGTTGAGCATCTCTTCCTCAAGCTCGTATCCCAGCTCTTCCAGCCGTTTCTTGAAGGCATGGCGGCCGGAATGCTTCCCGAGAACCAGGGCATTCTCCTTGAGACCGACCGATTCCGGCGTCATGATCTCGTAGGTCGATTTCTCCATCATGACCCCATGCTGGTGGATCCCCGCCTCATGGGCAAATGCGTTGGCGCCCACGATTGCCTTGTTGGGCTGCACCACGATGCCGGTAACGGTGCTCAGGAGGCGGCTGGCAGGGGTAATCTGCTCCGTTACGATGTTGGTCCTGAAGGGGAGGATATCGTGCCGGGTCCGGAGAATCATCACGAATTCCTCAAGGGAACAGTTGCCCGCGCGCTCGCCGATGCCGTTGATGGTGCATTCCACCTGCTCGGCCCCAGCCTGGACGGCGGCGATGGAGTTGGCCACCGACAGGCCCAGGTCGTTGTGGCAGTGGACGGATATGATGGCCTTTTCGATATTGGGAACGTTCTCCTTCAGGTATCTGATGATGTTGAAATATTCGAAGGGAATCGTATACCCCACCGTGTCGGGGATGTTCACCACGCACGCCCCGGCGTCGATGACAGCGCCCACCACCTCGGCCAGAAACTTCAGATCCGTGCGGACCGCATCCTCGCAGGAAAATTCCACATTCGCGGTGTAGGACCGGGCGCGCTTCACCGCTTTTACCGCCGTTTCCAGGACTTTGGCCGGTTCCATCTGCAGCTTGTACTTCATGTGAATGTCCGAGGTGGCGATGAAGGTGTGGATGCGGCCCTTGTCTTCGGCGTACCGGAGCGCCTCCCATCCGCGGTCGATGTCCTTGAAGTTGGCCCTGCAGAGACCCGCGATTTCCGGACCCTTGATGGTCTGGGCGACCCTTTTCACTGCCTCGAAGTCCCCTTCCGAGGCAATGGGGAAACCTGCCTCAATCACATCCACATTCAGCTTCTGCAGCTGCTTGGCTATCCGCAGCTTCTCATCGATGTTCATGCTCGCTCCCGGGGACTGTTCACCGTCCCGCAGGGTTGTGTCGAAAATTCTGATTGTTTTCACCGTGTCCATAGTAGACCTCCCTGTTCTGGTGAGCTGCTAATAAAAAAGCCTCCGCCCCAAACGAGGGGCGAAGGCTTTGCTTCGCGTTACCACCCTTCTTCGTCCGCCGAGGCGGACCTCATTGCTCCCTTTACGCGGGGTACGGCTCCGGCTACTCGTCTTCACCGAAGCGGCTCCAAGGCGAGTTCGTTCCGTCTTTCCACCGGTTCGCACCAACCACCGGCTCTCTGGAGAAAAGAACTGGAACTACTACTCCTCTTCACTGCCTTTACACGTATGACGTGATAATAAAAAAAACATACGGCCGCTGTCAAGCTCCATTCTGGGAATCGGCTTTTTTTTCATCCTTGTGCAGTGCCTTTTCCAGCCTCCTTCTCCTCGGGTAGGTCATGATAAAGCCGATGGGGCCGGAAAAGATGTAGCAGATAAAGAGCACGAAAAGCATCACGACCGGTTCAGCCGCGATAATGATCAGAAGCAGGATGGCCAGAACGAGAAACGCGAACGGCTGGCGCTTGATCAATCCCGGGTCCTTGAAGGAGTAGTAGCGGAAGTTTGAGACCATGAGAAAGGCCAGAAGATAGATCAGGAGCAGGATGGCGAGCTTCTTGAACGAGCCGGGCCAGCCGAAGTGATGGAACAGCAGAACCGTGGCGGACACCATGCTGGCGGCTGCCGGGATGGGAAGGCCCACGAAACGCTTGCTCTCCACGGTATTGACCTGGACATTGAAGCGTGCCAGACGCAGTGCGCCGCACACGACGAAAAGGAAGGCCGCCAGCCACCCGAGCCTGCCGAAAGGTTTCAGCGCCCAGGAATACATGAGGATGCCGGGGGCGACCCCGAAGGCGACGAGGTCGGCAAGAGAATCATACTCGACCCCGAACTTGGACGTAGTGCCGGTAAGTCGCGCCACCTTGCCGTCCAGTCCGTCGAAAATGGATGAGATCAGTATCCACAGAGCGGCTGTATCGAAATTGCCGTTCATGGTGGCGACGATCCCGTAAAAACCGGCGAAGAGGCTGCCGGTCGTGAACAGGTTGGGAAGGATGTAGATCCCCTTCCGCATCCCTTCGGTCATATCGATCTTTTCCCCGTTCATGGCAGCCGCCCCAGTATGGTTTCACCGGCAACGGTTTTTTCGCCGGCCGAGACTCGGATCTCGACGCCAGTCGGAAGATAGACATCGACCCGGGATCCGAAGCGTATCAGCCCGAAGCGCTGACCTCGCCGAAGCGCGTCGCCCTTTTTCGGGTAGGAGACGATGCGACGCGCAATAAGGCCCGCGACCTGGACAATCACTATCTTTTCACCCCGTTCCGTTTCCAGGATGATGCCGCTCTGTTCATTCTCGAAGGTCGCTTTTTCATCCCGCGCATCGTGGAACTT
>ERZ795032.795-NODE-795-length-27738-cov-23.691760_pt1 | contig 27738 bp, 21 predicted proteins | sample MGYA00375124_ERZ795032 | MGnify/ENA primary metagenome ERZ795032 (study PRJEB30167, sample SAMN05720154) | activated sludge metagenome | isolation source: Anaerobic digester | place: China | collected 2015-12-16 ...
CTACATCCAGCTTCTCAAGGTAAGAGACTCTTCTCACTACCTTCAGTTTTTTTATCTCCACAATCAGATCTTGATCAGGTTCGTCATCTAGCTCAATTACACATAGCGCCTCGCGTCTGTATGGATCCACTCTGGACAGCAACAGATTGCTTATATTGATGTCGCTCGCCGACACCAGTCGCACTATCTGAGCTAGAGCACCGGGAACATCGGCATTCAACAGTATAAGCGAGGGATATTTGCCGCTCACGCTGGTTTCGAAATCGTCTATCGAGGTTATCCTTATTTCTCCACCGCCAACGGAAGCTCCCGTGATACTGAGAAATCTATCGGAGTCCTGTCCGGTTATTTTGACCGTGTTCGGGTGAGCTTCAGGCATATCGCTCTCCTCGAAACAGAAAGACATCCCGCTCTGCACGGCCATCTCCAGAGCCTGTTTGAGAGAGGGATCGGATTCTTTCATGCCTAGCACTCCTCCAACCAGTGCCCTGTCCGTCCCGTGGCCCCTGTGGGTTGCAAAAAGTGGGGAGTTGAGAAGAAATTTTACTTCATCGGGCTTTCCGTTAAAAAGCGACCTGAAGGCTCTTCCCAGCCTTGCCATGCCGGCCGTATGGGAACTTGAAGGTCCTACTATAACCGGTCCTATTATATCCAGCAACATCTCTTTTTTGCCTCCGTACAAAAGGCGCGGGAATCGGAGGATTCCCACATCCTAAAAAACTCATAGATTGTAGAAAGAAGCAAGTCCTCTGAACTCGGCCTGTTCGCCAAGTTCTTCTTCTATTCTCAGAAGTTCGTTGTACTTGGCGATCCTATCGGTTCTTGATGCCGAACCGGTCTTGATCATCCCTGAGTTAGTAGCCACGGCGAGATGGGCTATGAATGTGTCTTCGGTTTCGCCGGATCTGTGGGAGATCACGCAGGTCATACCGCGCTTCTGGGCGTACTCTATGGTATCGAGAGTCTCAGTGACCGAACCGATCTGGTTCAGCTTTATTAGAATAGAGTTAGAAGCCCTCTCTTCAACTCCCTTTCTCAGCCTCTCGATGTTAGTCACGTAAAGGTCGTCGCCGACGATCTGGACTTTGCCTCCAACCCTTTCCGAAAGCTTAGAGAAAGCTTCCCAATCCTCTTCGTTGAAGGGATCCTCTATGGAGATTATCGGGTATCTCTCGGTCAGATCAATGTAGTAATCTATAAGCTGGTCGGGAGTGAGATCCTTGCCATCTATAGTGTACAGACCCTTCTCTTCGTTGAGGAATTCATTGGCCGCACAGTCCAGGGCTATAAAGATCTCTTCACCGGGCTTGTAGCCGGCTGACTCTATGGCGTTGATTATATACTTGATTGCTTCTTCGTTGCTCTCGAAACTGGGAGCGAAACCACCCTCGTCGCCGACCGCGGTAACGTGTCCGCCTTCTTTCAGGAGTTTTTTAAGGTGATGGAAGACTTCGACTCCAGCCCTCAAAGCATCTCTGAAATGCTTGAATCCGGCCGGAACTATCATGAACTCCTGGATATCAAGGTTGTTGTCAGCGTGTTTTCCGCCGTTCACTATGTTCATGAAGGGAACCGGGAGGACCTTTGCGTTGGTTCCTCCAAGATACTTGTAGAGTGGGGTGTCTATGCTGTCGGCTGCGGCTCTTGCAACCGCCATCGATACTGCCAGTATCGCGTTCGCACCGAGCTTGTCTTTGTTTTTGGTACCATCAAGCTTCAACAGGGCATCGTCGATCGCGGTCTGATCGAAAGCGTTCAGACCGACAATTTCGGGAGCGATCACTTCATTTATATTCTCCACAGCCTTTAGAGTACCTTTTCCAAGAAATCTCTTCTTATCTCCATCACGAAGTTCCAGTGCTTCAAACTTTCCCGTAGAAGCCCCAGAAGGTACTATGGCCCTTCCATGACCGCCATCGTCCAGCCAGACTTCGGCCTCAACCGTAGGTGTTCCCCTCGAATCAAGAACCTCACGAGCAACCAGGTCAACTATCTGTGCGTACATTTCATCACCTCCATCAATCGGGAATTACAAGTGTGCCTATCTTCTCGCCCATTATAGCATTCAAAAGATTTCCCTTCTTGAAGAAATCTATAACTATTACCGGTACAGCGTATCTCTGACAGATAGAAAAGGCTTCACGGTCCATAACTTCGATATTATTCTCGATGGCGCTGGCGAAGGTTATCCTGTCTATCTTTGCAGCATCGTCGTTTTTTTTCGGATCTTTATCGTAAACGCCATCGACTTTAGTACCTTTTATGATAACGTCCGAACCTATTTCGACCGCTCTGACGGCGGCCGCTGTGTCAGTCGTGAAAAAAGGGAGATATGTACCTCCGCCGAATACAACGACCTCTCCGCTTTTCAGCGATTTCTCGATGTGATCGTACTTGTGATCGTCTAAAGAAGGCAACTTGACGATCGAGGAAACGGCGACGGCCTTTACCCCTGCAGCGCTGAGAACTTCTTTTAGGTAAACCGCGTTCATAACGGTTCCGAGCATTCCGAGCTCGTCGGCCCTCGAATTTCTCAAATTTCTCAGTTCCCTGCCTCTCACAATGTTTCCGGCACCTATAACTATCGCTAGTTGTGTACCAGTACGAATTACTGGAAGAATCTCTTCGAGTAGATAATCTACGGACGCTTCATCGAATCCCCTTCCGCCTTCGCCACTCAAAACTTCCCCGCTGAGTTTTAGAAGAACTCTTTTATACATATCCACCTCCGGAGATATAAAAAAGGTGAGCACCGCTCACCTTTAAAACTCAACTTTCGGATTCGCCTACCTGCCAGCGAACGAATTTCTTCACTTTGATGTTCTCGCCCGTTTTAGAGATCAGTTCGACGATAAGATCATTTATAGTTTTGCCGCTCTCGAAAACGTATTCCTGCTCTAGCAGGCAGTTCTCCTTGTAGAAGCTTTCGAGCTTGCTTTCTACTATCTTCTCAATTATGTGGGCCGGTTTACCACTCTCTTTTGCCTGTGCGGCGTAGATCTCCTTTTCCTTCTCTATCTTTTCCTGAGGAACTAGATCTCTGGAGACAAACCGTGCTCCCATTGCTGCCAGCTGCAGCGAGATTTTGTGGGCGAGTTCTTTGAATTCGTCGGTTCTCGCGACGAAATCTGTGACGCAGTCAAGTTCTAGAAGCACGCCGAGCTTGTTGTTGTGATGAATGTAAGAGTATATTATTCCCTCTCCGGTTTCTCTGCCTGAGACCTTGTCGGCCTTCAGAATCCCCTTCTTACGAAGATAATCCTTTGCGAGCTCGAAATCGCCATTGGTTTCTACAAGAGCCTTCTTACAATCCATCATGCCGGCCTGGGTCGCGTCGCGGAGTTGCTTTACCATATCACTGGTAATTTCAGCCATTATTGTGTGTCCTCCTTAATTAAAATTCCATCGAAGATTATAACTCAGTTGAACGCGGTTTATTTTCTAAGATGTAAAGTCATTTACCCAGTTTTCTTTTGAACTCATCTTTTACGCAAGGTGGGACCCATTTCGAGATGTCACCGCCGAAAGATGCGATCTCCCTGACCATCGACGAAGAGATGAAAGAGTTTGAGGTCTCCGTCATCAGAAACAACGTCTCGAGATCAGACAACATTGACTTGTTTGCATGGGCCATTTGAAGCTCCATCTCGAAGTCCGAGACCGCTCTGAGTCCTCGAATCACAACATTTACATCGTTATCTCTGGCAAAGTCCACTAGAAGACCGCTGTGAGTGGTAATGGTCACGTTATGTATGTGAGAAACCGCGAGTCTGACCATCCGCATTCTTTCCTCGTGTGCAAAAAAATGTTTCTTGTTGAAGTTTTCCATCACCAACACAATCACTTCATCAAAGATCTTGCTCGACCTCTCGATCAGATCGATGTGTCCATAAGTTATTGGATCAAAAGAACCAGGATATACAGCCTTCATGAAAATCAGCGCTTCGCCCACTTCTCTTCAAGGGCAAAGCGTCATCCTCCTTTTAAAAAATCACTAGATATGTTCCTCGATCTCGAGCTTGTCCGGCGGGTTGTTCAGTATCCTGTCTCCGTATTCAAGGAGATCTTCAAGCGTCATTGAACCGATCTCACGCATCATGGCGTTATATAACCTGAACCAGACGTATTTAACCGTACAGTCCGGATCCTCGACACATTTTCCATCCTTCTGAAGGCATACGTAGGAGTTCATGGGCCTATCTAGTTTCAAGATTATATCCCTGATCAATATCTTGTCCGCCGGTTTCGCAAGGGAATAACCACCGTACCTGCCCCTGACAGCTTTAATTATCTCCGCTTGCCTGAGTTCTCCAAAAATCTTTTCGAGAAAGTCTCTCGGAATCTCGTTGTCGCTCACGATCTCAACCAGAGACATTTTATCTTTTCCGTTACGTGCCGATCTGGCCATCTTGTAAAGAGCTCTCAGTGCATAACTACTTTTGAGAGTGAAACCCATACTCTATACCTCCTCAGAACTCTCCTCATCGTTTGAAAGGAGAGCTTCCACGAACTCTGACGGCTTGAAGGGCTTGAGATCGTCTATCTTCTCGCCAACACCTATATATTTAACCGGTATTCCCAGTTCCTTCACGATGGCAAATATTATGCCACCCTTTGCCGTTCCGTCCAGTTTCGTGAGTACTATACCCGTGACATTCACCGCTTCCTTGAACTTAGCTGCTTGAATAAGACCGTTTTGACCCGTCGTAGCGTCTATTACAAGTAGAACTTCGTGTGGAGCTCCCTGAACCGCTTTCCCGATAACCCTGTGGACCTTCTTCAACTCTTCCATCAGGTTGCTTTTGGTATGAAGTCTCCCGGCCGTATCAATTATAACAATGTCTTTCCCTTTGCTTACTGCGTGGTTTATAGCGTCGAAAGCGACTGCCGCGGAGTCGGCGCCCTGACCCTGGCTTATGAAATCTACTCCCGATCTGTCGCTCCATACTCGAAGTTGCTCAACCGCCGCGGCTCTGAAAGTATCGCAGGCCGCTAGCACAACTCTCTTTCCCTGTTGAGAATAGAGTCCCGACAGTTTTCCAATCGTGGTGGTCTTTCCCGTTCCGTTCACGCCCACAACCGATATGACATAAGGCTTCCCGGTTTTCTGCTCGTAAGGGATATCGAGAATCTCCGTAAGCACGTCTTTTAGGACATCCGTCGGATTTCTGCCTTTATGCGTTCTCTCTCTCAGGGCCGATATTACCTCTCGAGAAGTCTCAGAGCCCATATCGGAGAGTATCAGCAACTCCTCGATCTCTTCGAGCGTATTCTCGTCTAGCCTGTCGAAGGAAAGAAGCTTTTTGACGTTCTTGAAAAAACCGTCTCGGGTTTTTTTAAGCCCTTCCTTTATTCTGGAAAAGATTCCCATCATTCATCCTCCGGTTTCAATACGCTCTTCGGGTTGTAGCTCGCGAAAAGCCTTTCCACCTCTTCAACGAACGGGCCGTAACCATCATTAACGCTCACCATGACCGGTTTTTCTTCAGTCCTGGACTTGATTTCTACTATACCTTCGGCGAGTTTTTTGCCCAGGGTTACACGTACCGGTATTCCTATGAGGTCCGCATCTTTGAATTTCATTCCCGGTGAGGTTTCTCGATCGTCGAGAAGCACATCGTAACCCCTTTTCTTAAGCAACTCATATATTTCGACCGATCTTTTCATTATCTCCTCGTCTTTGGTGTTTACCGCCGTAACGATGATATCGAAAGGCGCGGCCTCCAGAGGCCAGATCATCCCGTCTTTATCGTGCAACTGCTCCACGATCGCCCCTATGGTTCTCGACACGCCCCAGCCGTAACAACCCATCACATATGAAATTGCATTCCCTTGAGCATCGGTGACCGATCCCTCCATCTTGTCCGAATACTTAGTTCCCAGCTTGAATATGTGACCGACTTCGATACCCTTGGCCGATTTCAGAGATTTTCCGCATTTAGGGCAGGCATCGCCGGTCTTCACCATCTTGAGGTCCAGCCATTTCCCGATCTTGAAATCGCGTTCCGGCAAAATACCACGATAATGGAATCCTTCTTTCAAAGCTCCACCCACTGCGTTTTTCAAACCCTTTATCGACAGATCGGCCACGATTTCTATACCGTTGGGCAGACCGACCGGTCCTACAAAGCCGACGGGAACTTTAAGAAGCTCAAAAACCTGTTGGGGAGTCGCCATCGTGAGAGTCTGGTCGTTCATCGATGCTTTCAACTTCGATTCGTTGAGTTCTTCGTCTCCCCTGATTAAAACCATAACGTACCCGTTTCTTCCGCTGTATATAAGAGACTTTATAATTTCCCTGGAACTTACACCGAGAAAGGCAGTCACTTCTTCAACAGTTCGAGATTGAGGCGTAGAAACCAGCTCAAGCTCCGCAGGCACACGATTCTGCACGATCGGTTTGAAAAGATATTCGGCCTTTTCGTCCGAAGCGGCGTAACCGCAATCGCAGTACAAAAGCGTGGATTCACCGTACTTGGCCAGAACGTTGAATTCATGGGATTCGTTGCCGCCGATAGCTCCAGAATCGGCTTCCACCACTAAATAGTCCAGTCCGAGCCTTTCGAGGATCTTGCTGTATGCAGAGTAGAATTTTTTGTAAGCCTCATCGAGAGATTCCCAACTGTCGTGAAAGCTGTAGGCGTCCTTCATGAGAAACTCGCGCGACCTCATTAGGCCGAATCTGGGTCTTATCTCGTCCCTGTATTTCATGGCAATTTGGTAGAGAGAAACCGGTAATTGCTTGTATGATTTGAGCTCATTGCGGAGAATGTGAGTGATTATCTCTTCATGAGTCGGACCGAGCGTGAAGAACCTCTCGTGTCGGTCCTGCAACTTCATCATCTCCGGACCGTAGTCGTCCCAGCGTCCCGTCTCGTGCCAGAGCTCAGCTGGCTGTATGATGGGCATCAATATCTCCTGCGAACCGATAGCGTTCATTTCCTGGCGAACAATCTCTTCAATCTTTTTCAAGACCCTAAAGCCAAGCGGTAGATATGTATAGACTCCCGCTGCAACCTTTCTTACGAACCCGCCTCTTATCAATAATTTGATACTAACAAGATCTGCATCGGATGGAGCTTCCTTAAGGGTCGGAGCGTAAAGCTGTGAGAACCTCATCGTAACTCTCCTCTCAATGAAAAACTAAATGGGACTAATTCGGTGTGATTATAGCACAGTTCCAGCACGCTGTCCGTCGTTTTGCTATAATAGAATATCGATTTTAGAGGGAGGGCCGGCATGAGTATTTCTGATCTTCAAGATGAGCTGAAAACTTACGTGGAAAACGTCAAAAAAGCTGCCCATTTCATTCAGAAAGAGGTACCCGCTAAGCCGAAGGTCGCCATAATACTGGGGAGCGGACTTGGAGACATCTCCAGAAGTCTCGAAAACTCCATCTCCATACCCTACGAGGATTTGCCGGGTTTTCCGGTTTCTACGGCTCCCGGTCATAAAGGTGAACTGACCTTTGGAAGCGTACTTCACCACGAAGTGATGCTTATGAACGGGCGTTTTCATTACTATGAAGGATACTCTATGAGAACCATAACTTTCCCCATCCGCGTAATGCAGGAACTCGGTGTGGAGGTTCTCATTATCACCAACGCTTCAGGAGGATTAAATCCCGACTTCGAAGTGGGAAGGGTGATGCTTGTCCGCGACATAATCAATTTCATGGGCGACAATCCGCTCATAGGACCAAACGTAGATGAATGGGGACCGAGGTTCCCTGATATGAGCGAACCTTTCGATCTGGAACTCCTCGAAAAGGCGAAAGTCGCTTCTAAAGAGCTCGGTATAGGTGTTTACGAAGGAGTTTATATCGGTGTAGCCGGACCGAATTTCGAAACTCCAGCCGAGCTGAGAATGATGAGGAGGTTCGGCGCCGATTCCGTCGGAATGTCGACGGTTCCCGAGGTCATCGTGGCCCGTCACGCCGGTATCAAAGTTATAGGTTTTGCGGCAATATCCGATCGCGCCGTACCCGACGATCTGAAGCCAATAACAGCCGAAGAGGTTCTTGAAATGGCAAAAAAGGCCGGAAGAGACATGAGTAAATTGATACTGAAGACTCTGGAAAAAATATAGGGGAGAAAACTCTCCCCGCTGGTGGGTGCGGTAGGGATTGAACCTACGGCCTCTTCCTCGTCAAGGAAGCGCTCTTCCACTGAGCTACGCACCCGGACAGGAGAGATTCTACCATTGTAACCGTACAATTGTCAATATGTATATGAGGCTTGAAAACCCCAAATACAACACAATGGTTAACGCAGTTTTGAATTTCGAAGCTCGATAGATTATAATTGTTCTGCACACACTCATCTCTATTTGAAAGGGGGCAACACTAGTGAAGAAAATTCTACTGGTAACACTTGCTCTTTTAGTATCGCTCTTTGCGTTTGCAAGTGACCCAAACACGCTTGTGAATTTGACCATCGGTGAGCCTGAGACACTCGATGGAATGCACTCCTACGATACTGCCAGCGGAGAGGTCATAGAAAACCTCTACGATAATCTGATTCAGTACAAAGGGCAGTCAGTTTCAGAATTCCTGCCCATGCTTTCCACGGAAGTTCCGAGCGTCGATAACGGTCTTGTGGTTGAAGAAGATGGCGCTCTGAAGTACATATTCCCCATAAGAGAGGGCGTCAAGTTCCACAGTGGGAACATACTTACTCCGGCAGATGTGGAGTACTCCTTCGAGAGATACATACTTGGCGATCCCGCCGGCAAGGCACACTGGATGATAATCGAGGCTTTGACAAGCTCGGCCTTCTACACTGTCGAAGACTGGTTTGCCGATTATGCGGGAATGGCATATTCCGATGCGGTGAACGCAGACAGAAACCCAACCTCCGAGGAAGCCAAAGCCAAGCTTATCTCCTTCTACGAAGAGGTCATTGATCCGAGAATCGAAGTGGTTGACAACACTGTCGTCTTCACTCTCGACGGTCCTTTCGGTGCCTTCCTGAACATAGTGTGTCATTTCGGTTCCTGGGGAGCGATAGTCGATTCCAAGCTTGCAATGGAGCGCGGTGACTGGGATGGAAAGGCAGACGGTTGGTGGAAGTGGCACGACCTGGAAGCCGATGAATACGCGTTCCACGACTTCGACGGCGGTTCCGGACCATATAAGCTGGTAGAGTGGGACAGGGCACAGCAGAAGGTCGTTCTCGAGAGATTCGACGATTACTGGGCAGGCCCAGCGGCCATAAAGAACATCGTAATTTGGGGTGTTGATGAATTTTCGACTAGAAAGTCCATATTCGAAGCAGGCGATGCCGATATCGCTTACTTCGATGCGATCTATCTCGATCAGGCTCTTGCGCTGCAGGCACAGGGTAAGGCAGAAGTCACGACCGGTTATCCAGTTTCCTCGATAACCTCTCTCCACTTCAACTGGCTCATCGCAGAAGGTAGTGAATATCTTGGAAGTGGAAAGCTCGATGGAAATGGCATCCCCAGAGAATTCTTCTCCGATATCCATGTTAGAAAGGCTTTCGCTTACTGCTACGATGGCATCACATTCATCGATGAAGTTATAAATGGTCTCGGTAAGCTCGTCCCGACAGATCTTCCAGAAGGTTACCTCGGCTTCGACGAAACCCTGCCGCTACCCGAATTCAACCTGGCCAAGGCGGCTGCCGAATTCAAGCAGGCCTGGGGTGGAGAAGTCTGGAACAAGGGTTTCAAACTCCAGATACTCTACAACACCGGCAATATGGCCAGACAGACTATAGCCGAAATGCTCTCCTACTTCGTGAGTTCTATCAACCCGAAGTTCAAGGTTGAGCCGCTCGGTGTTCAGTGGCCGACGTACCTCTCGGCACAGAACAACGGATTCCTTCCGATGTTCATAATAGGCTGGGTAGCCGACTATCCGGACCCACACAACTTCATATCCACGTACTACGCTAGCTTTGGAACCTATGCAGGAAGACAGGGAAAGCTGTTCAGAGATTGGGCAAAAGAGAACGTCGACGATGAAATCGTTGCCGCTATCAAGGCGACCGATCCTGCAGAAAGAGTGAAGCTTTACAGATCCGTTCAGGAGAAAGCCATAGAATACACTCTCGGTGTTCCTCTATACATGCCTGTGGGACTCCATGTTGAATCTCCTAAGGTAGATGGCTGGTATCCGCAAACCGCAAGATCCGGTTACTACTACTACCACCTTTCCAAGAGCGAATAGAAAGGCTTGATAAGCTAGAGCCGGGTGTTCTTCTAACCCGGCTCTTTTTTTGATCAAAAAAATGCACTATAATAGTCTTATTATCTGTTTATTTTGTGTAAAGGGGTGATACTCAGGTGACAGCTTACATAATCAGAAGGCTTCTTTTGATGCCGCTCATACTGATCGGCGTTACTTTAATTATTTTTTCGATGATCTGGGCTCTCGGACCGGACAGACTTCTGGCTTCATATATAAAAAGCCCCGAAGCTCTCAAAACTCCAGATGCAGCGGAAAGATTGATTAAAAAATACGGATTGGATGAACCCATGCCGGTACAGTACCTAAAATGGCTGGGAAACATTCTTCAGGGTGATTTCGGGTACTCGATGGTGGGAAAGAAGGGGGTACTACCGGCCATGCTAGAACGTTTTCCTTATACTCTAGAACTAACCATATACGCGATAATTCCAGTTATTCTGGTGGCGATATGGCTTGGGGTTGTTTCGGCGGTTCATCAGAATAAATTCATAGACCAATTTATAAGAGTGTTCGCTCTAGTAGGCTGGTCGCTGCCAGACTTCGTCTTCGGTCTTTTGTTGCTCCTGGTATTCTATTCGTTGCTGGGCTGGTTTCCACCCGGAATGGTCAATACACAGTTCGACCTTATAATGCGCAGTGCTGAGTGGAATAAAATAACTTCCATGCCAACGATAGATGCCTTGCTGAATGGAAGGTTGGATATCTTTGTGGATGCACTGAGACATCTGATTCTACCGGTTATGACCCTGGCTTACCTCTGGTGGGCTTACCTCCTCAGAATAACGCGTTCAAGCATGCTCGAAGTTCTCAGAAAAGATTACATAAGAACCGCTAGGGCAAAGGGTGTGCCGGAGAATATTGTAATCCAGAAACATGCCAAAAAGAACGCGATGATTCCCGTTCTCACCGTTGCGGGTGGCTCAGTCATCGGATTGCTTGGTGGAACCGTCTTTGTTGAAACTATCTTCAGCAGGGTCGGCATGGGGAGGTTTCTGGCCGATGCAGCGACCCTTCTGGACTACTGGTCGATAATCGGCGGAGCGCTTTTCTTCTCCTTCATTATGGTGGTTGGCAATCTGGTCGTTGATGTGTCATACGCTCTCGTTGACCCGCGAATAAGGCTTGAGTGAGGAGGCAAAGTAGATGGCAGTCAAAAGAAAAAGCGAATTTCGGAAGATAATGAAGAAGTACTGGAAGAACGGTACCGCAGTCCTGGGTACCTGTCTCTTGATCTTCTTCATAATCGTCGCAATCTTTGCTCCTCAGATAGCCGGCGTCAACGAGATGGGAAACAATTATCAGATCCCGAGAGTTTCGTGGTCTTCAAAACCCATAGCGCCAACTTCTGAACATCCGTTCGGCGTTATTGGCGGAAGGGACATCTTCTATGGCGTGGTCTGGGGAACCAGAACGGCCTTCAGGCTTGGTTTAATCATAACCGGTTTCTCTGCATTGATCGGTGTTGCGATCGGATCTATCTCCGCATATTTCGGAGGGTGGGTCGATGAAATACTGATGAGAATAGTTGATATCTTCCTTTCGATCCCCTTCCTTGTCGCGGCGATGGTGATGACCACCATTCTCGGAAAAGGGCTGGACAAAGTGATAATAGCCCTAATCATATTCGGCTGGATGAGCACCGCCAGGCTGATTAGAGGAAACATACTCCAGGCAAGGGAAGAGCAGTACGTCCTGGCCGCGAAAGCACTGGGACAGAAGGACTGGAAGATTATCATGAAGCATATTCTTCCGAACACTATCTTCCCGGTTGTAGTACAGATGTCAATGAGAATAGGATCATATGTAATAACCGCAGCGGGATTGAGCTTCCTCGGAGTTGGCGCCGAACCGGGATACGCCGATTGGGGAACTATACTCTCTTACTCGCGTAACTGGATGACCATGCTCAACGAGTCCTGGTTCGCAATAGTTTTCCCGGGCACAGCAATGGTCCTTTTCGTTCTCGCCTGGAACCTCGTGGGTGATGCCCTCAGAGACATCTTCGACCCGAGAATGAGAAGCTGAGGAGGATTTTGACGTGGATAGCAAAAACGCACTTTTACAGGTGAAAGATCTAAGAACCTATTTTCATACAGAAGACGGGATAGTAAAAGCGGTGGACGGTGTGACTTTCGATGTTTACGCAGGTGAGACGCTCGGGATAGTCGGTGAATCCGGTTGCGGAAAGAGTGTAACTTCCCTTTCGGTAATGAGGCTTCTTGACGAAAAGGGCGAAATCGCCGGTGGAGAGATCATCTTCGAAGGCAAAAACGTAATGGCCATTCCCGAGTCGCAGATGATGAAGATAAGGGGGAACGACATGGCCATGATCTTCCAAGAACCCATGACTGCTCTCAACCCGGTCTTCACGATTGGCTTTCAGATAATGGAGGCTATTCTCCTTCACCAGGATGTCAACAAGGAACAGGCCAGAAAAATGGCGATAGATATGCTACGCAAAGTCGGTATTCCCGAACCGGAGAAAAGGGTTGACGAATACCCTCACGAACTTTCCGGAGGAATGAGACAGAGAGCCATGATAGCTATGGCGCTTTCCTGTAATCCGAAACTCCTGTTCGCGGATGAGCCCACCACAGCTCTGGATGTGACCATTCAGGCACAGATCCTCGAACTAATGAAGTCGCTTCAAGAACAGTACGGCATGGCTTTGGTGATGATCACGCATGATCTTGGAGTGATAGCGGAGATGGCCCAGAGAGTTGTAGTGATGTACGCCGGAAAAGTGGTGGAATACGCCGAAGTCCACACGCTCTTCAAGAAACCAAGGCATCCCTACACCTGGGGTTTAATGAACGCGATTCCCAAACTCGACGAGGATAGAGAGGTTCTCTACAACATACCCGGTGTCGTCCCCGATCCTCTGGATTTCCCGGATGGATGCAGGTTCAACACCAGATGTCCACTGGCGACCGACAAATGCAGAAAAGAAGAGCCACCCCTGGTAGAGGTAGATGAGAATCACACATCGGCCTGCTGGTACGTGGATAAACTCGTCGAAATGATCAAAGTATCGAGGGCAGGTGAGGGGGCATGAGCAAAATACCCGATAGCAAACTACTTTTAAGGGCCGATCGGCTGGTGAAACACTTCCCGGTAAGGGCCGGCGTTTTCAGAAGGGTAGTTGCCCAAGTCAAAGCCGTTGACGATATCAGTTTCGACGTGTACGAGAAAGAGACTCTAGGACTCGTTGGAGAATCCGGTTGCGGTAAGACTACGGCCGGTATGTCGGTTTTGAGGCTTTATGAGCCGACTTCAGGCAGAATAATCATGGAAGGGGAAGACACTACCCACTATTTCATGCCCACGCTGAAGGCCAAAAAATATATAAGAGACACATACATCAACCGATTCGTCGAATTGAAAGGCAAGGGCGGATCGTCCGAAGCCGCGATTCAGTCGTTTCAAAACGATTTCGATAGAAAGATAGCCGAAAGATACTTCAAGGAGTTCAACGAAGACCGGAACGCCTTCATGAGAAGCATGCTTTCGAACCGTGAAGAGAAGAGAAAGGCTTTCAGAAGAAACGCCCAGATCATCTTCCAGGACCCTTTTTCTTCGCTTAATCCCAGAATGCGGATCAAGAACATCATCGGAGAGGGAGCCAGGATCCACGGGTTGGCCACCGGGAGCGACGTTCTAGATAAAGTTGCCGATATTATGACAAAAGTCGGTCTATCAAAGGATCATATGTCCAGATTCCCACACGAATTCAGCGGAGGGCAGAGACAGCGTATAGGAGTCGCCAGGGCTTTGATTCTCAATCCAAAACTCATAGTCTGCGATGAGGCCGTCTCGGCCCTTGACGTCTCTATTCAGGCCCAGATTCTCAATTTACTGAACGATCTTCAGAAAGAATTCGGCCTGACCTATCTCTTCATCGCTCACGATCTGGGCGTTGTGAAACATATCAGCAAGAGGGTGGCCGTAATGTACCTGGGAAAGGTCGCCGAACTTTCCGACAAGAAGAAGCTCTTTGATGATCCTCTCCATCCTTATACCGTCTCGCTGATGTCGGCCATTCCAGAGGCCAATCCGGAGAAGAAAAAGCAAAGAATCATACTCCAGGGCGACGTTCCCAGTCCGATCAATCCGCCTTTCGGTTGCAGGTTCCATCCACGCTGTCCAATAGCCAAAGAAGTCTGTTCCAGAGAGGAACCCCAGTTGCAGGATGTTGGAGGTGGGCATTTCGTCTCTTGCTTCTTCCCTGGACAGCTGAAAAGGTAGTAAACCGGTACGATAGAATAGATCTATCAAAGCATTCCGCCGATTCCATTCACTATTGTCTGGAGTCCGGTGGAATGCTTTTTTATCACAGGTTGAAGGAAATCTAGCGGACTATCGTTTTCCAGTTTCAGGACGATCTTCGTCCTATAAGAACTCTTGATCTTCGAGAGAAGCGGGACTATGGGGCCGAAGAGTTCAAGATAGGCGTCTTTCGATTTTTCCAGCTCGGCCACTACTTTTTTACCAAGATCAAGGCTTTCTTCTTCGGAATCTCCGATGCATACGATCTCCACGATCTTTACGAAAGGCGGATAGCGAAGTTCTTTCCTGAGATCCAGCTCCTGTTGGAAGAAACTGTCGTAATCCCTCTCGAAGGCTTTGCTTATAACCCTGTTGCCGGGATTGAAACTCTGAATGAAGGCCCTTCCCTTACCGGCCCTTCCGGAGCGACCGCTGACCTGTGCTATGTACTGAAAGGCGGTTTCAGGACTGTCGTAGCTGGGAAAGCTCATAAGGCGGTCGGCATCGATCACCAGAACCATCTCGACGTCGGGAAAGTCGAGCCCTTTCGTGATCATTTTAGTTCCCACTATTATCTGGCTCTTTTTTTTAGAGATCTCCTGCAGCGCCTTTTCGTAGGCGAATGGATTATCGATGGTTTCGCGATCCATGCGCATTATGCCGGCTGACGGAAAGAACTTTTGAAGATCGTTTTCTACCCTCTCCGTGCCGAACCCCCGCGCCGAAAGCGTCATTGATCCACAGGACGGACAGGATCTCGGCACGTGTTGTCTGTATCCGCAGTAGTGACACTTCAGGGCATTGTCTATCTTGTGATAAGTCAGAGAGACGGAACAATGAGGACAGGTGACGGTTTGACCGCATGCATGGCAGACCACGTAATTGGAGAATCCTTTTCTGTGAACGAAAACGAAGACCTGTTTGCCCTGCGAAAGGGTATTTTCTATCTCTTTGAGCGCCCTTGCGCTTATGATAGGATTTTTCTCTTCTTTCATATCGATGACCTCGATCGCAGGAAAGCTTCCAACCGGTCTGTTGCGGAGCTCCAGAAGATCCATTTTGCCAGTGCTCGCAGCATAGAAGTGTGTAACTCTGGGCGTCGCCGAACCTAGAATAACCGGGATATCGAGCAAATGCCCTTTCTTCATGGCCACTTCTACACCATCGTAAAAAGGCACGCTCTGCTGATAAAAACTGGCGTCGTGTTCTTCGTCGATTATTATCAGGCCGGTTTTTTTCATGGGAACCCACAGCGAACTCCTTGTCCCGACCAGTATGTCCACGTTTCCTTCGGTGGCGTCGAGCCAAATCCTCTGCCTCTGTCCGGCAGTCATGTAACTGTGGTACTGCCTGATGACTCTGCCTGGGAAAGCCCCCCTGACACGCGCCAGAAGCTGAGGGGTCAGCGAGACTTCCGGAACCATTAAGAGAACCTGCTTTCCCCTGTTCAGCCAGTATTCCATGATATTGAAGTACACCTCGGTCTTTCCCGTACCGGTCAGGCCGTAAAGAAGCGATACCCCGTTTTTCTTATTGAGCAGTGCTTTGGAAACCTTTTTCTGCTCTTGAGTGAGATCGATTACCGATGGGATAACCCATTGAGAGTCGTCTTCCTCTACCTCCTCCACCGAGAGAACTCCCTTTCTGACGAGCGTCTCGATCGGGCTACGACTGTTCAGTCCGAGTTTTTTCTCGAGAACAGAGATCTCTTCGGAACTGACGGAAAGAAGATAATCGACTATCGACTGCCAGACTGGATTGAGCTCTTCGCGCAGATCTATCAACCTTCTGTTCAAAGAGACTTTTTTGATCCTCCGCTTGCCCGAGACCTTTCGATCGAAACTGTGCATTATCTTCACGTCTCTTGACCCCAGAAGCTCCCGGAGTTTTTCGCTTCCAAACTTTTTCAGGAAGCTGTCTCTGCTCATCGGCAATTCGAGATCGACATCACCGGATATGGCCACCACGTAATCACTTACCTGAAGCAGTTTTCCCGGCGGGAAGAAGAGGTCGAAGACCTTTCCCGGTGGCGCAACGAACTCTTTCGAGGTGTACATGGCAAGCTCCAGATCGGATACACCCAGAAATGGTTCGAGATCTATCTTCTTCGTGATGTTCTTTATTTTGTAAGGCCCCTTCTTCTCTTCAAGAGAAACGACGTAACCTATAGTGTTCCTGCCGGCGAAGTTGACCTCCACCCTTTCCCCAGGCGAGAGGGGTAAATCGCTGTTGTATGTGTAGGTCTCGAAGAGGGGAGAATTGGATATCGCAACTTGAACTAACATCAGAAGTGACCCTTCTCGTATATAACCTTCGAAAGCATCTCCGAACCTCTCGAGCGCCATTCCGGCGATCTGTACAGAGAAGAATAAAAATCGCTGGCTTTGAAATCTCTCTCCAGCTGTTCTTCAAGAAGCTTCACATCTATTTCCATTTTCCTCTTGAGCGCCTGATCCACCACTTTTCTCCACAGCGATGCCGTCGTGATAATGGGAATGCTCACCATCTTTTTTACGCTTGACAGGTACTCTCTTCCCTTTTCGTTGAAGGCAAGAACACGTAGGTACTGCGGTCCAAGATCGTTGCTCTTTTCGATCAAATCTCCGGTGAATCCGAAGGCCGGATAATACATCAACCTCCTGATCCTTGAAAGCGTGAACCTTTTAGTCTTGACACAGTTGGTGAAGGCCGTCATGTCGGAACTCATAGAACACTCTCTGAATCTGGCATCAAGACCTTCCACGAAACCGTAGTATCGCCCATAATCGCTTCGCGATAAAAGCCGCAGGTATGGTATGAAGAAGCTCTCCGTATCCTCACGAAAGACGGGACCCTTACCGGTCCTTATCTCGCCAAGTATCGCGTCGAACGACTCCTGTGGAACTGCCTCCTTCACCGATTCTAGGTCGCCTTTTGAAAGAAGCCTTCTAATTGCCGTCGCCGAAGAGAATTCGCCTTTGTGGTTCTCGTCAGTATAGGCGGCGCCCGTCCTTTTTATCGCGTGGGGTCTTATCTTACTCCCTATCTCCTTCATCGCTCTCATGTACTCGACTCCAAGAATATTATTTGAAGAACCTATCTCCTCTATCCTGAAAGACAGATCGCTGTCTCTTCTGCCAATAAAATCCCTGATTGCGTATTTACGGGCATTCGGAAAAGAGTGGCCTTCCTTCAGATGGAAGCGCAAACTTCTGCGGTACTCGTCGGGTTCTTCTATCAGGATTTTCGAGACTTCGCTTATGAGAGAGAGATCTCCGGTCTCGCTACCAAAGACCACATCGGTCACGCCGACGTGGTCAAGAGAGCGAATCGAACCGGTCGCAAAACCGCCGGCATCTTGAAGTGCGTAAACCACTGGCAATTCCAGAACTAGATCCACTCCCAGTTTTAACGCCACCCTTGCACGGGAAAACTTCTCGATAACCGCCGGTTCGCCGCGCTGAACGAAGTTGCCGCTCATGATCGCAACGGTATAATCCGGTTTCACCAGTTCCTTCGATTGCCGGAGGTGAAAGAGATGGCCATTATGAAATGGATTGTACTCAACCACGAGACCGAGAACCTTCATTCATTTTCCTCCAGTTGAAAGATCATTGAGACGTCCCTGGGCAGCGTGAATCCGTCCTTGGGGAACCTGAGGTTAGAGGTGAGAGGTTGGAAGAGCAGAAAGGTCTTGCTTTTCTTACCTCTTACCCCTTCTCTCATACCTCTTATAAAACTCCAACTATCTCTCCGTACAACGGTCCAGCGGATACGCTATCAACCTTTATTTTCACGGGAGTTCCTATCATGCTAGCATCGGCATGGTATATCACTATCTTATTGTTCATCGTCCGGCCATAGATCTTCCCGTTCCCCTTTATCTTTCCCTCACCTATGACATCTATCACCATGTTGAGGTACTTCTCATTTTCCTGCCTGTTTATACGTTTCTGCAGCGCCAATAGATCGTTAAGCCTTCTGATTTTTACCTCCTGGGGAATATCGTCAGGAAGTTTTCTAGCTGAAAGTGTCCCCACTCTTGGAGAGTACATAGCCAAATTTACCCTCTCGAACCTGACCTCGTTTATCAACGAGACCGTATCCTCGTAATCGGCCTCGGTTTCGCCCGGGAAACCAACTATAACATCCGTGCTCAGAGATGAATCGGGAACCCTATCCCTGACGCGTCTGATAAGATCCAGAAAATGCTCCCTCGTATAGCCCCTGTTCATCGCCTTCAGTATCCTATTGCTCCCCGATTGAACCGGCAGATGAATCGAGCGAGAAATTCTCTCACAAGAGGCTATCACATCTATCAGCTCGTCGCTGAAATCTCTAGGATAAGATGTGAGGAACCAGATTCTCTCTATTCCTTCTACCTTCAAAGTCTCTCTCAACAGAGCCGCGAGCGACGACCCATCCATGAGATCCTTCCCGTAGGAGTCAACGTTCTGACCGAGGAAGGTTATCTCCCTGTAGCCACTATCGGCCAGCTGCTTGACCTCGTTCAGGATGTCAGCCATCTTCCGGCTCTTTTCTCTCCCCCTGGTATAAGGGACTATACAGTAGGAGCAAAATTTATCGCAACCATATATGATAGTGACCCACGCGTGGTGTTTGCTGGTACGTACTCTTGGGCAATTCGCGTCTAGCTCGTCAATATAATCGCCCATCTCTATGAGACGTTCTCCACCAGCGGCCCTGGACAGCAACTCGTCTATTCGCGAAATCGCCCTTGTCCCGAAAACGAAATTGACCTCCCTGTGCGTCAGAAGCTCGGTCGAATTCTTTTCGGCGACACAGCCACAAACACCCACAATGAGTCTATCGTTACTCTTCTTGAGAGCTTTGAGCTGACCGAGTTTTCCGTACAATTTGTCTTCCGATTTCTCCCGCACCGCACATGTGTTGACTATCACCGCATCGGCGACTTCTTCACTTTCGATAATCTCGTGTCCTGCACGACGGAGAATTCCCATCATCGCTTCCGTATCGCTTATGTTCATCTGACACCCGAAGGTTCTGAACGCTACTTTCAAAAAACCACCTCTAAACCGATATTCATACTCAGGTAAATTCTACATCATTGACCGAGTTCAGGAAACCGCATTATGTTACCATTAAACTGTGGAGTTCCAGAGTATCTTCAACAGCGAATAGTCTAACAACTGCCGATTACTATAAAACCCGGAGGTGAAACATGTTTGCAAGAGCATACGAAACGGCCAGATCCTTTACTCGACCAGTCGTAGTACTTAACCGGAGAGGTGATGGAAAAGTCAGCGCGACCTGTGGAACGTTCGTTATTTTGAACAGTAGAGGCTGGATAATTACAGTTGCCCATCTGTGGCAGTCTTACTTTCTCTTCAAAAAACAGCAGGCAAATCCAAACGAAACACCCGAAACTCAAAGAATAACGAACCACTCATTCTGGTGGGGGAAAGACGGGATAACTCTCAAAGATATAAGACCGTTCCCGGAATACGATCTAGTAATCGGAAGACTTGAGCCATTCGAAGCCTCAGAGGTAAAGGAGTATCCGGAATTCGTCAAGGTCGAAGATATGAGAATAGGTACCAGTCTCTGCCGTGTCGGGTATCCATTCTCCAGAATCAAAGCAACTTTCGACGACAAGCAGTCACGTTTTCTTATGGACTCGAAGAGCCTTCCATCTCTCTATCCAATTGAGGGTATATATACGAGGTCGGTATCCGCACCAGCCTTCAAAGGGGCAAAGAAAATTGCCAAATTCATAGAAACTTCATCTCCCGGACTCCTTGGACAAAGTGGCGGTCCTATACTGGATGTAACAGGTCGGGTCTGGGCCGTTCAGAGTCGTACCGTTCATCTGCCACTAGGATTCAGTCCGAAGGCAAGAAAAGAGGGTGGAGAAGTAGAGGAAAACCAGTTTCTGAACGCTGGTTGGGGAGTTCACGTTGAAATGATTAAGGACGCAATAAGCACGGCTGAAATCACAAAATCGACTGCTTTCTGACAGTAGCCAATTGTAAATTTGTAGGGTAGTAGGATAGTATAAGATTACTTTATGGTAAAATTACGAACAATAGATAATCCGAATCTCAATCTCTTTCTTCAAGGAGTAGATTACTGTGAAGAAGATCTTATTTGTTTTGCTACTGAGCCTGGTTTTTCTCGCCATCATAACGACGCAAGGTTGTTTCCTTTTTAGGGTGATCAAGCTGGATATCGTAACGAAAAATATCTCCCTATCCATAGGTGAGTCCAAGACGATCCAGTTAACCGTGAAGCCCATCGATACAACGTTGAAATTCACGTCGAAAAATACATCGATTGCCACCGTCTCCGGTTCCGGAACGGTTACAGGAATCTCCGCCGGTGAGACGGAGATCGAGATAGAAGCTTCCAAAGACAAATACAAGACTGTCACCAAAACCGTTAGCGTCACAGTGCTCGCACCATCGACATGCACGGTAACTTTCAGCGTGAGCGATAACCAGGGAGCCGTACAGGGGGCCAATGTCGCCTTCAACGGAGAGAACAAGAGCACCGACGCTCAGGGGAATGCCGTCTTCACCGAGGTTCTCGCGGGCAGTAAAGCATATACTGTGAGCAAAGAGGGTTACAACGACGCCAGCGGATACATCAACGTCGATGGTGACGAGAACGTCGATATCACCCTCACGAAGAAGACATACACCATCGCCGCTACCGCCGGAGCGGGTGGGAGCATAGACCCTTCCGGAGAAGTGGAAGTCAGTTATGGAGACAGTATCACTTTCAGCATACTTCCAGACGATAGTTACACTATAGAAGATGTAATTTCTGACGGAGTCACAATTGGACCGGTTGACAATTACACTTACACCAAAGTCACATCGGATCATACAATTCACGCGGCTTTCAGGCTCAAGACCTATACACTTACGACAAACACTGTAGGCCAGGGAACTGTAACGAAGAACCCGAGCAAACCTACGTATGATCATGGAGAGGAAGTAGAGCTTACCGCTACCCCTGATGAGGGCTGGAGCTTCGTTGACTGGAGCGGAGACCTTAGTGGTACTGCAAATCCGGCAAACATAACGATGGATTCAAATAAGACAGTAACAGCGACTTTTACAATAAAGAAGTACACGATAGCCGCATCGGCTAATCCTCCGGCCGGTGGAACAATAACTGGAGCCGGGAGCTACGACCACGGAGATACTGTAAACCTTGTGGCCGCTGCAAACGAAGGCTATGAATTCATAAACTGGACAGAGAATGGGGTGCAGGTGAGCGCGAACGACGCTTACTCGTTCATGGCGACTGCAAACAGAACGCTCGTGGCCAACTTCAGACTGAAGACCTACACAATTACCGCGACGGCGGGAGCTGGAGGTAGCATAAATCCCGCGGGGAATGTAAACGTTACCCACGGCTCGAATCAGTCATTCGCGATAACCCCGAATACCGGATACGAGATAGAAGACGTAAAGGTAGATGGAGTCTCTATTGGGGCCGTCTCCACATACAACTTCACAAACGTCACGACTAATCACACCATTCACGCTACATTCCGACTTAAGAGTTACACAATAGTCGTTTCGGCTAATCCTCCGGCCGGTGGAACAATAACTGGAGCCGGGAGCTACGACCACGGAGATACTGTAAACCTTGTGGCCGCTGCAAACGAAGGCTATGAATTCATAAACTGGACAGAGAATGGGGTGCAGGTGAGCGCGAACGACGCTTACTCGTTCATGGCGACTGCAAACAGAACGCTCGTGGCCAACTTCAGACTGAAGACCTACACAATTACCGCGACGGCGGGAGCTGGAGGTAGCATAAATCCCGCGGGGAATGTAAACGTTACCCACGGCTCGAATCAGTCATTCGCGATAACCCCGAATACCGGATACGAGATAGAAGACGTAAAGGTAGATGGAGTCTCTATTGGGGCCGTCTCCACATACAACTTCACAAACGTCACGACTAATCACACCATTCACGCTACATTCCGACTTAAGAGTTACACAATAGTCGTTTCGGCTAATCCTCCGGCCGGTGGAACAATAACTGGAGCCGGGAGCTACGACCACGGAGATACTGTAAACCTTGTGGCCGCTGCAAACGAAGGCTATGAATTCATAAACTGGACAGAGAATGGGGTGCAGGTGAGCGCGAACGACGCTTACTCGTTCATGGCGACTGCAAACAGAACGCTCGTGGCCAACTTCAGACTGAAGACCTACACAATTACCGCGACGGCGGGAGCTGGAGGTAGCATAAATCCCGCGGGGAATGTAAACGTTACCCACGGCTCGAATCAGTCATTCGCGATAACCCCGAATACCGGATACGAGATAGAAGACGTAAAGGTAGATGGAGTCTCTATTGGGGCCGTCTCCACATACAACTTCACAAACGTCACGACTAATCACACCATTCACGCTACATTCCGACTTAAGAGTTACACAATAGTCGTTTCGGCTAATCCTCCGGCCGGTGGAACAATAACTGGAGCCGGGAGCTACGACCACGGAGATACTGTAAACCTTGTGGCCGCTGCAAACGAAGGCTATGAATTCATAAACTGGACAGAGAATGGGGTGCAGGTGAGCGCGAACGACGCTTACTCGTTCATGGCGACTGCAAACAGAACGCTCGTGGCCAACTTCAGACTGAAGACCTACACAATTACCGCGACGGCGGGAGCTGGAGGTAGCATAAATCCCGCGGGGAATGTAAACGTTACCCACGGCTCGAATCAGTCATTCGCGATAACTCCGGATACCGGATATGACATAGAAGATGTGAAGGTAGACGGAGTCTCAGTTGGAGCTGTATCCAGCTACACATTCAACAACGTAACGGCCAATCATACTATAGCTGCTACTTTCAAACTCAAGACCTATACATTGACGACGAACGTAGTTGGTCAGGGGACGGTAACCAAGAATCCAGACAAGTCCAAGTACAATCACGGTGAGGTTGTTCAACTGACTGCCAATCCTTCTGCCGGCTGGGCTTTCAACACCTGGAGCGGTGACCTGAGCGGCTCTGCAAACCCGGCCAATCTGACTATGAACGGAAACAAAACGGTGACTGCCAATTTCGTCAGAGTATATACGGTAACTTTCAATGTGAGCGATAACCAGGGAGCAGTTCAAGGAGCCAACGTTGCTTTCAACGGAGAGAACAGGAGCACCGACGCGCAGGGAAAGGCCGTTTTCACAAACGTTCAGTCAGGAACAAGATCATACACTATAAGCAAGACTGGATATAACAACGCGACTGGTAACGTCAATGTCGATGGAGACAAGACGGTAGATATTATCCTGACAAAAAAGACTTATACAATAGCCGTTTCGGCTAATCCCACTGCGGGTGGAACTGCTGCCGGTGGAGGAGTCTACACTCATGGAGATACTGTCAATCTTTCAGCTACCCCCAAAGAGGGATATAGGTTCGTGAACTGGACAGAGAATGGAGCGCAAGTAAGTACTAACGCCAATTATTCATTCACGGCCACAAAGAACAGAACGCTAGTTGCGAACTTCACGACTATAAGCAAAGGAACAATCCAGATAAACAACACCACGATGGATGGGTTTGGGCAGATAGACATATACGCCAAAGACTTCGAATTTGGTGTCACAGCGATCGAATACGTTTTGAGTTTTGATACAACAAAGCTGTCTGTACTAGCCATGTCTAATGACGATAGTCTGGGATGGGGATTGGGGAGCTTGCTAAAAAAGACCGATGGAATAATCCATTTCATTGCGGGAGGTCAACCTGTTAACCTCGCAGGAAGAACTAAGATAGCAACGATTATAGTATCCGAGATCTCATCTGGAAGTACAACCATCGGTTTTACTAGCTATGTATATAATGATTCTCCAGTCGAAACTGCGGTAGCCGATGACAGCCAGCCGCCTCAGGAAATAAGGAGTCCGAATATTACTCTGATTCCAGGCACGATAACCATAAACTAGATGGGGTGATCTGATTGAGAAAACTAGCCTATATCACCGTTACGTTGATTTTGCTGATTGCACTTACGGCCTGTCCACCGATAAACAAGAAGCCCAGTGCTTCAGATGTAAGGATCACAGGAGATACTGTTACCGGGCAGAAAGTAAAGGGAGAATACACTTTTCTGGATCCCGAGCAGGAGCCTGAAGGAGCATCCGAGTACAAATGGTATCGTTCAGACAAAGCCGACGGCACTGGTCTTGAGTCGATTCCCTCAGCCACTAAACGCGAGTATTTGCTCACTTCGCAAGATGTCGGTAAATTCATGTATTTCGAAGTCATACCGGTAGATATAAAGGGAAAGGCCGGCGACCCTGTGAAGAGCGCGGCTTCCACCATAGTTGTTGCAGGACCCTCCTTTGAAATAATCGATACCACTCTGAACAGGAACAGTCTTGGAAGCTTTGTTGTTAAAGCCAATAACCTCGGTGAGATAAACGCGTTTGAAGTTGTACTCGAGTTCGATACGGAGTATCTTACATGTCCCGGTATAGTCCAGTCCCTTGTCGGTGGACTTATGATAGTCAAGCAGCCTTCCGAAAGCGTTATTCACGTGGCAGTGGCTGGACTGAAAGATCTCGATGTTCAGAATACGGAGCTGCTGAGAGTATTTGTCAATGTACTAGATAAAGCTGGCAATACGGAGATACTCTTCTCCGAATATGTTAGCGAAGGAAATGTTAAATTCAGTACCGGTGTGATTCCCGTGATTAGCGGACTCGATCTGTCCGATACCGGGATAATCACAATCCAGTAGGGGGGTCTGAGATGAAAAGAACAACACACATCGTGTTTATATCTATTGTTGTCACAATGCTTATGGCTTCATGTGTCGGACACTTTCCGAGGTTCGATCAAAGCGGCCAGTATATACTCCAGAGACTTCCGGACGGAGCCGAGCTTTATGTAAGAGAAGGAATAGATGCAATAGAGATAACTCTGATTGGGGAAGGTCTCAAAATTGAAGATCTATCTCCTCTTCAGGGCGTCTTGATGATAACACGCAGCAACCATTCGGATCTGACCGTAACCATTTCCGGCTTCAGGAATGTTGATTTCTCCAGGCCAGTACTTCGGATCTCTTCGGAACACGCGGCCGGCATGGCTATCTCGAAGTGTGACACGATCGTTTTGAATCGTATCTCCAACTCTTACTGGAGGCAGAACAGCGCGGATCCAGAACTGATCGGCGATTATAACGGAGACGGCTACATCACACTGTCCGATTTTGCTTCGTTCGCTCCCGCGTACGGCTTCTCGGAAGGTTCGCAAGAGTACGATGAGAAATTCGATGTTGGTGCATCTGAGAAACAATACTCAGGAATCTGGCAGAAAATCTTTTCAGTTCCCGGAGCTCCTGACGGCTCGATAACTCTTGCGGATTTTGCGGTCTTTGCCAACAACTATGGCTTCGCAAATCCTTATCTCGGAACCTGGAATTTCACGGGAACCATAGACTACGAAAGCTCAACATACGGATATGTGAAGGCGACAGGAACAGGCACGCTAGAAATTAACCAGCAGAATTGGGAGATGTCCGGCCCGGTAGAGATCACGGCCAGCTCAACCTACACAGATGAAGACGGGAACCTCAAATCCGAAGAATTCAGTATTGAGATTGATTCGGTGGACATCGTGTTTACCTCCACTGAGATGACAATCACCGGGTCTATGGCAAATCCCGTAAATGGTACTAAGTACGATATACTGATGAAAGGTAAACTCCGTGTAGAAGGAGACGCTATCTTCGCCGAATCATCAGGTACAGGTGAAGGCTACGGCATATTCCTTATCAATCCGGTAAGAAAAATAGGTGAATGGACGGCCCACAAATAAAACGAAAAACAGGAGGGAGAAGATGAAGACTCGAATCATAGTTCTTTTCATTGTTCTCTTGACACTAACACTCGGAGGATGCTTCTGGAAGAGACACTTCGACCCAAAAAACGCTCCTGCCGTTTTTGGTTCCTGGCAACTCGAGGGCAAAGTAAAACACGACAACACCACAATCAAGGGTACCGGCACAATGAAGATTACTTATCAGGACGGAAACACCATAAAGGGCTGGGGAAGCACGATGCCTCCCGGACTCGAACTGATAAAAGTCGATGTCGAAGGCACGGTAACCGACAAACCCGATAATTTTCTCACGGTAACTATGCAGGTACGATACCCGCCGGTAGTTGGGGATTTAAGAGATGTCATCCTCACAGGTATTGTGACCATTACCGCGACCGGAACATTTATCAACGACGGAAAAATCTATCTCGATAGCCTCGCAAGAGAGATCGGCGAATGGAAGGGAACACTGAAAAAATAGAATCAATATCAATTTAGCAATCAATAATGTTATTACCTGAAATAGAGATCTAGAGAATTCCGTAGATTCTTTCTCTTTCAAATGCTCTATCTTTCCTCTACGCTTTTTCAGCTGCAAAGTGATAACTTCTGTCTCCAGCAAAAAAAACTGATAATTCGCACTATTCTTTGACTAGATGCTCAATAATCCAGAAATCTCGGACTGTTTTTCAATGTTTTTTCTTTGTAAATTAATGGTAAACACTCATAACAATGCCAGATTATGTATCGATAAAAAAAGTCATCCGTTCGCTTGCAAGATAGAGCAATATTTCCACCTCTCCTTTAATAAGGTATATATGACAGACCATGATTTCCAAAATGGCATACAGAGAGATATATAAAGTAGGTCATTTGATTGATACTTATGTATCTATCAAATATGTATAAAATTAGATTTGATCGTATATAATAATTCTGTGGAGTTGCATTCCTGATTATGGGGGAATACTTAGTGAGGATAAACATGAAAGGCACACTGATATCAATTTTCGTAGTTTTCATAGTACTTATGAGCAGTTGTGTACCGAGAGTGAAACTCTTCACTCTGGAAGTGGTCTCCGACCCCGATACTATTGGGATCGTTCTTCTGGATGAGATAGAGCAGACTGAATTCGAGCCTTCGGATATCCGTTTGACTCCGTTCAGCATTAGCTTGAAGCCTGAGGAGCGGGTTGTTATTAGAGTCGTGGACGAAGAACCCAAGCAAGAGCTGGACGAGATTCACGTTTTCTACGGCTGGAGCGATGGATCGGAGGACAACCCCAGAATAGTAACCGTTGATTCCAACAAGAAGCTCGAAGCAAAGACTTTGACGAAGTTCAAGGTAACTGTCAGCACAGATCCTAAGAAACTCATTGAGATTCCCGGAAGCGGTTGGTACGAAAAGGGCAGCAGCCTAACGCTCACCGCTCCGC
>ERZ795032.802-NODE-802-length-27437-cov-5.181871_pt1 | contig 27437 bp, 34 predicted proteins | sample MGYA00375124_ERZ795032 | MGnify/ENA primary metagenome ERZ795032 (study PRJEB30167, sample SAMN05720154) | activated sludge metagenome | isolation source: Anaerobic digester | place: China | collected 2015-12-16 ...
CATCTAACACCTCGTTATAATATATCAAAGTGGTTGATATAATCAGATAAACATATGCTGCGATGAGTTTTAGGGTAAATAGAATTATGGGGGTTGAGTGTATTGACAATTATACAAGGAATTATTCTAGGATTGGTTCAGGGTCTGGCAGAGTTTCTGCCCATAAGCAGTTCAGGTCATCTTGTGCTTTTTCAAAGGGTTTTTGACCTTCAGGAGGGAGTTTTGACTTTTGATATAGCTGTCCACCTGGCGACTCTTTTGGCTGTTGTTTATGTACTGAGAAATGATATTATTGAAATATTAAAAAAGCCATTTGGTAAATTACCACTGTTAATAATAGCTGGTTCAATTCCTACAGCAATCATGGGGTTTATGTTTAGCGATTTTTTTAAGAACCTTTTTGAAACAGGTTCCGGTCTGGGACTGGAATTTATACTTACTGGAGTGGTTTTATGGTTCGCTGAAAGCGTAAGAACCAAAAATAAAAATCTAAAAGAAATGACTTATACTGATGCAGTAGTAATTGGTGTTGCCCAAGGGATAGCTATTCTTCCGGGAGTTTCCCGCTCTGGCCTGACACTTGCAGGATCACTTTTAAGAGGATTAAACAGGGAGTTCGCACTAAAGTTTTCTTTTCTTATGTCTATACCTGTAATTTTAGGGGCCGCAGCAAAGGATTTTTATGATATTATAAAAACCGGAGGGTCTATTTCTACAGGAATAGAGCTTTGGCCCCTTATTGCAGGAATGATTACAGCCGCAATATGCGGCTATATTGCAATTAAATTCATGCTGGAAAAAGTTTCAAAAGTAAGCTTAAAAATATTTTCCTACTATGTTTTTGCACTTGGTGCTTTGGTATTGATTGACCAGGTGTTTTTCGGAATGTTTTTTGATAAAATTAAAATATTTTAGGCTTTAGCGAAACTTAAAATATATTAAGCTTTACCGCTTTCCTTCCACAACCTATCGGCAGTTTCCGCCCACCTCTTTGACATGTCCTGACATTTATCTGTTAGATCATTAACGTCCTCAGCATCAAGTGGCTGGGTGGAAACTGCTTTGGACCTGGCAACCATGGCTTTTAGTTTATCCGGGTTATCAAGCAGCGGGCATGGCCTCAGGTGGTTCTTATTAAAAGGCTGATTATTCTTGTATTCCATAAATAATGGAGAGTGCAGTGCTTCTACAAGACTAAAATCCTTGATATTAACATTGGAATAATGAATGAAGGCACATGGTTCTACGTCTCCGTTTGCATTGATATGCAGATAATGTCTTCCACCGGCAATACAACCGCCGATGAATTCACCGTCATTCCAGAAATCCATGAGGAATATGGGCTTCTTCTCCCTTAGCTCTCTTACTTTATGGTACATAAATTCACGCTGTTCAGGCGTTGACATAAGATCCATTACTGCATCCTTACCTAAAGGCATATATGTGAAATACCATCCAAAAAGGCAGCCTTTATCAATCATGAACTGGACATATTCATCTGATCCAACCACTTCTGTATTTTTACTGTGGTAGCATGTAGAAAATCCAAAGCCAAGACTACGTGCTTTCAAGAGGTCCATTGCATGCATAACCTTCTTGTAAGTACCTTTCCCACGACGCATATCCGTTTCTTCTTCAAATCCCTCTACACTTATTGCAAGAAGGAAGTTACCAACACGTTCAAGATCTTCACAGAATTTTTCATCTACCAGTGTGGCATTTGTAAAGGCAAGAAAAGTACAGTCACTATGCTTTTCTGCAAGCTTAATTAAGTACTATATATAAATAATTAATACTATTTATAACTATTATAATAAGCATTATATGGACACATATGTTTATAAAGACAGTAGTGTCATTAAAAGATTAAAAAAATCAGGCTTTTAAGCCATCTATTAAAACATTTACTGCTTCCAATTGCTCCTCAATATTGAAATGAGTTACGCAAAAATATATAATTAATGTAAAAAGTAGAAATGATATAAAAAGTAAGATGATAAGTGAAATAATAAGTGAGATAATAAAAGAAGTAACAAAGTAGTAAGCAAAAGAATCAAATAAAAAAGGAGAAAATATGATTGAAAGATTTTAATAAAGATGTGGATAAAGATATAGATAAAGGTATAGATAAAGGTATAGATAAAGATTTGAGTAACATACAAAATATGGTTCCTAATAAATCTCAAGATATCTTAACTGAAAGCTCAAATTGTGATGAGACTGGTATTATGACTGATAAGAAAGATATTATTATACTTGGGATAGAAACAAGCTGTGATGAGACATCGGCTTCAGTTATACGAAATGGGAGAGAGATATTGTCTAATGTTATTTCTTCTCAGATTCCCTTTCATCAGAAGTATGGGGGAGTAGTTCCTGAAATTGCATCCAGAAAGCATGTTGAATTAGTAATTCCTGTTATAGATCAAGCTTTGAATGAGGCAGATGTCGATTTCGGGAAAATAGATGCAATTGGTGTTACTTATGGACCCGGGTTGGTTGGAGCTTTACTTGTAGGACTATCCGCCGCAAAAGCGTTATGTCTTGCTCTAAATAAGCCTTTAATAGGCGTTCATCATATTGAAGGGCATATTTCTGCAAATTACCTGGAACATAAAGATTTAAAACCTCCTTTTATATGCCTTGTTGTGTCCGGCGGACATAGTCATATTGTTTTTGTCAAAGGTTATAATAAATTTGAAGTTATAGGCAGAACAAGAGATGATGCTGCCGGAGAAGCTTTTGACAAGATTGCAAGGGCAATAGGACTGGGTTATCCGGGAGGACCGTTAATAGATAAGGCAGCTAAACTTGGAAATGAAAATGCCATGTGCTTTCCAAGAGTATATTTTGAGGATGGAAGTTTTGATTTTAGCTTCAGTGGATTAAAAACTGCAGTTATAAATTATATAAACAATAAACAGCAAAAAGGAGAACCTTTGTCTATAGAGGATATTGCAGCAAGTTTTCAGAAAGCTGTTGTTGAAGTGCTTGTACATAACACTATTAGCGCAGCAAAACAAAAAAATATGAGTAAAATAGCGGTGGCAGGAGGGGTAGCGGCAAATTCCATGCTGAGGAAGGAGATAAAGACCGCAGCAGAGGAAAATGGTATGAGTATTTACTATCCACGTCCTGTATTATGTACAGATAATGCTGCAATGATAGGGTGTGCTGCATATTATGAGTATTTAGCCGGAAATAAATCAGATTATACTTTAAATGCTGTACCTGGGTTGAAATTATGAGAAAGAGCCAAGTAATAACAAGTATGACATAAATATTATTAATAGATAAAAGAGTTCTGGAGCGTGTACATGGTGATATTGCCTGTGGATAACTTTTTTAAATATAGAGAAATACACAGATTAATGATGAAAAATGGAACTGGAATTTATAACTGAAACATTAATTTAAAATGAAATATTGCATTTAATCATATATTGTGTCGAAAACAAATAATGGGCTTGAAAACCGCTTATGTAGCATGATACAGGAATATTAACAGAGCAATTTACATATAAATTTGTTCTGTAATTATTATAACCTGTTATTTAATTGTTGAAAACTGGCGATTAATGAATGTTAATAATGTGGATATTGCCTATAAAGTCGAATTTAGCAAGGATATGCACTGTGGATAAACTGTGGATTATGTGGATTAATAATGTGAATTAGCTGAATTTGCATAATCCATTTGTCCTAATTTGTATGAACTATTTATCAAGATAGCCTGACTCGAACTTTTGGAATACGATTTTTAATCTCCGCTCTCATTACAAACTTTGAACATGCACTTTTTTTGGCCCCATCATAACACCTTACTGAGAAAACTCTGCATAATCCTATTACCGAGTTATAGTCAGCACTATCACTAACATAGTCCCTCTTGGTGGAGAAATTGGCGCAATCAATACATTTATAATTTAATTCTTTAAAAGATTTTAGATTAGGTATGTATTTATGACGCATGCACGCAAAGTCTGCCGAAACTACACCTTTATACCTGCAAAGCACATCCCCTGTAAAAGGAATAGGTCTGCTTTTCAAACAATTTCTACATGATTTAAAATGCCTCATACGAACCCCCATCCATTACTTTCCTAATAGTGTAGACATAGCTTAAAGCAACTTCCTGTATAATCACCGTTCTGTAATTGATGCGTAAATGTACGCATTTGAATCATTAATTTAAATAACAAAGGTAAAGTGGTTAATTAAGCAATATAAATTATATCATTAATATATAGAGAGTGGTACAAATTGGGAAATAATCCGGGCTATTTCTTAATATTAATACTACTATGCCAATTTGGAAAGCAATGTCTTCCGGGATAATTTTTGATAGCATCGGGAAGATGTATTCCTTACTGGTCAGCAAAAGTTACCCTACAGAAACATGCTTTACATTGGCAACATAACAAAGTAGTATTGATATTGTTAGCAAATTGGGAGTTTAATATTTTAACGGAATTTTGGGAAAATACAGTATATATGATTATGACCAAAGTGAATTAGCGTATTCTCTTAAGCGCTAGGTAAAGTGAATGTAAGGTAAATGAATGTAAGGTTAAATGTCCAAATTTAATGTGTTGACGTTGAATGAGTTTTTGTGTCATAATCATATATAGTTTGCAAAGGAGATAAATTTATAGTGAATAACGAAATAAATGGAATTATCGATTTACATACTCACTCAACCGCTTCTGATGGAAGCATGGGGCCTGCGGAATTAGTGAGACATGCAATTGAAATGGGTTTATGTGCCGTAGCTCTAACAGATCATGATACAATAGAAGGAATAGGAAATGCACTTATAGAAGGTAGAAAAAACAAGTTTCCGGTTATACCAGGAGTCGAAATAAGTGTTGATTATAAAAAAGAAATGCACATGCTTGGTTATTTTAGTGAACAAAATTATTTCAAAATAGGAGATATTCTAGAATCGCTAAAGAAGGCGAGAAATCTAAGAAATGATAAGACAATTGAAAAACTGAATGAGCTTGGATTTCATATCACTATGGATGATGTAAAGAAATGGGCAGAAGGAGATATTATTGGGCGTCCTCATATTGCAAAGGCTATGAAAGAAAAAGGTTATACCAGCTCTGTTGAAGAAGCTTTCATCAAATACCTTGCCTTTGGGAAACCTGCGTTTTTCAAAAAGGAAAAATTGACTCCGGAAGAAGGTATTAAAGAGATTCTTAAAGCAGGAGGAGTACCTGTTTTAGCTCACCCTATTTTGCTGCAGTTACCTGAGCCTGAGATTGACCATCTTTTGAAAGAACTTGTTTCATATGGACTAAGAGGGCTGGAAGTATATTATGTTGAAAATATAGTTTCTTTTACAAAAAGTATGCTCAGACTTGCAAAGAAACATGGTTTAATCTTGACTGGAGGAAGTGATTTCCACGGAGCATTTAAGCCGAGAATAAAAATAGGGATAGGATATGGCAATTTGAGAGTACCAAATGAAATACTGAAAGATTTACAAGCATTATTATAAATTGATGTTTGTATAGTTGTTACCATATAAGTTGCCATGAGAGGCATAAAATGGAGCAGACGTTATCTTGACAATTCTGCTTAAACTGCTATAATATAGCTAACGATAATCATACTGGCAAAGGATAACCCTTTCAATTAAAAGGGTTGTTTTTATCAGGAGCGATAATATTGCCTGGTGATGAATAAAGTCAGTAATAAAGATAAAAAGAGCTAATAAAAGCTAGTAAAAAGCTAATAAAAGCTAATAAAAGCTAGTAAAAGCTAGTAAAAGCTAGTAAAGACTAATAAAAGCTAGTAAAAAGCTAATAAGAAAGTCAATAAGAAAGCAAGCGGTGTACAAAGCTTGGAATAAAGCTAAAAACAAGTAATGAATGACCTTTGGCAGGTATAGTATAATGGAAAAAGAAGAATTTAAAGTAATAGCTCAGAATAAAAAGGCAAGACATGATTATTTTATAGAACAGACTATCGAAGCTGGTATAGTACTGACGGGGACTGAGGTTAAATCTATCAGGCAGGGAAAGGTTAATCTAAAGGATAGTTATGCAGCAATAAAAAACGGTGAAATTATTCTCAGTGGAATGCATATAAGTCCTTATGAACAGGGTAATATATATAATGTAGATCCTCTGAGGGATAGAAAACTTCTAATGCATAAGCAGGAAATAAATAAACTCGGAGGACTTATACAGCAGAAGGGATTGACCGTTGTACCTTTGCGTCTGTATTTTAAAAGAGGCAAGGTAAAATTGGAAGTTGGTGTTGCCAGAGGTAAGAAACTTTATGACAAGCGGAGTGACATTGCTGAAAGAGATGCTAAGAGGGAAATAGATAGAAAGTTGAAGGATAGTTATAAAGAAGGTTAAAAAATAAGCTAAAAACATTGATATTTGATATTTTAATATGGGGGCGTAATGGTTTCGACGGGATTGTTGAAACTGGAATAGCGGGTAGAGGATTCTCGTGGGCCTCTTAAAAAACGAGAAACTTAAATATAAACGCTAAAAACGATAATTTCGCTTTAGCTGCTGCTTAATTTAAGCAGCCCGTCAGTCCCAGGTTGCTGCACCTGGGGTAGCTGGCGTCATTAAGTCAGCCCTTCGACGTGGGAAGGTTAAACGCTGGAACTAGTCAGCCAAAGCTTTGAGGCTGGCCGGACTAATATGAAGCTACCGGATTCAGTAGCCTGCCCTTGGGCGCCTGATGAAGGGAACCGATAAAGTAAGGGCTGCACCCGGAGAAGTTCTTCTGGAGATGGTTTCGGACAGGGGTTCGACTCCCCTCGCCTCCACCAAAGGAGAGCCAGACGAACACCAATGCGATTATTTATATGATCGATGACGTGTTCGTTTTGCATTGTCCTCTCTTCATAGAGAAATAAGAAAAAGCTATCGGATAGAGTAACCTTCTATTCGGTAGCTTTTTTATGCTTATTTTTAATCATACCATTGTCGCTCTAACGGAATACGTTATTTTCTAACAAACGCCAGTCGGGTTCTAAAATGGTTGTTAGAATCTAACGTAAAGGGGAATGGCTATGATTAGAATTTTACTATCCACCCGGCTTGGCGAGCGGAGGTGGACACAAGCGGATCTCGCACGGAAAACAGGCATCAGGCCGTCGACCATAAACGACCTATACCATGACCTGGCCGAGCGGATCAACCTGGAGCATCTCGACCTTATTTGCGAAGCATTGGATTGTGATATTTCGGATATCATAGTACGTGTTTCCAGTAAAGACATCCATCTGAAAACTCGCGCAGGAAATGACATACATAATGATGATGAATGAGCCATGCTCCCTACCCGGACTTAATCGTCCGGGTTTTTCTTTATCTCAACAACCTGCTCAATCTTACAATCAAGCGCCAAGCATATCCTCTCTATAACATTTAGTGATACATACTCATTCTTTCCCAACTTCGCAAGAGTCGATGTAGCAATTCCCGCAGCGCGACACATTTCAAGTTTACCCATCTTCCGATCTATAAGAAGATGCCATAACGGATCATAACTTACCATAGCTCCTCCTCCTTTCGTAATCATAATAACACCATTATTTCGCGTTGTCAAAACTTTTTTTGCAATTTGCGAAATTTAGTGTTGACATTAGAATATGCCTGATGTATTATAAATATGACGAGGACACGAAACAATGTTTGCACAAGTCAAAACAAATCAGGAGGTAGCGAAATGTTGAAAAGACAAAGATTTGGAGTGGAAATAGAATTCACAGGGATTTCAAGAGGACGAGCTGCAGAGGTTATCGCACAACATTTTAATTCATCGGTAATGCTTACTCGCGGCTCATACGATACAAGAACAATTAGGGACACGCAAGGCAGAGAATGGAAAGTAATGCGGGACAGCTCCATAAGACCACAGCCCACAGGTGACGAATTCAAGGTCGAAGTCGTTTCTCCTATATTGGTATATGAAGACATCGAAGTTATCCAGGAGCTTCTGAGGAGACTAAGAAAAGCAGGAGCGAAAGCCAATAACAGCTGCGGAATTCATGTACATATAGACGGAGCAAACCACGACGCCAAATCTTTGAAAAACATTGTAAACTTCTTCTGTTCAAGACAAGACCTAATATATGAGGCCCTGCAGGTTGATGAAAATAGAGTAAGGTACTGCAAGAAGGTTAGCCCGGAGCTACTCAAAAAAATCAAAGCTGCCAAGGGCATCACCTGTAATGACTTTGAAACACTTTGGTACTCACGGGCAAACCACGGATATACCGGGGAAAGAGGCGGTAGATACAACCAAACCAGATATCAAGGATTAAACCTCCATAGCTTTTTCCATAAAGGCACCGTCGAATTTAGAATGTTCAACAGCACCACCCACGCCGGAGAGCTAAAGGCATATATCCAGTTTTGTTTAGCAGTTAGTGCCTGGGCAATCAAAAGCACCGACAGGATTTTATTCAAGAAGATTGGCCACTACAACCCAGGGCAGAAAACAACCATCATGGACAATGTACTTATCCACAGACTGAACCTGGTCGGCGACGAATTTAAAACAGCAAGACTACACCTAACCTCACATCTGAAAGAAGCTGCAGCTGCAGCATAAATAAAACGAACGCCGAGCCGGGGCGGCCAGTCCCCGGCAGAAAGAGAGGTAATGATATGAGTTATTATAAAGCGGCATTTACAAAGCTGATAGAAGCAGGAGTTCCTCGCTGGTACATTCGATTATATCTGTTAACAGACCTCATCTACTCTTCCAGAGTCTACGTGTACTACAACCCATATGATATCGAAGCTAAACACGGTTGGTATGCTACAAGCGGAATAAGCATTGTCAGCACGGAAGCCGACAGGAACCGGAAGTGCTACGGCGAGCTGAAAAGTATGGGATTCCCAACTTGGGACGAGTACAAAACACTATTTGATGGTGATGAGCATGATGACTCAGCTGGATTTATGGATTCATACGACCGGCATCAGGAAGAGTGGCTGCTGGAAAGGGAACGAGAAAGCCACATCAATTACGTTAATTAACCTGTAAAAGCTGAGCCCGGCAGCTACTCCGGGCAGAAAGGAGAATTGATATGTTGAAGCCACAGAACATAGGACCTAATGAGGAACAGTTTGAATATTTCAGTTTTGGAGGAAAGAGGCGCTGCCAGTACGATTATAGAGATTTTGACGGCACATTGTTTTCATGTGTTAGAAATACGCTTGAGGATTGCATTCTGGCAAGAGACGCATGGTTGGATAAAAGATAGACCCGCCTGATGATGGCCAGCTGGTTACTGGCCGAAATCCCCTCCGGGGGATAGCGGGAAACCCGTCGGTTCAGGGGATAATCGCCGCCCCTTTCATTTTATAAATTGTTCTTTGAAAACTGAAAACATAGCCGAAACGAATCCGTAACCGAGAATCGCCCTACTCGGTCTGATGAAGGCAGGGCAGAAAGGAAGGAGATAATAACCATGACAAGAACAATCGAAGATGCGAAGAAGCTTATTGAAAGCTTGATGAAGTTGCAGGAGGATAATACATCAAATTATGTTTTCCCCTGCCCACGCTGCGGCCATGATCGCATGGACAAAATAGCAACAAGGAACGCCCTTAGCCGCAGAGCCGATGTCTACATCTGTGACTCTTGCGGAATGGAGGAAGCCCTGATGGATGCGGCCGGCAAGGAACCGCTGCCATTTAACAAATGGGGGTTATTCTTAACGATAGAAGTTCTGAGCAAAGACTCTTGATGACAAGGCTATTATTTAGCCGTAGAGAGAATAACTTATCCCGGCAGGTGTTTACATGAGAAGTATAATATATCTCCATTAAACAGTGTTGCAACAGCTGTAAAGCATAAATAATATGGATACATGGTAAACAACCGTACAAAAACAAAAAAAGCCCCTCCCGAGGATTTTATGAGAATCTTCGGGAGGGGCTTTTGTGTTGTATCGTTTATTCTTTTTTCGGTACCGCTATAGGCACGACATTATTAACTTCATTGGTTGTTATTACGAATGCTTGAGCGGATGCGTTTTTCTTTAAGTATTCTTTCATCTGATCAACGGCTGCTTCAATCATGGCGTCAATCTGTTTTGCAGTAAAGAAGAGTTTTACGATTGCCGGCATTCGCTCATATAGCCAGGTCGTTACTGCGGCATATTTCAAGTCGCCGGTACCTGAACCGTATTCAGCTTCTGCCTGAGTCACAAGGTAAAACAGCATTTGCTTAACATAGGATGTAGCACCCTTTCGTATCAGCACAATGCAGATTACGATAAACAAGATCACGACCAAGACACTGTCCCAGTAATTCATAACAAACTGTGAAAACATAGAAATAGTCCTCCTTTAATAAATATAATTATTTCTGCGGGATTTTAAGTACCTGCCCAAGATGGATAGTGTCACTCTTGAGCTTATTAAGAGACTTTATTTCCGTGAAACGACTTCCGTTGCCGAGCTGCTTAGAAGCAATAGCCCATAAAGAATCCCCACTTTTCACGGTATATGTTTTATGTGAACCAGTTTGAACATCAACTTCATCCACCCAGCCATAAACGGTTGAGCCCTTGCCTGAAATATTAACCAGATGATATGGATGCTTAGCGCCCCTGGCAATAGCTGTTACTTTTGCCGGTCCGGGCTTACATGATTTTATAGCTGTGCTATTGCTGCTGGCATAATGCTTTGCTCCAATCATAACAACCTCTGTACCTACAACAATCTCTGATGTATTTCCGGTAGGTTTCTGATCTGTAGTTTTATTTGTGACGGGTTCATAGGTTACATATGGCAGCTTGCCGTGTTTCTTCCACGTTCTAGTGTTATAACCGGTCTTTCCCCCGATGTTGCCTACAGCTGTTACCTGGACGTTATTGCTCCATCTTGGAGTACATTCCACAGCCAGTCCGTCACCGATGTATATGCCTATATGCCCAGACATCCAAACAGCTTCACCGATTTCAATATTTGAAAAATCAGTTGAAATTCCGGAGCATTTGTTGAAAAAAGAATCCGCATTGAGGTCAGGAACTCCATTTGAAGCGTAGGAAGCTCCACCATAGGATTTGTTGCTGCCTCCATTCCAGCCCCACAATACGCCTTTTATCAAGTTTACACAGTCGAACCCGAAATATCCTTTGCCGATCAAAGACCGGAATAGGGCTTGTTTCGCTGATGTATACCAGCTGGGATATTGCTTTGTCTTTCCGGATATTACAGCCTCTGTGACTGGAGCTCCGAAGACTCCCCACATGTAGACGGTCTTATAGTTCTTAGCGATTTCCAATACTTTCGCCACCAACTCTTTTGCAGTCATGATATCTTCCTCCTTTTCATATTTGACGGGTCTATGCCCGATGAATTCTCTCCGTTTTCTACCCTTAATTCTCTGCTTCCTCTTGGTTCTGTTCAGCCAGATAATGAGGTATCTTCAACTCGTTTTCCTTTTGTGCCTTACGATAATAAAAGCCGGTCGCTGTAGCCAATTCCGCAAAGACAGAGGGTATCAGGTAAGCAAGAGGGGAGAGATCTCCAGTCTTCCAGATCATATAACACGCAAAAATGGCCACCGCTAAGGTGACCACAGATACGCATATAAATATGACCTTGGAGAACTCAATCTTCTTTTTAGAGCTTTTACGTTTTCTCTTCACTGCCAATCACCTTCTTTACCCTCAAGCCTATTGAGGCGATGGTGTGCCTGCTTTGCAGACGATTCAACGGCCGTAATACGAGAGATAACTTCAATGTGGTGTTCATCTTGCTTTTCCTGTTTCCGCTTGATATCATCCACACCAGACTTAATGTAGCCTATCTCCGTGAGTATCGTGCCGCTTGACTTCCCTTCAAGGGTGTTGTCTGTCCTTCGATTACGATTATAAGTGGAATACCCGAACACGATGGCGCATACGGTGCCAATCATACCGAGAACGATAGACAGAATTGTTACTTCATTCATGTGTTGTCCTCCAATGCATCAAAAAAGCGACCCTGCTTAGCAGAGCCGCTCTCGTAATTTTGTTGGTTATTTAGATTTTCGTATGAGGACAAAATCCTCAAGCACCTTTCGTCGTAGGGCATCATTGTTGCAATGCTTCATCATACCGAGGTAAGCCCTTATAACGCTCAATGCATACTCAAGTGTCACCTCTCCGATAGCGTACTTTTCCATTACAAAACTCAGATGCCGTTTCATTTGTAGTGATGTGCTTCTCCGTAGCTCAATCCTGTCCGGCCAGATCCGCTTACCAACGAATTCAGGACCTGCATCATATGGCATGACCGCCGTCTTATTATTGAGCTGCAGCCCCATGTTTTCCTGCAGGTAATTATCAAGGTCATAGAGAGCATCCCAGACCTGATCCTTACTTGGAGCCATGACTATCATATCATCCATGTATCGTATGTAGTACGGTATCCTGACTTCACGCTTCATGAAATGATCGACCGGATTTAATACGACATTACCTGTTATCTGGGAGATAAGAGAGCCTGTTTGCATTCCAATTCCAGCAATTTTATCGGCTTCAAATACATCCGCGCAATCAACAGGTAAGCCCATCGGCCGGCCGTCTGCTTTGATGGCCGTTTCCAGAAACCACATCATGTCCGAATCATCAAGAGGACGTCCCAGCTCCCGGAGCTGCACTTCAATAGGAATCCGGTAGAAGAACTTTGCTATGTCGGCTTTGCCAAGATACCATTTCTCATCTTTGTTTTGCACCAGGCGCATCCAGTATTGCAATTTCTCTGCAGCCTTTATCGGACCACGATCTTCAATGCTACCGTAACTGTACTCATAAAAAGAGCGGGTATATATTGGCCATAAAACGTTTTTGGCAGCGCAGTTGATAACCCGGTCTGCGAATGGAAGAGCCATAATAATTCTTTTCTTGGGATAGTATTCGTAAAACTCATGCAGCCTGTCAACGGAATACTCTTTCCATTGGAGCCGGTTAACTGCATCAATAAGGTTTTCCTCAAGGTTAGCACTATAGGCCAGCACTTCATTCTTGTACCGCTTATTTTTGCGGGCAAGAAGATATCCGTCATACATATTATCGAACGTCGCAAAACGTTCAAATACATTTTTGTGCTTTTCCATAGTGCATACCCCCAAAGGCTACGCTTTACAGCTTTCCCGCACAAAAAATCTCGTGCTATACCAGCGGCATACGCAGCTCAATATTTTTCTCCCTGAGACGTAGCTCAAGTCGGGGAAACAGATCCCTTTATCACCTCTGTACTGAAAGCAAACCCTTGAGTCTACAATATCTGACTTGGAGGCAAAGCGGAGCGGAAGCCCAGGTTCGCGTTCGTGTTCGTGCGCGAGTTGTTGCCGTTGAACGTAGAAAAGCCGTTCGACGTGTTGTTGTAGTTGCCACCGCAGTTGAAGGACCGTAACGATCTATTCCCCATGTTAAGTGGATTTTTGGTTATTGACGGATTTGAGCCATCCACCCAGCATCTTTCCGATTTCGACTACCTTTGCTGACCATATTTCATATTTCTTCATAGGAAGAAAGCCGAGGTTCTGAGACAGACGCAGGTAAGCTTTCATCTTCATAATCTCAACATCAAGCTCCTGCAGGGTAGTCTTTTTATAATACTTTTTCTGAGCTTCGATTGCCCGTTCCAGCATTGTATCCATGCTTCTTTTAATGTCTGTAACGAGAGCGAACTTCTCTGACTTCGGGTACTGTGCGAGTGCACCATAGCCATACTCCATCATATCAAAGATTTTTTGGAGTATTTTCAATTCCTCAGCCATGTTGCACTCACCACCGTTCCCTTTTGTCTTGAACATATATTACATGAGAACGTCAGAGAATACGCCATTTTGTGAGAGAATAACGAAATGCGTTATTTTTCAAAAAAAATTCTCTACGCTCCGCTATCGCGGAGCTAACAGAACACAGTTAAGCAGGAGGCAGTACAACAAAAGCGGAGCGGAAGCCCAGGTACGCGTTCGCGCCCGTGCGCGAGTTGATGCCGTAGAACGTAGAAAAGCCGTGCGACGTGCTGTTGCAGTGGCCACCGCAGTAGAAGGACCGTTCACCTGTGCTATTATCAAAATAGCACGTGTATCCTTTGCTTAGTCCATCTACGCTATAAGGCAGAAACCCGAGAGATTGTAGCAATAGCTTCGCATTATCTCCAATGGTTGCGTCACAAACTATACTCCCGAATGTGCAATAATGTTGACCACGTGCCGCGTCTGTTATGGAAGTGGAATACGTCAGCTTGCTGGCAATCCAATCCATCTTTACGCTACCGGTTGTAGTGCCACTATCATCAGGATCTATTAGAGTACCATCTTCTCCCTTGATTGCTTTCCATACAAGACTACTTGCAAGCTGCGAATGTGCACTGTCAGCTCCGTTATTATTTGCAAGTATCTGCAGTTCTCCGGAGAAAGAGCGAATGCCGCCTACCCAATCTCGGACGTTGCCGCCGAGACCTTCGATGCCAGAAGGTGAGTTATCATGATACCATGTTAATGGTCCGGTACCTGCCAATGTTCGATTAGTCTTCCCATCCACAATGTTTGCAGGTATTGCCTTATAACTGGATTCGGATACGTGTTTCCCGAAGTTGTTATTACCCTTCGGGATGAATGTATTGTTTTCGCACCACTGAATCAACAGGCCTCTTTCCATTTGTGTCATCATGTGCCAGCCGGAGCCTTTGGCTGTACATGCAGCCAGCGCGCTATCAAAGTTAATGGTGTTTGCCGGATCCTGTCCGGGGAGCGAATATGCTCTGCCATTCTTAACAATGTTAGGATATTTTGAAATCCAGATTGCATCGACCTCGCTACCGTTAACGATGAAAGCGGGGTGAATGGCAGTGGATTCGCCCATGCCAAGCTGAGCATAAGTCTGCTTCGGAACCTTAACCATGATACTGGGCATGCCCTTGTCGTCGTAGAGAATCTCGTTGCCGGGGCATACGGCCTGTAATGCAAGATTCGATAAATCAAAGTTTGCCATTTATTTTGCCTCCTTTACTCAATTGACCAAAGAGAGAGTGTGACGGTATCCATGCCCAGCGGTACAGGAGTACGCTGCATTTCGTTGTCAATCTCTTCTTCGATGTACTGTCTTTCAGGGATATCAAGCTCGGCGACATATGCGCGTCCAGCTGCAGCCCCGATAACCAGAGCCTTGTCCTCGTCGTAACATATGTCAATGTGTACCGGCCAATCCTGTTCTCTGCTGGCAAGATTGAGCGTCAGGTCATCATTAAAGGTGACCTTTGTTCCGTTGGTTGAATGAGGAATTTTTGTTCCTTCGTTTTTCTCAATAATTATCATACCAGATATCCTCCTATCACTTTATATTTCACCGTTACTGATTTCGCCGAACCTGTGAAACCGATTTTAAAGCCATTGATAAGCTTGTCAGTAACAACTATTTCTCCGACATTGCCGGTCGCAGTCGGCACCTCCACTATGACAAGGTAGTTAAGTGTCTTTCGTGGCTTTACGAGACTAACGGAAACCAAGCTATTGTTAAAGGGGAATGTTTCGGAATTATTAAGTGTTACTGTTCCGACTTCACCTAAAAGCTCAGCTGACAAATCAGCTTCCATGTCGTTGTGCGCCCAGTCTCTCTGTCGTATGAAATTCAGCAGAAGCGCAACTGTTGCATGCGCATCGACAATGCCGTCTTCAATTTTATTGAAACGGATTTGATCCTGCGGTGTACCTTGCTGCATGACAGTGCCGGCCGGCGTAATAGTCCATGTACCGTCACCGTTTTGAACAACGGTAAACCTGTTTGAAGGATCTGTTACATGGTCAAGCCATTTAGTCCAATTGTACATAAACCTAGACCTCCTTCTCTGTGACGGTAAAGTCAAACCAGTAAAGCACGCCAGTCTGCCCCGTCGAAATTGTTATACTGACATCCTGATGCGCCCACAGGTTGCCATCGCTGTTGAATAACTCCACCCTGTTGATAGTTACCGTACCACCTGGGATAATAGAGAGCTGAGCCCTCACAGTACCGTTTGGCAGTATTGTTATATCATTCAGGTTGGTGTTGTAATAAGTCGAACCTACGCGGTACTTTGCGCCAGCAATCCTACGCTTGATATAACCACGAAGATCTGTAAAAGCTGCTGTGTCGAGCATTTAAATCACCTTCCTTTCACATTAAACCGCCGAGAGTGGTACCGCATAACTTTGCGCTGTATGCTACTCCGGCTCCGGCTGCGCCAACATCCAAACCGCTTGTCTCAAGGCCCCCCTGAGTTGCTCTTGCAGGAAATGTTCCACACAGGCGAACTCCGTATAATACATATCCAGTCGTCACACCAATTTCGATGTGTACTCGGCTGCGGTATATCAGAGCATTATCCTGTAGATGCGCCCGGATCGGTTTGTTCATATCAACAGTCCGGATAATTTCTTCTTGAGTAATGGCCACTCTCTGGTGAGTAACATCCAGGAGGATACGATAGAAGTGAGGCAGCCCTCCATAATCAAACCATTCCTCTATTTCGGAGCCGGGGTAGATATCACTCAAGGCTTTTTCTACCGCTCCACGAGTCCCAAGTTTCCTATGCACCTGGAAGCTATCTTTGATCAAAGCTCGTTTAGCTTCTAAGCCGTAGTCGAATCCGTACCAGTCAACCTTGAAGTCATGAGCAAGAATATCAAGAAGATCCTCCGGCAGATTATCAATCTGCGTGTAGATCCTCAGCTTGTCAATTTCTCCTTTCCGCGCAGAAAGGGCATCGGCTATAACTTGTGCCAATGCCTTCATGTTTTCATCGTTCCGGAGAACGTCGGGAAGGGTCCGCATAAGATTGTCGGAGGTAATACCGTGATTAGTCATCTTCATAACCTCCGTTCGTTATTGTAACCACCCCAAGCTCTGCCACCTGAGGCACGGTATTGTCACTGCCATCCCGGAGGGAGGTAAATGCCGGCGCCGACATTTCAATACGCTTGATGCCTGTTTTCATGAGCAAGCTACCGAGGTACGAGGAATTGATGTCCCGACCGAGCTTCGCACTCTGCCATGATATATACTCTGCAACGGTATCGTTCACCCCAGCTTCAATTTCTGCAGCACTCAATGATGTGTTACGCGGGATGTAGTAAGTAAAGGTAATATCATAAGGAACCGTCTCCGGATCATCAACAACAACGTAGTCTGTCATCGGCCGGACATATTCTTCATTGCATGCAGCCAGTACCGCATTCTTTATTTCGTCTCCGGCAATGGATCCGTCTGACATAAGGACATACAAATTAACTTGGCCAGGGCTTGGAGAATTGCCAACGACGTCCGCTATTTCAGTGGATACCTGCTTTGCAAAGTAGAGATAACCTCCTTTTGCTCCGGCGGTACTGTATGCATCCTCACTGGCACGCATCAACTCATAGTATTCATCATCTGTGGCTGTGTTGGCGCCGTCGTCGCTCATGGTGATGTTTTCGCAGTGGTCGTAATAGTTAAACACGTCCACCAGTGTATTGATCTGTCCAGGCGCGTAGCCGTTCCCTATGATACCTACGGTCTGGCATTGCACCATTACTTCAACAAAAGTATCACCAATAGGTATATAGACATCGGCTGTCGTTTCCCAGACTAAGGTGTTATTCTTATCTGTTACTCTTGTTCCTTTCGGCACCAGAATGGCGCTTGCCTGTGCCTCCGAGATATGGAAACGGACTGTACAAATGGCAGCCTGAGCTGCCGGTCTTGTCTTATCATAAAACAGTTCTCCAAGGGCATCGAGGTCGGTACCTTCTGCCCGGCTGGGGATGTTCTGATTCCCTGTGTAGTTGTTCATTACGCGCTCTTGTATAATCACATCTGTTATCCACTGTATGAACAATCGCTCCGGACTGGCCGGGTGTACCGTAAGCCCCACGATTTTTTCATAGGCAGAAATAAGCTGTGACACGAGCGCGTTCGTATCTGTACTGATAAACTGATATTCTTTGTTCCTAGGCATCTGTTATTTCCACCTCCACTGTAGCAATGAGTTTGCCCGGCGAATCATCCTCAAAGGTAATGTTAAGGACGTTAGCCCGCGGCTCATACTCTGTAATCGCGTCTTTGATCTCTGCAATCAGCAGCGGCCTTGCCACCGACATAGGCTTATCTATGAACTGCATGGGCAGGCCGAAATCACGATAGAGCGGAACAGAGAGCTGACGCGTCGACAGAATGATAGCAATGTTTTGTAGGACAGCTCTCACGGGGTCGCTCTCATTGAGCGTGATGCTGCCCAGGTTTTTCGAACTGACCGTATAGCTCATAGCGTCACCTCACGATTTCAGATATTCAAGCAAGTTGATAGAAACCGACACGCTGGTCACATTTCCTCGCTTGTCATAAGTCTTCATTTTGATTTTGTGGCTCTTAATCGTCCACTTATATTTTCCGTATGCCTTTTCTCCGACAACAAAGGTGAGGGGCTTACCGCTTCGCTCATATGTCCATATCTTGACAAGCTCCGTCATGGGATCAACGCCGAGATATGCGGAAATCTCCATATCAAAAGACATGGTGTCGGGATCTATCCCGGTAAACTCCGTAAGTGTATTTGTCAAATGGCGATTGTGCTCGCTGTATCTGGCTGAGCCTGACCACTGCAAGTTGTCAAAGGTTTTTATAACCTTCGATGATACCTGAAAGACTATATCTCCTAATACTCCAACCTGCATTAAATCACCCCCAGGATAAAGCCATCGCCGTTAAATACGGGAAGGTAGAGCACCAGCACCGTATCATTTACTTTAGGCAGCCAGTAAGTAACGTTTGAAACATGGTCATGCTCGCCGGCTAATTCAGCCGTACCGCCTCCGGAAATAGAGTGCGAGTGTTTACCATCAGACTTGATGTAAACGCCCGCTCCGGGGTGTTGCAACACGCTGAGCCAGCCTGAAACCATGTCCTTATCCTTGTACATCACTCGTGCGGTTCGTTTAGCGGGATCGATGGAGCTGACCGTTCCGATCCGCACAAGGTTATTCAAAATGTTTTCCATCAGTATCCCTCCAATACATGACGCAATCTCAGCTGCGTAGAATACCCGGATTTGCCAATGGAGTGCTTGGCCTGATTAACGATGTATTTTCCATCCCAGGCTCCCCAGCCTGTTAGCATCACCGTAACTCCTGCCAAAAAATCAGGGTTGCCGGGAAGAGTAAAGATTGCTGTGTACTCATATTTGTTTTTCAGGCGCAGCAGTTTTCTTGCCAGCGTCTGAGCTTCTCCGATGCTATTAACCTTTGCGGTAATCTCCAGGCATTGGTTGTTCTTGTCTTTCGGATCGTAGTCCTCAGCATAGGCAGTAGGCTGTATAATCTCCTTGCTTACCGGATCGATGTAGCTCACCCTGCAGCTGGCATATTCCTTGTCAGCGGATCCTGTTCTTAGTCGGTACTTTGTGTAAGTTCCGGACCCTTTCTTTATGGTGAACACTGCCGGCTTTGCTTCATAAGCCGCCTGGTCAAAGAGGACGATAATCTTATTCGTTGCCTTGAGTGATATCCCGGCATTATGGCAGAGCAGCTTCAGGAATGCAATGTCGCTCATGGTGATTTGCTCTACCCTCGCATAGTAGGGATCAACTGCAGATTCATACATACAGGTCATGCCGTTACGTGCCGCAATCTCATTTGCAATCTGCTTTAATGTGTAGTTCTCCCATGCTTTGCTCTTTTTTGTCTGCCGGATCTGATTACTGTATGGCAGTGATGTTCCCTTAATAGTGATAGTGGCCGGAGGACCATCGGCATCTATGCTGTCCAGCTCGAATTGTCCGCAGTCCAGAACTTTGTCTTTCCCATCGCCAACCCAGTTTTGCCGGACAAATAATGCTTGAATGCTCAAACCTTTTATACCTGAGCTGCCCGAGCTTCCTCCGGTGGCTGTGGCTTTTGTCACCTGGTCGATACCAAACCAGCCGAGTGATCCAACGTGAATAGGATAGGGCACTCCGCCTTTAATGTTTAGCCGTGTAATGGTACCGCTGTAATTGGTAATAGCAGCTCCGGGAGTTCCGCTTCCATAGCTTGAATACTGAGGTCGGCCGTTGGCGATTACCGCATCACCGACAACCCAGTCTCCGGAATTACCTCCGTGGTCGACAATGGCGAGGTACGCTTCGCTGACATATGCAGTTTTCCCGCTGTAAGTAATCGTCGCCCAGCCGTTTGATGTTGCGGAGACAGTAACTTCCGTTCCGTATGCAAGCGCACCAAGTTTAGAATTACCTGTACCTGGACCACTTCGCACATTAAGACCGCTTTTGGCAGTCACCTTATAAACGGATCCTGTTGATGAAGCGGAGGGAGGACCGGACGCTGCAGCCTGAATTGCTGCATTAAGCCATTTGGTTAGCCATACATCATCGCGATCCTCAATATTTATCTGCAGGTCATCAGTCTCGTTTTCCTCTTCATCGGTAAAGGTTATAGATAAAAGATATTTACGCAGGGAAACGGAGATATCCACTCCATCAAAGTAGACCTCCGCGTCCGTACGTCTTGATAAGTCTTTGTCGCTCATCCGCTCACCTGCTTCCATGGAGGCAGATTAGCAACTGAGCTTTCCTCAATTGTGACATCAGGCAGCACAAGCGTTATACCGGCCGGAAATATGTAATAATCCCGGTGAACGGTATTGAGATTCATTAACTTGTCAGTATGGGCTACATCGCCCAGCTGAGAGTGAGCTATGCTATCCCACATATCGCCCTGCGCCGTTATATATGTTCTGCTCATGCGTAAGCCCTCCTTGCTGCATCTATTCCAGCCTCTTCAAGTATGTCAAGAACTTTATCCTTGAGATCTTCGGTCGCATCTCTCAGTACAGCTGCAATATCCGGCGCGGTACTTCCTCCGGAGAAGTTATAAACAGGAGAGACAGTGAGTTGGACAGGAGTGCCATTCCCGCCGGTCTTTGCAGACACCGCTTCTGTTGAAATAGCATTAACTCCGGCGTTGGCGGTTTCGGCCATGGCAACCTTGACATCAGGCTCCATAGCTTCAGTAGCTTTTATATATCCGCTCCATGCCATCTCGGCACGATTCCACATGACTCGGGAAGGACTACGGATTTGTAGCTTGGCGTCAATGGCATCAATACCGGCCTGCGCAATTCGTGCATAAGCCTTCTCCACGTCCGGTAACATTCCCTCAGCGCCTCTGATAAATCCTTCCATAGTGCTTTTTGCGCTCTTGGCCGCTTCCTCGTCAAGGTTCATTCCTTCGACTGCAGTTTCAAGCTCAAGCTGCAGGGCATCCATAGAATTAGCAAAGTCTGTTTCCAGCTCTGCAAGGCTTCCGGCAACGGTTTCCTGTTCTTTCATTAGTTTCTGCCAGTTGGTAACCATTGCAGCCAGCTCCGTATCGGTAGCACTGGCCATGCCTGCGATAGCATTCACGCTGCCCTCGCTGCCATCGGCAAAGCTGGCAATCATATCAGAAAGTCCTTCAATGTCTGCAGTTCTATCCGACAGGTTTGCAAGGTTCGTGTTGTAATTCTTCCAGTATTCAGCCTGGCTTTCTAAAGCTTTGTTTATAGTGGCGGCGCTTGTTGCAACAACATCAGCGGCTTCATCCCATAGGCTGTATTGTCCGGACACGCTGTCGAGTGCAGCCTTGTATGCCTCTTCGTAGGCTATAGCCAATTCAGCCATTTCCTCTTTGATGGAGGATATAACTTCCTGCATGTTTTCGCCAGATGCAGCTGCTTCTTCTTGAGCTTTTTGGTATATCCGGAATGATTCCTCAAGCTCCGCTATTTCCGCAGCATTTTCTGCATATGCGGCAGACGTTTCATCAAGAGTAGTGTTATAAAGGTCGAGTTGCTCCCGGGCGGCATCTAGTGCTTTACCCTCAGTTCTTGTACCAAAGACCATTCCCCAGCCGGTGGTGTCATACTTATAAAGTTCGACTGCGGCAGACCATGCCTTGTATGCAATATCGTATTCTTCCTGTGCAATCTTGGAGTTGTACTCAGCCGCTTCTTTTGCACTTTCGAGAGAACCTTGTTTGCCAACGCGATCTATGTAGTCGCTCCATTGTTCCTCTAAAAGCAGTTGAGCAGCTTGAGCCTCTGCAATCGCATACAGAGAATCAATGAATCCTCCGGAGGAATTGACCACATCATCATAATTTAGTGCCAGCTCCGGCACCTGCTCATTAAGAGCTTCGATAATGGAGAGGATAGCCTGTTGGTTTACTGCAGCACCATCAGTTGTAGAGGTAAGTTCCTCCAGCTTAGCAATCAATGCCAGGGTACTGCGCTGTTCCTTTTCGATTTCCTCATATGCTGCGGAATGAGAGGAAGTCATTTCTTCATAACTGCCCATCAGGTCTTCATGGGCTGCTTTGTATTCTTCAAGAGTTTGTCTTCCGGATTCATATTCATCCGTCAGATCTTCAATTTTCCATCGGAGTGATTGTGCTTCGTAGGAAGTATCTCCATAGACCTCAACGGTTCTTTCATACTCTTCATTGAGCTCCTGTAGTTGGTAATACTGTTTACGCGCCGCCGCCGTTAGTTCCCATGCTTCATCTGTTCCGTCTTTGCTTGCTTCCGTTAGAGCTACGATTACAGCTGACAAAGCAGCTACACCAGCAACGACAGCCATTATTATATTGAGGCCTGGTATTGCAGCGGTGAAAGCAGCCGATACAACGGTTGCAATTTTCGTTACGGCAACATAGGCAGTTATTCCACCTACAGCCAGACCCATTACTCCAACAAAAGCAGTAACAGCCTTAACCAGTGTAGGATTCTTCTGAATGAAGTCCGTTACACCTCCCAGAACATCGGTCATTAAATCATAGGACTCCCCAAGCGCCGGATTCAATGCGTCGCCTATAGCAATTTTTAGATTGTTATAAGAGTTCTGCATCATCGTCAAGCGGCTTTCAGTAGTGCCGTACCTTAGGTTGGCTTCTTTTATAAGAGCGGTATTTTCAGCCCAGCCCCGATTTGATGTTGCCAGCGTGCGGTTCAATAAGTCTCCTGAGTTTGAAAGAGAGAGGATCATGCGCTGCATGCGCGTCTCTGTTATCCCCAGCTCTGTGAGTGCGACTGTGGCACTCTTACCGTTTCGTTCTGTGTCACTAAGACCCAGCACGAAAGACTGTAATGCTGTAACGGCATCATCGCCCCAGGCTTTTGCGAATTCATCTGCTGACATATTGGCTATGGTAGCAAATTCGTTGAGGTTATCCCCAGTTTCCACAGCCGTCATAAGCTCGGATATCAACTTGCTCATGGAAGTGGACCCGGCCTGTGTTTCGATACCCAGTGAAGTTACCGCAGCTGATAGTCCTAACATATCAGCCTCAGACATTCCGGCAAGTGAAGCACTGGCCGCTATGCCCTGCGACATATCAACTATTTTCTGTTCTGTGGTGGCGTAATTGTTACCGAGACCAACAACGGCACTTGCTAAGTTAGAGTAGTACGTCGGATCCATCTGAGTGATGTTAGCAAACTGCGCCAGCATCGTAGCACCTTCCTCAGCCGTCATGGTTGTTGCTGTGGCCAGCATAGCCATTACCTCAGAGAAATCCATCAAGTTTGCTTTAGCAATGCCGAGTTGTCCGGCGACTTCACCGATCCCCGCCAATTCTTCCGTAACAATCGGGATATCGGTAGACATGACTTTAATTTCCTGGCTCATTGCAGCCAGTTCCTCATTGCTCATGTCCGTTGTCTTTGCAACACCGGTCATTGCAGATTCAAACACCATAGAAGCTTCAGTAGCATCACCGTAGGCATCAACTATCTTTTTCAGGCCTACAGTTATTCCCGCGGCTACAAGAGCCTGACCAGCTGCGCCAAAAGCAGCAGAGGCCTTGGTACCGAAATTATTAGCTCCGTCCGCGGCCTCTTCCTGCTTGGCTTTTAGTTCATCCATCTCTTTGCCGAGCTTGGCACTTGCGCCTGTGAGGTCGGCAGTATCAACTCCGGTATCCCGGAGCGCATTGCCCATCCTATCAAGTTTATCTGTCTGAGCAGATAGGGAAGCGGTTGTCTTGTCGATCTGCTGCTGTTTAGCCAGTAGTTTATTTTCGAGAGCTGAGGAAAACTGACCAGTCTCAGCCATTTCCTTCTGGATGTTGTCATACTGCTGCTGCAGAACTTCGAGCTTCTTTTTACTTGCCTCAATCGCGCCCTGTTGCTTTTCGTATGCAGTTATGTCTGACTGTGTCTTGCTGAGGGCCGCGATTTCTTTCTGCATGGAAGCGATCGCGCCTTGCGCAGTCTTGAAGGTGCTGTTATAGCTGCCGCCCAGCTGAGCGTTCAGCTGAAATAGCATTTCATATTCTTTTCTGCTTGCCATACTGGCCCTCCTTTCGGTTAACTCTGTTTAGATTCTGATATTAACTGGTTGCTCACTCTTATCCAGCCTATTAGATCGGGATAAGAGCAGGACAGCCAGAATGAAACGGGGGTATTATTCGTCTTTGCCAAGATAAGGCATTGACGTCGGAGCCATTTTCCACCGTCACCGATTACAACTCCGATTTCAATAAAAAAGAGCGAGCTGCGCTCCTGATTTTGTTGAAGTCAGATATAGGCATGTTTTCAAATGCATCCGCTCCAATAGGTATCTTGCAAGCCCTGGATGCTAAACGGATAAGGTATTCACCGGAGAAGGTGGGTACAATAACCGCTTTTCCAATCTGCTGCATTTCGTTCTCAATGGATAGCCCATCCTTACCGGTGAGATTACCCCAGTCGAAGGTCAGTTCCTCATAGGTTTTCCCCTCGTACGCATAAGGCTTGCGAAATTTATGCACATAGGTATAGGCGCTCTGTTCAGCTTCCTGTTCTGCTACTGCGAACTCATCAGCGTCAATAATGACGTCAGTTTTATTTTTTTCCATGATAATTCTCCCTTCGTAATACAGAAATAAACCCGGAACGGTATTATCCGTCCCGGGCTACATGATTATTTTCCGAGCACACGCTTCACGTCGGCCAGGTAGTCAACTCCATTGACATAGCAGATGTAGTTGAGGGGGTCAATCTCGCGTACCTTCACGCCGTCAATGTAAGTTGCCCAGTAACGGACTGCATACTCACCGGATCCATTTGTCGGAGCTGCAGGGGCAATAGAGCCGCCAACATTATTCTTTGGAATTACCACGAGAATATGTTTGACGGATTGAACTGCCACAGCCCCGGCTACAGTGTCCTCGGTCTGCTGAGCTACACGCAAATCAATGACATGGCGTCTCGGTTCTGACAGCCTGATTGCCTGTGTGGTTGTGGTCCGGAAATTGAGACCGAGTGTCATGGCATCGAAGTGGCCAAGTATAACGGCTTCAACATTACCGGCAATGCCGGCGCCAGATATGGTCTGAGTGAGTGACGTGAGGTCAGGAAGGGAGGCACTCGCCATCCCGACGTACTCAATGCTATCCTCATATACTGCAAAATTGATAACGCTTTCGTCGAATTTCGGCATCTGTTATTCCTCCTTCTTTAGCCCTGCAGCGCCGACGTTACATAATTGGCATCATACTCAAGTATAAAGCCAATTTCTTGCGCCGGGCTGGGCGGTGTAATATAGATGTGAACCTTAATGATACCGGCCATCAAACTGGTAAGCGGGTTCTCGCTTTCCTTAAACTCAGCACGAGCGCCGAGCAAATAACCGGATCCTGTCAAGCCGTTCAACCAAATATTGCAGGTGTCGACAATGGTATCAACCAGTCTGCGATTCATCGGTTTGTCGAGCTTGCCCCAGAATGTTTTTATCAGGGTGTTACCAACCCAGTCAAACATTCTTGATACGGGGATGTAATAGTCTTTCACGTCAGTGTTGGTCGGATAGCAAGCGGTGTAGTTGCCCCAGCAGCTCATCTTACCCATGAAGTTGAGTGCGGTTAAAACGCCGCCGGCATTCAGGATGTTTGCCTGTGCCAAGGTAAGATTGATTTCCTTGCCTGCAGCATCGACCATCGCGTCCGCTTTGAATGCTTTATTGGATGGGCTCTCGTAAGGGCAGCCATCATTGCTGGTGTCGACCTGAGCCATCAGTCCGGCAAGCTGAGTGGACATGTGGAACACCTTGGTGCCGAGCTTCAGCAACGGCCAGCAAGGAATCTGATTCACATCAGACAGGTTGTTTGTTCCTTTGAGTGCCAGGACTTCGCTGTAATCGTCAGCTCCGCCAACTGCAGCTGTGCTGATATCGACAAGAGCCTTAGCCTGGAACATTCCATTGATGCCCGCGGCCTTTGTTGCCATTACTGCTGCGACTGAGGTGTCCTCAGAGAAGCCAGGTGCGCAGATGATGTCCGGAACGATGCCGAGGGTAGTCATGCATTGCTCAATCGCTTCCATGCCGGTTGCAACTGCAGTAGCGTCCACCGTTGCAGGTGTTACCTTGTTGTAAGCAACACTCAGGCTCGTTGCAGCATAGGCGTCGCCATCAGGCAAAAGCTCAATATAGCAGTATTCCCCTTCATAAAATACCGAATAATCGGTGTCCTTTACGTATGCATCGCCTGTGCCGCCCTCTGGTTTGATTACCAGGGTAGCATCGTTAATCGCTTCGATCGGAAGTGCAATCTTGTGATTAGCGACGGCTTTATCTGCTGCACTTACAGCCTCTTTCATGGTGGTAGCAAGCAGATTCACGAAGATAACCGGCTGAGCACCAAAAAGATTGAAGTGTGAGAACATCGCCTCACATAAGGTGTAATTGTTCCATGCTCCTGAGTAGCCCAGTTTAGTCTTTGCTTCCTCAAAACTCGTTGCAAGTACAGGAGCGCCGACAGTTGCCGGAGATTCTGCAGCTTGAAGCGGTGCTGTTCCGATGAAGAAAGGAATACCGGATTTCGCAACATTGGGAGTGCCAACGCTGGTAGCCTGCTCGGAGACATAAACGCCATGATTAGCCATTCACATTTCCTCCTTAATTAGATTTGCCGGATGCAAGTTTCGTGTAATACACGTTCAGCAGATTGCCGGCAGTTTTTACTTTGATACGATCCTCCGCTATGGTCTTGTCGGTAGAGATCAGCTTACCGATCAGCGGGTACTTCTTAATGGCAGTGGCTAAAAATGTTTTTGTATCTTCAAGCGATTTGCCATAGATAGTACCGGACTGGATCACTCCGCGAATACTCGGCCCGATATAAACACAGAACCTTTCAGGCTCTTCAACGGAGGTTACTTCGACGGCAGGAGTTTCCTCTGCCTGGCTTTTTGTCTCGGTGATTTCCACTTCGACATCCTCTGCAGCTTATTTCGCTGCGGATTTCTTTACAGCCATGGTGATCTTACCTCCCTCTGAATTGCCGGGAGTATCCACGTACTAATCATTTCCCCGGCATAATAGGGAGCGGTGTCTTCGGGATATATCATGCTTTCAAGCCCGGCCTCAAGGTCAAGCTGAAACTGATCCCCGATGACCACCTGCTTTAGCAGATGGATG
>ERZ795032.803-NODE-803-length-27377-cov-11.660091_pt1 | contig 27377 bp, 18 predicted proteins | sample MGYA00375124_ERZ795032 | MGnify/ENA primary metagenome ERZ795032 (study PRJEB30167, sample SAMN05720154) | activated sludge metagenome | isolation source: Anaerobic digester | place: China | collected 2015-12-16 ...
CGCGGGGTGGAGTTCGCCGCGGCGAAGTAGCTCGTCGGGCTCATAACCCGAAGGTTGTAGGTTCAAGTCCTGCCCCCGCTACAAGATCAAGGCAGAGCACACGCTCTGCCTTCTCGCTTTGATCGCGGGGGAGAAACACTGAGCACGAAGGGTTCGCGGGGTGGAGTTCGCCGCGGCGAAGTGGAAACGCAGAGAGCACGGAGGGCTTCGCCACGCGGAGTTCACGGAGGGATCGCGGGGACTTTTCGCATCGCGCCATTGCGCCTCGGCGGCTTTGCGTTCCGCCTCCCCATCAGGAAAGACCCGCCAACACTGGAGGGCTGCCGGAATTTCAGGCATTCGCACCGTTGCGCCTCGGCGGCAATGCGTTCCGCCCTCCCATCGGGAAAATTCGCCAAGACTGGAAGGCCACGGGGACTTCAGGCATTCGCGCCGTTGCGCCTCAGCGGCTCTGCGTTCCGCCTTCCCATCTGGAAAGTTCTCCAAGACTGGAAGGCTGCGGGGACTTCAGGCATTCGCGCCGTTGAGCCTCGGCGGCTCTGCGTTCCGCCTTCCCTTCGGAAAAGTTCGCCAAGACTGGAAGGCCACGGGGACTTCAGGCATTCGCGCCGTTGCGCCTCGGCGGCTTTGCGTTCCGCCTCCCCATCAGGAAAGACCCGCCAACACTGGAGGGCTGCCGGAATTTCAGGCATTCGCACCGTTGCGCCTCGGCGGCAATGCGTTCCGCCCTCCCATCGGGAAAATTCGCCAAGACTGGAAGGCCACGGGGACTTCAGGCATTCGCGCCGTTGCGCCTCAGCGGCTCTGCGTTCCGCCTTCCCATCTGGAAAGTTCTCCAAGACTGGAAGGCTGCGGGGACTTCAGGCATTCGCGCCGTTGAGCTTCGGCGGCTTTGCGTTCTTCTCACCGATGGAGTTCGCTGACAGCAAAACCAGAGGGATCGCGGGGACTTTTCGCATTGCGCCATTGCACCTCGGCGGCTCAGCGTTCCGCCCTCCCATCGGGAAAATTCGCCAAGACTGGAAGGCCACGGGGACTTCAGGCATTCGCGCCGTTGAGCTTCGGCGGCTTTGCGTTTCACTTTCACTCGCATGCAACTTCTTTCGTCCAGCGCCGTTGATATACTCCGTTCTGACCAGTGGAGATTGCGCCGTACCACACCTGGCCGGAAGCAAGCAGCATCTTCGCAGAGTTGATGTCCACACGCGTTCAACGCTCCTCCCTTGCAGAAATGAAGTGGAATGTTTCACATTTTCGGCTACATGAACTCATACCACTCAACGGAGCACCTTTCCATGAGCACCATTCTTGTCTGGGACATTCCCAATCGGATGTTCCATTGGTTGTTTACCATTTCCATCACCGTTGCACTGGGCATCGCATTCCTGGTGGATGATGAGCAGGCCCTGTTCCAGGTGCACATGCTTGCCGGCATCATCGCAGTCTTCCTCGTTGTCCTCCGTCTGATCATGGGTGTGATTGGTTCGCGTTATTCGCGCTTCTCGAGTTTTCCGCTGCATCCGCGTGATGTAGTGCGGTATTTTGTGAACGCCTTCACATCCAAGACCACGTTATATGTCGGAAACAATCCCGGATCGGCCCTCGCTGCGATACTGATGTTCATTTTTGCCGTGGCCCTGTTCATCACCGGCAGCAGTGTTATCGGCGAGGCCGGGGAGGAAGTGCACGAGGTGCTGGCCTTTGCGATGCTCGCTGTCGTCATCCTCCACCTTGCAGGTATTGTCTGGCATACAATTAGGCATCGGGAGCCGATTTCCAAGGTCATGGTCACCGGTACGAAAGCCGGAAAGCCCGAGGATGCCGCCGGATCAGCGCATGCATTCTGTGGCGTGGTTTTTCTTATCCTCTCGGGCCTCTGGATCGCCATGGTGTTCATTGGTTTCAATCCCGACACCAGATCGCTGCGCGTCCCGCTCGTCGGCGTGAGTATGCAATTGGGTGAAAACGAGTCGGAGAGCGGAGCGCAACAATATGGCGAAGAGCAGGATGATTGAGCTCTGAAGCCATCTCCGATATCATGATTGCGGGACTGTAGCGGCGCACTACTGGGCGGTCGCCAACGTCAGATCCTCGTGACCATTGTTCTGATGCACAAGGTTTTGTTCGAAACGAATGAAACCTTGTGCACTATTCTCCTGCATCAACCCATTGGTGGCATTTCAAAAATGATAACTGATACGAATCGCCGGAGTCCTGTCCACCGCCGCGTAGTCGATGCCCAACGTTCCTGTGCCCACAGCGCCCTCGATCATATGCCCGTACCGCCGCTGCCACCGTTCGCGATTGATGGCCGAAGCGGTGAGAGGTGCGTCGATCAGCGACCAAAGCACGCATCCAGCCCAAATGGTCAATCCCGTCTCGGGCGAACGCAAATCTGTCAACGCGATGTACATCCCGGCCAACGAACCTCCCAGCATCAGCACTCCCTTTGCAATCTGCTCGTTGTAAACCTGTCCACATCCGGTCACGAGAAACGACAACAAAAACGCCAGGGCCGGGGATTTTTCCCTCGGGAATTCCTCATCGAAGATATTTTCCTCCGTCGCGAGTCTTTCGATGCGGCTGTATTCGCAGGTGAGCACTCTGCCGTCACCTATGCGGATGCGAAGAAAATTCTTCGGATTGTTCTCGATGATCCAACCACGCAGTATCGTGCCATCCTTGAGATACACCACGTCCACCCAGTCTTCCCCGGAAATGTCCAACGGGGCGGATTGCCAGCGCTCACCGCTATCCTCCTCAATAGGTGGCTTCGTGGATTCCGTCTTGTCGGCTGACGACGACGCGATATATTCGTCGGTCACATCGCGATCGTTGATGATGTCGTAGACCGAGCGAACGCTCTCCTTGCTCAGATTCAATTCGTGAAAGGTGTCCTTGCTCTTCGAATACACTTTCATCATGAGCACGGTCGCCGAGTGATCGACGATATCCCCTTCCACACGTTTGCCATCATTCAATACCACGGCATACTGCGCTTGGGCCGAAAACCCTGCGGTGGTAATAATGGCGCAAAGCAGTACGACAAAATGCAGCGATGCTGTCATGTATGCTCCGAATTCCTGTGTCAATCTCCGGCAACGGTTTCCCGTCACTGCGGCGGGACGGGCAGCGCCCTGCGGAACGGTCGCTCTGACGGGCAACCACGCTGCGCTGGACAGCTGCGAATGTTCTCCTAGAGAAGTACTACACGAGCGTGTGCGTGACCGCTCCTGCTGTGGAGACGAACGATGTACATTCCCGCGGGGAGCGTGCCCCGTTGCCAGCGCAGGGCGTGCGCACCGGCTTCGTGCCAGTTCTCGCCACCCCGCCACACGCAAGCTCCTGTCACCGAGAATATGGCGATGGCTGCGCGTCCCGCCGTTGGCAGTGTGTACTCGAACAGAGCGTTGTCGCGCACGGGATTGATCAACGCGCGTATGCTGCATTCCGAGGGCGTGGCCAGCGGTGTGGTCGGAACGGCGCCGTAATCGAACGGTTCGTCCACCATGTGATATTCGGCTTCGCTGCCGCCATTGTAATCCTTGCGCAAATACGGGCAGAGCAAGGGCGTGCGCGGTATATCCTCGAGACGCGCCAGGATGGGCGTTCCTGAATTCCATTCGTACACGGCGATGTCGGCGGGATTGAAGCTGTGGCACATGCCCCGCTCGCGTGCGATGTGGTACAAACCGAAGTTCCCCGGTTCATGGCCTGCCAGCCATGTGCCAATCACGTCCACGAGAAAGGGATTCTTGCCGAAAATGAGCAGGTTGCTCATGAACTCCTGCGGCGTATTGTTTGGTCCCGGCCCCGCAGTGAAGCCATTGCCGTTGCGGCCATAAATCCCTTCCACCATGTGCAGTCCGTCGCGCCGAATGCTCAGCGAATCACAGGTACGCTGCGCCCAGGTCTCCATGCCGAAACCACCCGAAGCATCGCGGCCAGGCCTGTCCCAGCGGGGCACACCCGCCGCCAGATGCGCCTGGTAGCGTTCCTGCACGCGCTGCTCACGATCGGCGTGGAAATCCTTGAGAATGCTCTGCGGATGTTGGGCCGTGGAATCGAGTCCTTCGCAAAAACGCACGTAGGGACTGACCGCCGTGCCCTGCATGTTTTTGGCGCACAACGTCACACCCATGCCGTGGGTCTTGAACTTGGCAACGTTCAGAAGCCAGGTGTGTTCGTCGTGAAACGGCGCGAGATAGCCGACTCGTTTAAAGACCACGCCATCCGGTATATCCTTCCACACCACTTCGGTGCCGCTTTGCATGCTTTCGACGCTGACGTTGTAAATAAGACGGCCGGTGGCGAAATCAAACAAATGCATGCCATGTGCCTGCGCAACCGCATTCATGGGAACGCCGGTCACCTGATACTCGCTGGAGCAATAGCCGTTGCTCATCCAGTTTCCTTCGCGGGCATACATGTTGAAGCCGGGAAAACCCGTTTCACGAATACCGGCAAACAAGCCATCGAGAAAGGAGATGTCGGTGATAATGCCCATGCCCTCGGGCGAAGCTCCAGTACCGAAAGTACAGGTGAGATTGGGCTTGATGGTCAACGCGTCCGTGAAGGGAATACCGTCACTTTCGCTCGCCGCGAAGTATTCGCGTGCAAAGGCGAGTCCTTCCGCACGCTTCGCAACCGCATCAAGTTTGTCGGCCACCTGTGTGCGACGGATGAACACGGCTTCGGGATGCGCGTCCACGAATGGATGAGGACGCATGGCGCTGGGCAGCGCCCGCGAGCTCGCGCGCAGTACCGACGGCGCGTGCATGATACCCGCCACGGCGAGCGGCATTCCGGCGAGAAAGGAGCGACGATCCATCACGGTCTCCTGTTATGGCGAATGCGTCAAGTTACAAAATTCTGACACGTGAGACCGAATATCGTTCCCACCCGCAGACGTATTCCCCCCTACCGCAACACCACGATGCGGCGGGTGAGGCTGCGGCCGTCGCTGTGCAGCGAGAGCAGCCACAGACCGGGGGAAAGCAAGGCGCCGTCGAGACGGAGTTCGCCGCGCGCGCCGCTGCCGCTCACCGGCACACTCCACAGTTCCCGGCCCAGGATGTCGTGCAAACGCAGCGTGCCCGTGCGGCCCGACGGCACCTGGTACGGCAGCACCGCGCTCTCGCCCGCGTGCAACGGATGCGGATGCGCCGGACCCAGCATCAGCTCGCCCGGCAGCGCCGCGGCCGTCACATCCACCGTGCCTTCGATGTGATAGTACACCTGCGGATTGCCCGGGGCCAGCGGCGCCGGATGCAGTTCCAGCACATCCTTGTGCATGCCGAGCGGCAAATCCGTGGTCGTGGGCTGCACGCGCAGCGCCGTGCGACCACTGCCGTCGAGCGGCTGCACACCCAACCAGGACGGACGATGCCCGATGGTCCAGGACGGCGTCGGTCCGCCCCCCGTCCACGCCAGCACCGTGCGCGACGCGGGCAAGGCGTCGTTGCGCCGCGCGGCGAAGCGCAGCAACCAGGGAGTGAGCACCAGGCCGTCGGGCGAATGCCCCGCGAAGGTCACCACGTGTTCGCAGTCCTCCACGCTCGCCGCGCCCGCGCAGTCGCTCACGAAGCGCAGCAGCGAGTTGCCCGGACGCACGCTGTCCTGCACGATGTCCAGCATCCATTCCACGCTCGCCTCCTCGCCCGGCGCCAGCGCGGGCAGCGCCCGGATGCTGTCCTCCCCCGCCGCCAGCGCGTACATCGGCGGCGGCAGCAGCGCCACCGAGCAGGGACCCGCCAGCATGCTGCCGCTGTTGCGCAGCGTGTACTGCACCTGTATGGGATCGGGAATCAGCGCTTCGTAATACGCGTCGGCCCACACCGTATCGTGCCCCGCGGTGAAGCATTGCAGCGAGGCGTCGCGTTTTCCGCCCTGTATCAGCGTGCTCGCAGCGCAGTGCCAGAGCAGCGGCGGCTCGGAGCTGCGCGCCTCCACCTCGTAGCGCTCCTCCGCGTCGCTCTCGGCCCACAGCGGCTCGAGCCACCAGCTCGCCGTCATGCTGCCGTGCGCGTCCACGCGCGGCAAGGTGCGCTCCACCGCACTGAGAATGCGGCTGCGGCGCAGTCCCGCCGTGTCGAGACGCAACACGATGTTGTTCACATCCACATCGGCCGGATTGTCTACGCGCACCTGCACGCGTATGCTGTCGCGCTCGTACACGCCGAGCAGCACGTTGTAGCGAAGCGTGTCCGGCGCGCTCACCGTGCAGCGCGGCTCCACGGCGGGCACGAAAACGTCCTTCGAACAAGAAGTGAGCTCCAGTTCATCCGCCGAGAACACCTGCACGCGCAGCGGGATGTTGTGTTCGACGGGCAGCGCCGCAGCGCGCAGTTGCCAGCGCACCGTGTCGCTCTCGCCGGGTTGCAGCAGGCGCAGACCCTTGGCGGCGGCGTCGAGCAGCGTCACCGAGGCGTCGCCCGGCGGCACGAGCACGGCGCGGCTCAAATCCTGCGCGAGAGTGCCGGCATTGTGCAAGATGGCGCTCACCTCGAAGTCGGCGGGTGAGAGCGTTCCGGAAGCATCCACGGTCAGCGAGTCCGGCCCCAGCACCATGCAGCGCACATCCCCGCGACGGATGCGCAACGGGATCACGAGATCGCAGACATGCGTCGCGCTGTCGGACAGCGTGCGATACACGAAGCGCAGTGTATCTTCCGCTGGCTGATCCAGCGGTGGCTGCACGCGCAACCTCCATTCGAGAATGCGCCGGAAGCGCTCGCGAATGAAAAAAGGATCGGGATCGACCTTTTCCCCAGCCACCAGCGCCAGATGCGGCGCGCGCGTGAAGTCGATGGCCTCGATGCGATAGAAGCGTATGGTGTCGCAGGGATTTTCCACCATCAAGCGCACGCGAATGCTGTCGGGATCGCTCGTGCCGCGCAGCACATCCCAGAACACTGTTTCGGGTCCGGAGGTGCTGCACAGCGTGCCAACCGCACCGGGAACGTGCACATCGGTCTCACAGAGATGCAGGCGCAGACCGAAGGTGTCGAGCACCGAGGCCTCGATGTGAATGTCGCGACCGTACAGCCAACTCGGCAGACGGAAATGCCAGACCAGATCCACGCTGCCGCGTGGCGGAAGCAGCGGGATGGGCTGCGCGAGCGAAAGTGGCGCAAGATGCAGCAAGCCGCTGTTCGGCGAAATCCCGAGCCGCAGCTCCCGCAGCGCCGCCGGCCTGTCGTGGTGATTCTGTACGCGCACCGTCACCTGCAGACTGTCCGAGGCGAGACGCGTGGAGGAAACGTTCACCGAAGGTGTCGGCGCTGTGCTGATTGCGCATGATATTTCCGTGTACGGCAAATCCCGATGCTCGATCACAGTACCGATGGAGCGGCGTATGCTCGCGTTGCAGATATCGAAATACCCGGCGGTAACAATCACTACGATGTGATTTTTGTCGATGAGCGAATCGGCGGTGATGGCGAGATCGAAGACGAGCGTCACACTATCCAGGGCCGGAACACGGTCGACCAATCTTTGCACCGTACTTCCTCCCGAAGGAAGGCGGAGGAACGCCGGCAGCGACAGTTGGACCGTCACACTGTCCACGTCCACCGTGTCGCGGTTGTGCACCACAACATCGACGCGATAGCTGCCCGGAAGCGAGGCCTTGCGCAGGTCGTCGACGCGGAGGGTATCCAGACCCCGGCACTGCATGTCCATGTCCAGGCGGCGTCCGTAGCGGGAGAAGCGATGTGGGCGGGCGACCGGCGTGCAAAGATCCGCGCCTTCCAGACGGGTGAGCACGATGTCCTGCGTCGTCGGATGCGCTCCGGGATATCCCGGCGTTGCCGGGACCATATCCGCCGTGGCCAATCCGGCCAGAAACACACTTCCCCCATGCGACCCCAGGTAGGGGAACTCCAACGACGGAAACCAGGTGGCGAACAGCAGTTCCGGCACATTTGTGTCGAACATCCAGAGCGATGCGTAGCGCTTCACCGCCACTGGCCGGGTGAACACGGGCTTCAGCAGCTCGGGACTGTCGCCACCTTCCTCAAGCGAGAGCAGAACCTTGCCACAGGGTTCGACAAGCATGTCGCCCAATGACGCATTCACATTCAGCAGCGTGCTGAACACCAGCGTTCCGTTCCTGTCGAATTTACATAGTGCGATATCCGATTTTAATTTCCAGCTATTGAGCGATCTGACCAAGGGGAAATCCGCCGAGGCGGTAGCCAGAAACAGATAGAGATGCCCGCTGCTGTCGAAGGCGATTTGCCGCGCCGAAGGGCTGTGAAAGTATCCCTCCGAACCCTTGCCTCCGAGATAGGTGGAATACTCCAACGTGCGCAAGTCTGGAGCGAATACACTGACACAGAAATCCGATAGGTCACCCATTTTCGCCTGCCACGGCTTCACCAACGGGTAGTTTCCACCTTGCAAGGTCGGTCCCACGACGGCCACCCGCCCGTCGTCGGCCACGGCGATGCCGGCAGGTTCCTCGTGACCGGTGCCACCGAAGCAGGATCCATACTCGAGAGCGTATTCGCATCCCGAGAGTTTCATGATGAAGGCATCCTCTATGCCTTGGTTCACTGCAAAGATGGCATCGGACGTCGCCATGGGCGGAGAATCGTAAGTGTGGCCCAGGAGGTAGACGCTGGCATCCCCACCGATGGCGAGGTCGTAGACTCCCTGAAGACGGTCCGAGGGAAGGTAGGACGCGTACTCGATCAGACCATCGTAATCGATCACGATCATCGCGCTCGCCGAATACATCCGATTCCGCAGCAACGCGTCGTCCGTCAGCAAGCTGTCGATGCTCGTGCTGTTGAGAATTACATACAGACGCCCGCCCGGTCCGGTCTCCATGCGCGTGGGAGGAAACAGCTTCGCGCCGGAAAAGAGCCGCGAATGGACGACACTTTTCCCATCGGCTGAAAGCTTAGTGACGTATGTGGAAATTGCTCTTCCTGCGTAATCCTGCGGAGGAGGAGGTGCCGGCGGATTCACGGGAAAATCCGGCGAATACGTCAAACCCACGAGGCGAGGCAAACCGCTGTCATCCACACGAAAGTGGCAATTGTACTCAATGTTCGCCCCCCCCAGAAACATCACCCACTCCACAGTGATGGTGACGGGTGCGGCGGGAGCGGAGCCGCGCAGCGTCACATCCACACCGCCGTCGGCTTCATGCAACTCTGGCCGCAGATCCACGCCATCGGGCACGCGCAGCCGCAGTTCGTCCGCCGTCACGCGGTCGAAGCGCAGCTTCACGCGCGAGGGATCGGCGCCCGCGGCTATGGCGATGTCGTGGCGCAGCACCGTGCCGCTTCCCGCCACGCGCACATCCACTCCGGGCCAGGCCCCACGCCAGAGCACGGCTTCATGCGCCGCGTACAGACGCCCCGCCGCTCCCCCGCCCTTGTCGTCCACCACGCGCAGCGGCGCGAGCATATCGCCCGCCGGACGCGGCGCGCAGTCCGCATCCATGCCCCGCAGGCGCAGACCGGGCCAGGCGTAGCGCGGAAGCTCCGTCGTCGCCCCCAAGGCGGCATCCATCCCGGGCGACGGCAGGGCCACCACATAGCCCTCGCGCGAGAGCGACACGGTGGGACCGATGCCCACACTGCCGCCCGACACGCGCGCATCCCATTGCCCCGCGTTCATCACGAAGGCGCGCGGCGGATCGATGCCGCGCAACACCGGCGGATCACCCGCGCGTACAGACAGCGACAGGAGCAGGCAAAGCAGCGCGCTCGTTATCAGGCGTTGGTACATGACGACCTCCTTGCTTGCGCGGGACATCCCCTACACCGCACGGCATGCGCCGCCCGTCCCGCACGGACGTGGCGCATCGCGGCTGTTTCCATTCACTCTATCGCACAAACACGCGTAAACGCGCGGTGGCTGTCGCGGAGAACGTATTTCGGTGAATACGAGTCGGAGGTCTATCAAGTGCTGGAACGTACGCAAATCAGGAGCAAAGCGCAATGCTTGATCAGCACGTTGTGCAAAAATAATTCACATACGCATCGGTGTCGGACAGCTCGATTGTGGAAAAAAAAGTCCCCCCCTTGCTTTCGCTGTTCGCACGCTGTAAGTTGTCTTTTGTGTTTAACTATTTGGTTAAATCGAACGGTTACACCATGCAATCACACGAATACACCGACACCGAGGAGCGCATTTTCAAGGCGGCGCTCGAGGAATTCAGCGAATTCGGCCGCGCCGGTGCGCGTATGCAGTCCATCGCCGAGCGCGCCGGCATCACCAAGGCGCTCGTACACTACTACTTTCGCAGCAAGGATCGCCTCTACGACGAGGTGTTCTCCTACGTCATCCGCCGCTATCTGCTCTGGATTTTCCAGCAGGTGGAGGAAAGCGCCACCTTCGAGCAAGCCTTGCGCACGTTGATCAGCAGATATCTCGATCTGCTGGAAAGCAATCCCTGGCTGCCGAAATTCATGCTCCGCGAGGTATCCGAGGGTGCGCCCGTACTGCAGGAGCGGTTGCGCGAGCAATTTCCCGATGGTGGTCCCGCCGCGCCGATGGTGTTCATCCGACGCTTCATGGAAGCTGTGGAAAAGGGAGAAATCCGTCCGCTGGATCCCTTGCAAACCATGTTCACCGTGCTCGGGTCCTGCATCTTCTTTTACGCGGGCTTCCCGGTGTTCTCGGCGCTGGTCCCGCAACTCAAGGACTTGCGCGAGCAGCTCGCACGCGAACGCGCCGATCACGTCTACGACATCATCATGCACGGCCTTCTGCCGTCCAAGGAGAAACGGAAATGAGCGCCATACAGCAGGGCCGGCGTGCCCTCTTCCCCATTCTCGCCATGCTACTCGCCGTCAGCGCGCCGGGATATGCGCAGCTTGCGCTCTCCCTCGACGAGGTGCGCGAACGTGCCCTCGCGCACAGCGAGGATGTGGCCATCGCCCGCCGCGGCGTCGAACAGGCCGAACATCTGCACGCCAGCGCGCGGGCGCAGCGTCTGCCCGGACTCGCCCTGTCCGCAGGATACACGCATGTGAGCGAAACCGCGGGCATCGATCTGGCATTGCCCGGTCTGCCCGCGCGACGCATCTCCTTTGGCGACGGCAACAGCTTCGAGAGCGCACTCACCGCCAGTGTGCCGCTGTTCACCGGCTTCCGCCTTTCGCATCTGGAGGAAGCGCAGCGTCAGGGAGCGCAGGTTGCGGCCGAGGCCCTGCGCGCCCGCCGCATCGAGGCGGCGCATCGCGCCACACTGCTCTACCGCAAGGCCCAACTCGCGCGGAAATGGATGGATATTTACGATGAACAGCTCCGCTACCTCGAGCAACAGCGGCACACGCTGGGAGCGCTGCTCGAACAGGGACAAATACTCGCCTACGACACGCTCGTGCTGTCCACGCGCATGGCCGCGCTGCGCGTGCAGGCCGCGGGAAGCGCGAGCGATTATCGCAACACCGTGCTGACCCTCGGCGCCTTGATCGGCAGCGATGCTCCCTTCGATGTCGCCCGCGACGCCGTGGTGGACGACGGCTTCGCCCGTCTGGGCGAGGTGGCACTGCTTGCGCGCGCGCTGGAGCAGCGTCCCGACCTGCGCCTGCACGAAACGCAGGCGGGCATGTATCGCGAACTCGCCGACGCCGACCGCGCCGCCTGGCTGCCCAGCGTCAATGGCATGGTTTCGCTGCGCTACGGCAAGCCCGGGGTGGATCAGATAAGCAACGAGTGGATGGGCTACTATGTGGCGGGCGTCAATCTCCAGTGGAATGTGTGGAACTGGGGCGCCGACCGTCATAAAGTCGAAGCGCGCATGCTCGATGCCGACAACAGCGCGCTGCGCGCCGCCCAACTCCGCCGCCAGCTCGCCAGCGGCGTCGCTTCCCTGCTCAACGAACTCGAGGTGCTGCGTGGCAGCATGCGCCTGCTCGACGCGCAAATCGCGCAGGAACGCGAGAAGCAGCAATTGCTCGCCGTGCGCCTGGCCGAAGGTCTGGCCACCGCCACCGAGCTGGTCGACGCAGAAGTATCGCTTACCACGGCCCGCATTTCCCGCGAGCAGATCACCATTCAATACGCCATGAAAATCGCCGAACTGGCCGCCACCATCGGTCAGGAATAATCCAGGAGTATCGACAATGCAACGCATCCTTCTTCTCTCCCTTCTCCTTTTCGCCAGCGCCTGCTCCGACGGCGGCGAAGGCGGCATGCGCTTCACCGGACTCGTCGAAGCCACCACCGTGCGCGTCAGCGCGCAGACGCCCGGCACGCTCCGCGCGCTGTACGTGGACGAGGGCGACGCGGTGCACGCCGGCGATACACTGGCGCGCATCACCACGGATCGGCTGGATCATCAGCTCGCGCAGCAGGATGCGCTGCTCGCCGAACTCGAGCAGCAGCTCCGCGCCGCCGAGGCGCGGCGCGCGGCGGGTGCCGTGCAGCGCGACAATCTGCGACGCAAAACCGAGCGCTTCCGCGCGCTGCTGGCCAAACAAGCCGCAACGCAACAGCAGGTGGACGATCTCGCCGCACAGCTCGACGCCGCCGAGGCCGAATTGCGCGCCGCGGACGCTTCGCTCGCCGCCTTGGCCGACAAGCGTGCGCAACTCGGCGCCGGCAAGCGCATCGTGCAGACACAGTGGAACGATGCGCAACTCACCGCGCCGCTCGACGGCACCGTGCTCGTGCGCTACGCCGAGCTGGGCGAAGTGCTGGGCGTGGGCTCCCCGCTCTGCGACATCGGCGATGTGCGACACATGTGGACGCGCATCTATCTCTCGGCCGCGCAACTCGCGGAGGTGCGCATCGGTCAAGAGGCGCGCATTTTCGTGGATGGCAGCGGCGCGCCGCTCACCGGCCGCGTGCGCTGGATTTCGGAAAAAGCGGAATTCACCCCTAAAAGCATTCTCACCGACGACACGCGCGCGGCCCTCGTGTACGCGGCAAAGGTGAGTGTGGACAATCCCGATGGCCTGCTGAAAATCGGCATGCCCGTCACCGTGCGCATCGACGGAGCGGCGCGATGAGCCTGCCGCTGCTCTCGGCCCGCGCGGTGCACAAGAGCTTCGGCCCGGTGCATGCGGTGCGCGATTTCGATCTGAACGTGCGGCGTGGCGAGCTGTTCGGCCTCATCGGCCCCGATGGCGCGGGCAAGACCACGCTCATGCGCATGTTGGTGACGCTCCTGCGGCCCGACGACGGCAGCATTCTCGTGGACGGCCACGATGTGGTGAGTGAAATGCGCCACATCCGCGCAATCACGGGCTACATGCCGCAGCGCTTTTCGCTGTACGGCGATCTCTCCGTCGAGCAGAACCTGCACTTCTTCGCCGATCTCTTCGAAGTGCCGCGCGCCGAACTCGCTGCGCGCAAAAAGCGCCTGTACGAATTCAGCCGCCTCGAACCCTTCGCGAAGCGCCTGGCGGGACGCCTCTCCGGCGGCATGAAGCAAAAACTCGCGCTGTCCTGCACGCTGATCCACGATCCCGTGCTGCTCGTGCTCGACGAACCCACCACCGGCGTGGATCCCGTCTCGCGCATGGAATTCTGGACCATTCTCCGCGAACTGCGCGCGCAGGGCATCACCATAGTCGTCTCCACACCGTACATGGACGAGGCCCTGCTCTGCGACCGCGTCATCATCATGCACGAGGGACGCGCGCTGGCCGAAGGCAGTCCCGCCGAACTCATCGCGCGCCATCCCTGGCCCATGCTGGAAGTCGCGCCGCGCGATGTGGGCGCGGCTGCGCGCGAACTCGCCGCACTGCCCGGCGTGCACGCGGTGCAGGGCTTCGGCGACGTGCTGCATGTGAGTGCGCGCGACGAGCAATACGCCAAGGCCTTGCACGAGAACCTGCGCGCACAGTACGGCGCTGCGGCTGTACGCGCCATCGAACCCACATTCGAGGATGTGTTCATCCACTACATCGAGGAGGAGGCGCATGAACACGCCGCATGACATGGACACGCCGCATGACATTGCCGTCGAAGCGCGGGAACTGAGCAAGGTGTTCGGTGCCTTCCGCGCGGTGGACAGCATTTCACTGCAAGTGCGCCGTGGCGAAATCTTCGGCTTTCTCGGAGCGAATGGCGCCGGTAAAACCACCGCCATCCGCATGTTTTGCGGACTGCTGCCACCCAGCGGGGGCTCGGCGCGTGTAGCCGGCTTCGATGTGGCGACGCAGGCGCGCGCCATCAAACAGAACATCGGATACATGAGTCAAAAATTCTCGCTGTACGAGGATCTCACCGTGGCCGAGAACATCGAATTCTACGGCGGCGTCTACGGACTCTCGCGCGACGACATCCGCTCCACCACCGCGCGCCTGCTCGACGAATTGCAGCTCGGCCATCAGCGCGACACGCTCACCCGCGCCCTGCCGCTGGGCTGGAAGCAACGCCTGGCCCTGAGTGCTTCGCTCATGCACCGGCCCTCCATCATTTTCCTCGACGAACCCACCGGAGGCGTGGATCCGATTTCGCGACGCAATTTCTGGCGCGTGATACACGACCTCGCCGCGGCCGGTACCACGGTGTTCGTCACCACGCATTACATGGACGAAGCCGAATACTGCGAACGCATTTCCATCATGTATCAGGGACGCATCATCGACATGGGCAGTCCGTCCGAGCTCAAGCGGCGTCACGGCAAACGCAGCATGCAGGATGTGTTCGTGCATCTGGTGAACGAACCGGCGGCCGCGCAAGCGATGGCACCGCAAGCACTGGCCGCGCAAGGCACGGGAGGCGCGGCATGAGACGCAGAACACTCGCCATACTCCGCAAGGAGTTCATTCACATCCTGCGCGATTGGCGCTCGCTGCTCATCATCATACTCATGCCCATACTGATGATTGTGCTCTACGGCTACGCCATCACCATGGACATGCGCGACATCCGCTTCTCCGTCATCGACGATGCGCGCACACCCGAGAGCCGCGCGCTGGTGCAGGCATTTTCCGAAAACGGCTTTTTCCGTCTCGTACCCGGACCCATCACGCACGAGGACATTCCCGAACGCTTCCAGCGCCGCGACATTCACCTCGTGCTGGTGATTCCGTCGGAGTACTCGCGCGATCTGGCGCGCGAGCACAGCACACGCGTGCAGTTGATCATCGATGCCAGCGACAACAACGTGGGGACCTTCGTCAACAATTACAGCGAGCAGGTGCTTGCCGGAGTGATGCGGGAAATGAACGGCCGCGCCCCGCTGCTCTTCGATATCGCGCCGCGCATTTTCTACAATCCGGATATGCGCAGTACGAATTTCTTCGTGCCCGGCCTGGTGGCGCTCATTCTCATGCTCATCTCGGCGCTGCTCACCTCCATCGCCATCACGCGGGAAAAGGAAACCGGCACCATGGAGCAGATACTCGTCTCGCCCGTGCGTCCGCTCGAAATCGTCATCGGCAAGGTGCTGCCCTATGTGCTGCTGGGCCTGCTCAATGCGGGGGTGATTCTGCTCAGCGCGAGCGTGCTCTTCGACGTGCCGATCCGCGGCAGTCTGCTCCTGCTCGGCCTGCTCTCGCTCATGTTCGTCTTCGTGGCGCTGAGTTTCGGCCTGCTGTTCTCCACCGTGGCGCGCACGCAGCAAATCGCCATGTTCATGACGCTGATGGCCACCATCCTTCCCACCATCATGCTCAGCGGCTTCATTTTTCCCATCGCCAGCATGCCCGCGGTGCTGCGATGGATTTCGCAGGCGTTGCCCGCCACGTATTACCTGACCATCGTGCGGGGCATCATGCTCAAGGGCATCGGACTGGCCGAATTGTCCACGCACGCGCTGGTGCTGCTGGGCATGGGCGCGCTGCTGCTGCTCATCGCCACGAAACGTTTTCAGCTCCGGCTCGAGTAGTTCGCTTCACCGACAGGAAAAGTTGACCATGCGACGCATTTTTTATCTCGTGCAAAAGGAATTCCGCCAGGTCTTCCGCGACAAATCGATGATCGGCATTCTCTTCGTGGTGCCCTTCATACAACTCGTGCTGCTGGGCAATGCCATCACCACCGAGGTGAAGCATGTGCGCGTGCTGCTGGGCGACCGCGACGGCACGCCCATGAGCAGGGCCTTTCTGCAGAGCTTCAGAGGCAGCGAGTACATCGACGTGGTGGGACAGGAAAGCGACGAAGGCGCCATAGCCCGCGCCCTGGATCGCGGCGATGCCAGCGTGGCGGTGGTGCTGCCACGGCATTTCCAGCGCGATGTGCTGCGCGGCGAGCGTCCGGCGGTACAGGTGCTGGCCGACGGCATCGACGGCAACAGTGCCGGCGTGGCGCTGGGGTATGTCTCGGGAATAGCGGCGCAGTATCAGGCGCGGCTGCTGAGCGACGACCCCGCGCTCGGCAGGCAGTTGCTCGATCTGCGACGCGTGCAGGCCGAGCCGCGTTTCTGGTTCAATCCCGATTTGCAGAGCAAGGTGTACGTGGTACCGGGCATCGTGGCGCTGCTGCTGTTGATCATCACCGTGTTTCTCACCAGCATGGGCATAGTGCGGGAAAAGGAGATCGGCACGCTCGAACAGCTCATGGTCACTCCCATACGCGCCACGCAGTTGATTTTGGGAAAAATCATCCCTTTCTCCATACTCGGCATGCTGGAAATCGCCATAGCCATGGGACTCGTGTACGTGCTGTTCGGCATCGGCGTGGAGGGCAGTCTGCTGCTGTTGTTCGCGGAGTCGGGCTTGTTCATTCTCACCACGCTTGGAGTGGGCATATTCATCTCCACCATCTCCGAAACGCAGCAGCAGGCGCTGTTTGTGGGCTGGTTCTTCATGATTTTCGCCATACTGCTCTCCGGCTTTTTCATCCCCATCGCCAACATGCCCGAAACCGTGCAATACCTCACCTATCTCAACCCGATGCGCTATTTCATGGTGATTCTGCGCGAAATCTACCTCAAAGGCAGCTCACTCCCCCATCTCCTCAACGAAACCCTGGCCATGCTCATCTTCGGCGTCACCGTATTCAGCGCCGCCGTCTGGCGCTACCGCGTCAAGCTGGGCTGAGCGGGGGGATGTGGCGTGCGGTGGCGTGGGAGAAGTGAGAGAAGGTATAAGGTACACTCGTCCGGTGGAGGAGCGGTGTCTATCTCGACAAGCCAAACCTGATCCGCGGGGGTGAAACCGCTCCTGCGGTGTCTGCGACGTACTGTGTGCGGAGCATGTTGTCGCGCTCGGTGAATTGCGACCGTACTGCGACGTTAATTGTTGTTGCTGCTTGAATCAATATTCGAAACCCGTCATGAAAGGCGCCGTGATACGCCACGTCACCCGGCCTACTGTTCGGCTTCGTCCTGCTCCGCAGCAGGGAGTGAATGACGCCTGTGTTCAGGCAGCGCATCGTTTATTGCCCGTATCAACATATCCACGTCTGTGGATGGATTTCTATCTCCCCCGACAGCATTATGATGATTTCTACAGCGGATCGCTCGGTCAACAGCATCCGCTAATCGCCGTGCAACGTACTCCACTTCCGGCGAAACGCCCTTGCGGTAATGCGGGTTGTGACTCTTCAGCTTTCGAATAACCGAATCGCAGCAATCGAACGGCGCATGCGTGTAAGTTTCATGGAGGATCATCCAGTATTCAAAGCAAGGATTGGATAGTGCGAATTTCATTCCCTGCGCCTTTCGTGATCGAGCTGCCTGCTGTGCCTGGTTTCTTCTTACACCTCCAATCCGTTCCAAATCGAAGACAATCCATACCTCATCGAATGGCACCTCATCCATTTGCCTTTTCGATAGTCTCTTCTGATCCTGGGATAGCTTCGAAGCAGATTCTATCAAAGTCATGGGATCCGTACCTGCCGGGTGATGCACGACCACATCCTTCTTCGTCAGATTGAGAACTTTACGCAATACCTCGAAATAGTGTATCTCGGTTTTTTCGCCCTCCGTAACGATCAAAAAGGCTTTCCCTGATGCCCGTTTGCGAGGATTCCTGCGCTTTAAATCACTCTCCCTCTGTCTCAGTGATTTCGGCTCACTCATAATGCAAATCCTTCCGGAATATTCGGAATACCTCCATAGCGACCAGACAAATATCCTTTCGCAAGTGCTTCCCGGTTTCTCGGACTGAAATCCGTGAGTGGATACAATACTGTGCTCCCCGCGTCAGTTTTTTCTGTGAACCAAAACTGATCTCTCCGCATCAGCGAGGTATCGAGTAACAATGGATTGTGCGTCGTGAATATAATTTGCGCCCTGTTTTTATTATTTTCCTTGCAAAACAACAGCTTCAAGAGTTCCTTGACAAGCGTGGGATGGAGGCTTGTTTCAATCTCATCGACAAACACGGTGTATCCGTTATCCAGAATATCCAACCATGGACCGATCAGTGCAAAAAACGACTTCGTCCCGGCTGATTCCTCATTATCATAATCCAGTGTTACCGGATTACCAGCACTTCCGATATGTGAGAGATAAATATCATACTTGAAAAAATCGGTGGATGCAAGCTCCGATTCATCGCTTCCGGGGCGTATCCTTGCGAGCGTTTCCTTGATCTTCTGAAATTCATCAGAATCCGGTGATTTTCTTTTGGCAACCGCGTCTGCAATACCTACGTCAGCAGAACGAAGGAGGGTTAGCAGCCTCTCGCGAAACTTCTCGTCGTGCAGCTTCGCAGCTGTAAACCAGGGATACGAACCCCAGTGGGTATCGCAGCGAATGAAACGAATGTTTTGCTTGAACCAATTGTAAATCGGGGTGAGCTGCTCATGATTGAATTGAGGCGCAACCGACAGATACAATGAGTTCGGTCTCGTCTTCTCTTGTAAGCTTTTATCTTGCTTGAATGCCTTGGTGGCCTTGGACCAGTTATACTTCTTGCTCTTCTCTTCATAGATCCGATGGTACCATCTCTGCTGTACACCGTTGGGAAATGCATAGAGATATTCTTCGATCACTCGTTCCGCCGAGGCGGAAAAGCCGAATATGTACCGCGTGTTATCCGCGACGAAGGTCATTTCAAATTCGCTCGGCCCATTCACTGAATCTTTGTCGAGTTTGAAGGGCTGAACCCCGGTTGCTTCTTCCGGTTGACGTTTTGTAGCCGAATCAACGACAAACTCCTTCACGTAACGCATCGCTTCGTACAGGTTTGATTTGCCCGAAGCATTGGCTCCGTAGAGAGCAGCTCCTTTGACAAACCTCAGCTTGCTGATGCCGGGCAACTCGGGTTCAATCAAGCAACTCTCTTTCGTCTTGTCGAAATTGGAGGCAACCATACTGAAAATCTGTTCGTCCTTGAAAGAGCGAAAGTTCTTCACCTTGAATTGAATCAGCATTGGGACGACCTTTCCGACGTTGTGGCGAACAGCAATCATTGCAGATATTGCGCAATATACGCCCTGTTATCGCCATTGTCAAGGCAATAGAGGCCGCTTTTTGCGCATGTTATGCAATAATCAACCCTCCTTGCGGCAAGGAAGATGCACATATCTGCGAAGAAGGAAGCAGTCTCCCTGTTGACCATGGTCCTTATGCCGGATACCCCACCGAAAACGGGGTTGCATGCAGAATTCAGCATTATCGTCAGGCTGAGTCAGTCCACCAGCGCTCACGCCGGTTTGGAACGCAGGTCACACAAATCGTCAGGCTGAGCGGAGCGCCGAGCACGAGTATTCGTGATGGCACCAAGTCTGTTCGGCGCGGAGTCGAAGCCTCGGTAGCCAATTGCATGGCACTTCGACTCCGAGCCTGAGCCACGTTCTCGGATAGGCGCACGAATTTTCTCGCAGGCCCGTCGCTCAGTGTGACGACGTTTGAGTACGTCTATCAAGACCGACGTTCCAAGACGGCGCAGGCGATGCTGGACTGACTGCACATGCCAGGATTCACGACCTACCAGGAACGGAGCAGGCACTTCGACTCCGGGCCTGGGCCACGTTCTCGGATAGGCGCACGAATTTTCTCGCAGGCCCGTCGCTCAGTGTGACGACCTCTGGGAGCGTCTACCGAGACCAACTTGTCTCCCACTCCATACCAACACCGTTGCCAGCGTACTGTCTCAGCTCGTGGCGTTGTACGGCGCCGCTTCTTCCCTGGCAACCACGGTGTCGTACAGAGCGTAATGCGTCAGGCCGGGGTGGCTGTCTATGCCGGTGTAGCGCAGGGATGCGTCTTCGTAACGACGGAAGGCAAACACGGCCTGGTTCATCTGCTCGGTGTTGAACACCTTCAGACGCACAAGCAGGTGGAAGTCCTGTACGGTCAGGCCGGTGACGGCGAGGAACAACTCCGGCTCCAGCTTGGTGATCACGTCCTGCAGGGTGTTTTCGCGGTAGTCGGTGAGGTACATGAATGCGGGAATGCGCGTGGCAAACTTGATCAGCTTCTCCTGCACGAGCTTGCGCTTGGACTTGTACTCCTTCTCCTCCTCGGTGAGCTGCCTCCGCTGCTTCTGCGTCAGCGCCTTGCCCTTGGCCTTCTTCTTCAGCTCCTTGACCTTGTCGCTCTTGTTGATGATGGTCTCGATGATGTTGTCGCCCAGCGAGCGCCAGCCCTCGATGCGCTCGACGGCGGCCAGCGCCTCGGGATTGTCGAGGATGCGGCGCAGCGTGTCGTTGTCCACGTTCACCAGCAATGCGCTCTCCCACTTGCGGGCCAGCAGCGTGGCCGAGGTGCCAGCCATCGCTATGTCGAGTATACCGCCCGCGTCGATTTGCGTCATGTTCGCACCGTCGTAGGCCAGCACGGGGAGGAAGGACACCAGGTCCTTGACGGCGTTCTCCGGATTCGGCTCGTTGGGCGAGAGGCCGATGCCGTATTCCGAGAGCTGGCGCAGCGCGCGCGTCGGCGCGAAGTCGAAGACAAAGCACACGGGCTTGAGTATCTCCTCCTCGTTCGGGTCGTCGCCGTTGGGGTTGTGGATGGACCACGGCGACTGCACGCGAAACGCGGATTGAAAGTAGGTCTCCGGCGATTTGAGATTGCGCAACATGAGTATGGACGACCACTGCGGCATATTTTCTAATAGGGCAGACAGTAGGATCTTTAAGTAAACCACGTGATCGACACCTGGTTTTCCCCGACCGCTCTGTACATAAACGGGCGAGCGAGCGTCACGATCCAGCTTGCAGAAATCGATGTTACCGAGAATTTCCTGAAATTTGAGCAAGAAGGGCTTCTTGGCGGTACGACTGATATCCTCGCTTCGAATCCTTAGTTCGTCCTGGCACTCTCCCGGCTCCCGTTTTAATCATGGTTCTTCTTGGAATGGCATTTTGCTACCACATAAGAATCTATATTCTTGTATCTCCTTCAAGTGAATATTTCCAGAGAGCGCCTGGATCAATGTTTTAATCTTCCGATGAGAATATTCGCTGCCGAAGTAGTGCAACCCGCTACAACAATATGATCCTCACAAACAAGTAGCGCATTATATATAGAGACCCCCAAATCAGGCACATTAGGAATGTAATTCCACCTGAATCCATTATAATGCTCAAGAGTTCCTCCATGTCCGGCTAAAACGATGTTGTCATATGACGTCCCACGAATCTTTTCGATAAAATACCTCGACAAGTCATTATCTTGATACCACTTAACACCATCATACATAAGCAAATACCCACCAGCACAATATATTTTTGAGCCGTCAGCGGTCCAAATAGATTGCATGTTTTTTCGCATCCCCTCGCGCGCAATGACTTCCACAATGCCATGTTTTATTTTTACAACAGTTGACGCGTCTTCATTAAGGTCCCTGCCGGATGTAATTGCGTACAATGTTTCACCGCATTGCCATGCATCCACAAACGAACCCGCATCGGGTTTATATATGAGGCTAATTACCTCATTCTTGTATACATAGATGCCGGTTGTCGTCGTAAAATAAATATCACCCTCGATCCCATCAATGCTTGTTACCCAGCCCATTCCTGTATCTTCCGAATAGTACATTCTTGTTGAATCACCATATTTTCTCGTCACACTGCCGGTCTTACAGCCGTACCACATATCAGCTTCGTTGCTTCTATAAACAGCCGTGATGCGCACTTGAGTTAATTCCCTTGGAACGCCCAGCACGTTAACCATAAATGGAATCTTTTTCTTCGATAAAGCACCGTCCACCAGCTCAACATAGTTCCAAAACGTATCGTCAATAAACTCGCCGACAAACCCTATTACACCGTTTTGAGCCTCATACAGATCCTCGATTATCGATGCCGATCTTCCTATCGAATAGCTGCTCCACGTAAACATGCAGGAAACAGTGTCCTTCGTGTGCACGCAGAATGACGACGTATCGATTTTTCCACATGCTGCGACAACAACAAGTCGACACATATAATCACTTGACGGCTGGAGCGATGCCTTCGTAATGATAGTGTCCACGAGACTGCTTTTAAGATGACACAACGTGTCGTCTGCATGCACAACAAGAACATCTACAACATCTCTTGATTTCACAACGAGGGACACGGAATAGTAATCATACCCGACGTCACGTAATTCCATCATGATCTCAGGATTCATCGTCACGTTTGGTTCAGAAGGGCCCGTGCAGTCTATACCGGCAAGCGCATAGAGCAATAGAAGGACAAGCTCACTGCCACGTATTTTCCTAAGCTGGAACATATGCTACTCAACAATTATTATCTTGCTTGCATCGAAAGAATTCAATGTTTTTATCACTATCAGGTATGCTCCTTTTGTAAGACTGTCAAGATTAATCGAAATCGACCTCTCGCCCGCTCTAAAATCAGATACTGATTTTTCGAGCACTACCCTTCCAAACAGGTCACGGATTTCGATGTCAACATATTCATCCTGTACCGTCTTGTAGATAATGTTGACGGTGTTCCCCGGTGGATTTGGATATACATTTATAAATTCAACATTTGCCTGGCGGTTTCTGTCGAAGTTTTGCCCAGCTTGCTTTGCAGTGGCCTCATCTAGCATAATCACATCGCGGAAAAAGTACTCTGTTGAATCTTCCAAACCCTCCTGCAAGACCGTTAGATATGCTTCTACTCCACAATGCTGAGACAAATCAACACTAACTGAATCCAGAACCAAAGAGTCTATACATGAATCGATAAAGTTGTAATACTTTTTATAGAGCGTATCATCTGACATTTCCGACATGACGACGATTGCAAATCTAGCATTTTCACCAAATTCTGTGGTATTTAAAAAATACCCGCCTACAACAAAACTCAATGTAGATGATTCAGCAATCAAAAACGGCTCTGTTCTCATTTTATTCTTGAGCTCGACATTATTGTCATACACGGCGCTATCTGGACACGTAAGATATTTCAGGACGGCTCCGTCTGTTACAATTGGATCCTTAACTCCGATTTTGCCGACCGCAGAATCGCGCCTCACAATATACTCCCGAACAATTGAATAAGCCTGTTCGGTCGTACTTTTATTCAGCTTCTTCTCAGTAAAACTAACTTTACAGTCGTATGGCGAGGTTGCCGCTTCACTGAACAACTCAATATTGCTAAAGAATCCTTGTCTCCAATTTGCCGCTACGTTTGGATTATATCCATCCGTCTGCGCTACTGCGATAAATGATGATGTGTCCATTTGGTCAAATTGATACACACGAATCCCCATATTTGGCATATTGACGGCGATACGGACTGGACGATGTCCTGCAGAATTCTTGTCGGTATGCTTAGAAATACTCGGGTGTATTGCTAGATTAGGATTCGACACTTGATACGCCGAATGCAGGACAATATCGGGTAACCATCCTTGTTGATTATTGAGATAACTATTATTCCGGTGATACACGACAACTCTATTATGACTTGGGTAGAATGTTGGCAGCGTTCCAATATTTCTCGTATTTATATATGCAGCACAAGTCATATTTACCGGTCTACATGCGGTTGTCACAGCGACAATCTGATGAAGATCACTTGATAGTGATATTGGCTCATCGACCATCCCAGTCTGTAGCCTGTAGATATTCTCATACGTCACGGTGCCTGGATCTTCGCATTGTGCAGCATGAGACATTACATATCCCTCGCCAAGGTCGATCCATGCTACCATCAAATCTTGTGTAACCGCCGGATATTTTGGCGCATAATATCTCCTATAGCCTATTCTGTTACTTGGAATCCTTAGAGTCTCAGGTCCTGCCACAATGGAATCCATTATCATTCTGATACACTTCAACGCGTTACTTTCATTGTACACAATAATTCCGGTCGTCTCGTTAGCAGCTGCTCCGCATGGCCTCTGTATTCCGATCGATGGCGTGGATTCAGGATTTTCCACTTGGGCTAGCGCTTGACGCTCCCAGATTCCGGGCTGGCCGGCGATCATGCTTGTCATTAATACCAAGCTATCATTTTCAATAAATGTTATAAATATTTCCGCATAAGAACCATTCGCTTCTAGATCGGGGTAGACATCAAGGCATGGGTGCTTCGCTGCTCCCTCCCCAGAGCTAAGTCGCACCTCCGATTGCCATGTAGCACCGCTGTCAATTGACATCATATACCATATTTCTCCACCACTCTCATACACTGAATGCAAATGTTCGTCTAAATCGAATTCCACTCTTCGCATGTTTGCATTTTCAGATGGCGATAAGCCGACGGAACTTTTCGACAATCTGTGCGCCTTATAATTAATTATTATAGGTCCGTCATGTTGCCCTTTTAATACGATTGCCAACGTATCCGCTGGCCCATTGCTGGATAACTCGTATACGTCATAATCATTACCATTTATCACAGTGCCATATAACACGTAATCGCCCTGCAAATTCGCCCCAACGATATCATATGCCTCTCGAGAGGAGTCTAACCTTTTGGGAATGGCTATTCGATAGTGCGGATCATCTCCAAGTGGATATTTATCAACAAACATTCCAAAGGAGGAAGTGTCATATGCCGCAGAATACGGGACTGACAATTTGACCCACATATCTAGCTGACTTTGACTTGAATCACCCTCTTGAAGCACCCGCCAAGGGTCAAGCAACCCGAACTTATAATTTCCTCCATTCTGCTGATCAAAACTTCCCTCAACATCAAAATCCACAATCTCGGCCCAATATGATACATAATTAGCAATATCGCCATCATAATCATTTTCTACAATCTTCACAGAATACCTCACCGCAGAGCTATTCCAATCCACGTGCTTTTTTCTATACCCATTTTCAACGTAGTAATCATTCCACAATTCTACCATATGCTGCTCTCCAGTCTTCCACTCATCCTCATATGGCGGCATCTTATAGCTGTTATCGTCCGTTCTTACTCTTATATTGCTATACGCGCCCGAGTCACTTACGGCTGCATCGACCGATATTGCAATAACCGTGTCATAGTATACAACAAGATTCAGATTGTTCGCGCTATTGAACCATCTCGTTGTGTCAATTGGGAATAGCAGCTTGATGCCCACGATCGCTGTGTCACCCTTCGCATTGTTAAGAATATCAATAAAACCAGTTCCCGCCGAATAGGTCCTATCTGTGAGCGTCTCTTTTTTAAAAGATATTTCATCTATAACATTTGACGCATTACAACTACTCCACAATGCTTCCAAGTCCAACAGGACAGCTCCATTGCCTGCATTATGGATGCTAATATTTGCTGTATCTGCATACATCTTTGCTGATAGATCAACTCGCTTGATCGTCGCACTACCAGATAAGTTGCTCAGATCAATGATTGCATATCCCTGGTAATCATGATCGGGATTTGGCGAAATATCTAATCCCACAGTTAGCTCCTGTGAAGTATAAGCGCCTGCGTACGTACTATCCCCTAATTTTATTAGCTGATAGTACGACACGGCCGTTGTGCCGTGCGACTGGGAAGATGCATTGTTATGTAATATTATACCCGATAATACACAAATGACAACAAACCAACTTTGCGTTGGCCTCCAGCATATGCCCCCACGATTATGGTCATTCATCACAATCCTCCTAATAAGATCGTATGCGAGGTAGTATCTGGAAATTCATTTCTGATTGACTCTTTTATAAATTCAGAATTGATTCGCTTCTCCGGATTTAACGAATCAGATTGGTTGCAAGTGTACGCAACATGCGTCGTACTACCATCGATATTTCTTCCATGCGAATGTTGTTGCTGGGTACATCGCGTGTTCCTCAGGTACAACAAGAAAATCATTTGAACCAGAGTGGATGCGCTATCATGACCAACGACTGCACCGTTCTCGAGTAATCGACCAATAATCTGCCTTATTCGTTTAGAAATCAGACAAGAACAAAGCATCGCGCTGACGGACTGTCAGAGAAGGATGTTTGATGCAAAGGTACAACATAGCTCTTCAATTGTCAAGATGATCTTACATAACGAAAAAGGTTTTCGACTCAAGATATTTCGTCTCCTCGCATGTTTTGTTGAGCGCCGTGGTGGTATGAACGGTATGCAAGGTATTAACGATCCACGGATCAACCACAATGCTGAAGGTTGGCAGACCGGAGAACATCAACCGACACACCGCTCACAGCGGCAGACTATTCATCGCGCACTCGAAAATCAAGAACCACTCCGTGAGGAGCGCTTGGCTGAAGAGCGCCCGGGCAAAGTAATTTTCACGTACTGGGCCAAACACGCCATGACTCCGGTATGATGCGACTCGATGCTGTTGCTGGACTCCATCCTTGCAGTGACACTCTGCCACTAAGGCCCAGGGAGGCAGTGCGGAGATGGACAATCCTCTGCTGATCACCATTCGGCTGTGATCGACCGCAGACACGCGGAAGCGATGATGCGATCTGCAACAAGAACACCTCCGGTGTCGCCTCCACGTCGCAACCGCTCATCTCAATGATCACCATTTGTATGCAGTTCTCAACGGGGACACCTTACGAGGGCACATCGCTGACACCGTCCTTGATGATTGCGGATATCCACCCACGAAGCACGAGTTGCACACACCGCTTAACGTACATGCCCGGTCAAGACCTCTGCAACCTGTTGTATACATACTAGATACGGCGATTTCACACCATGCGCGACTTGAATCGGTTGTACGCGATTCCCTGCTCTCAACAGCTCTTGTTAATAGTGGTGTGAGCGATACCCAATCGTCAGGCTGAGTCAGTCCACCAGCGCTTACGCCGGTTTGGAACGCGAATGACGCTTCGTCTCCGAGCCCGAGCGTAGTCAGTGCGGCTTGCGAGGATGGTCGCGCGGGCTCGTCGCTCAGCGCAGCGCGGGCATTGGTAATCCGCGATGGAGCCTCCGGGGGTCGTCAGGCTGAGCGAAGCGCCGAGCATCTTTGTTCGAGATGGTACTGCGTTGTTCCGGCGCGGAGTGGAACATTCGCCGGGGCGGATCGAAGCCTCGGCAGGCAATTGCATGACACTTCGACTCCGGGCCTGAGCCACGTTCTCGGATAGGCGCACGGATTTTCTCGCAGGCCCGTCGCTCAGTGTGACGACGTTTGAGTACGTCTATCAAGA
>ERZ795032.813-NODE-813-length-27090-cov-7.834659_pt1 | contig 27090 bp, 23 predicted proteins | sample MGYA00375124_ERZ795032 | MGnify/ENA primary metagenome ERZ795032 (study PRJEB30167, sample SAMN05720154) | activated sludge metagenome | isolation source: Anaerobic digester | place: China | collected 2015-12-16 ...
CCCCACATCGGGAGGCTTGCCTCCGAGACGGCACGGGACGTGGAGATCTGTGAGCACGCCATGCGTCTTGCAAACGTCGCGCACCTTGTCGATACATCGGTGCACGATATCAGCGGTGGGGAACGCCAGAGGGTGCTCATCGCCAGGGCGCTTGCACAGGAACCACAGATCCTCCTCCTCGACGAGGCTACCTCAAACCTGGATGTCAGTCACCAGGTCGAGATCCTAAACATCATCAGAGGCCTTACCGGGAGGATCACGGTGATCAGCGTCTTTCACGACCTGAACCTGGCTGCATACTACTGTGATCGACTCCTCCTCCTCAAGGAGCGGAAGGTCTACGCCATCGGGGCACCTGCGGATGTCCTTACATGTGAGAACATCCGTGAGATCTTCGGGATGGAGACGCTCGTCAGACCACACCCACTGACCGGGAGACCCTATGTCCTGCCGGTCTACATGCAAACCACTGATGTCGGGGTGAACAGGCGGGTGCATGTCATCTGCGGTGGGGGGACGGGGTCGGATATCCTTTACCTGCTCCGTGCTGCAGGGTTCACTGTCACCTGTGGTGTCCTGAACGTCCTGGATACGGATTACGGGACGTCCATGCACCTGGGCATCTCCACCGTTGCAGAACCCCCTTTTCATGGCATAACCACGGCATCCCTTGCGGCTGCCAGGAAGTGGCTTGACCGGGCTGATGCCATAGTCGTGACGGCAATGCCTATAGGGCCCGGGAACCTCGATAACCTTCGTGTGCTGCTCGATTACCCGGGAAAGCCCATCATCATCTACGCCGGGAACGGCAGCGCCCGGATGGAGGACTACACCGGGGGCGAGGCAGATGCGGTTCTGGCTGAGATTGAGGCTCGGGGGGCGTTGAGGGTCGAAGGAGCGGAGGATCTCATCGCCCTCCTCTCGAAAGGGCAGTTCGGTCGTGAATAGGCCCCGGGTCCCATGTGGGAGAAGACGGGGTCGCCGGTCTGAGAAGTTATTACGCTCAATGAGATGCCTATTATGGTTATGCGATCCATACGCCTGACAATCTCTGTTTCGTTACTCGTGGTGTTCTTACTTCTTGCCGCTACAGCGGGTGCTGTGCCCGTAACTGCCGGGGCGCCACCGGTAGCGATGGCAACGGCCGATTGCGGGCGCAGCGTAACGCTGACAGACGCTCTCGGGGAGACTGTCGTCATCCAGGGAAGGCCGGAGAGGATCATATCGCTTGCACCTTCCAACACCGAGATACTTTATGCCCTCGGGCTTGAGGACCGGGTGGTCGCCGTCACCGATTACTGTGACTACCCGCCGGAAACAGCCGATAAACCTACGGTTGGTGGATTCAGCACTGTCAACATCGAAAAGGTGATCGCGATGAATCCGGATCTCATCCTTGCCGCGCCCGCCAATACGGAGGATCTCATCGACCGCTTGCGCTCGCTCGGGCTGACCGTCGTCACCCTCGACCCCCAGACGATCGAGGACGTCCTGGATGAGATCGAACTTCTCGGCCGGGTGACCGGTAATGAGGCGGAGGCCTCGACGCTTGTTGCGGAACTGCAGGCGCGCATCGATGCGGTGGTTGCAGAGACGGGAAACCGCACAGAACGCCCGTCTGTTGCTCACGTAATATGGTATGACCCGATCTGGGTCAGTGGCAGGGATACGTTCCAGGACGAGGTCATCACGCTGGCTGGCGGGACAAATGCGTTTGGTTCGCGTGAGGGCTGGAGTATCGTCAGTCTCGAGGAATTTATTACCACCGACCCCGACTACATCCTGGTCAGTTCTGGCAGCGGTATGGGTCAGGAGGGTTACGATGCCGTCTACAACTACATCGTGAGCGAACCCCGCCTCCAGAACCTTGATGCTGTCAGGGAAGGCCGTGTCTACGTCATCGATGCTGATATAGTCAGTCGCGGGGGACCGCGGATTGTGGACGCGCTGGAAGAGGTGGCGGCCATCCTCCAGCGGGAAACCCCGGCGCCGACCGCCCGGGCGACCACTGATGCGGCAGAGTCACCGGGGTCTGGTGTGGTCACGATAGTCTTTGCTCTGTTTGTGGTATTCCTGCTCTGGAAGGAGCGGTAGGATCGAAAAAGTTTGACCCGGGCAGGGGGCCAATATTTACCGCGAGATTTCCTGAGCGAGGGTTGCTGCCACAGCCCGCAATTTCTCTTTTTATAAACTTATAATAAACCATAAAAATGCCTGGAGGTCTCCAGAAACCAGGTTGAGACTCGGCTACATAAGCAATTTATATGTAATTATATAAAATTAATTTTGTAAAGTTTTATTAATTTAGATAAAGTATATTTGTACTATGGCATCAGAACGGGTGCTCCCCCTTGCGGGATCTATTATCCTTTTGATACTGCTCGTTGGAGTGGCGAGCGCATCATATCCAATGTTCCACCACGATCAACAACGGACTGGCTACGTCCCCGAAGAGGGGCCGCAGACAGACGCCATCCTCTGGGTGGTGGAGACCGCTGAATGGGCTGATGGTTCGCCTGCGGTGTATAACGGAAAAGTCTTCGTCCCTACATGGCCTGATATGAACTTCGGCGAAGCCAACCTGATGGGGCTTGTCTGCTATGACGCGGTCACCGGTGTGGAGGTCTGGACGAATGAACTCGGCGGCGCCAACGTTGGTTCCGTCTCAGGGGTCGCTGTCGCTGACGGTTGTGTCTACCTCGGCGGGACCGATGGACGACTCTACTGCATCGATGAGGAGACGGGGGATACGCTCTGGGTGAGCGATCGGATCGACACCACCGGCTATTTTGGGCTCTCATCATCACCTCTCGTCTACGATGGAAAAATCTACGCCCTCTCCGCTTCAGATGGCGTGCTGCACGCCTTCAACCCTGATGGTACCGAAGCCTGGAGATTTGAGACCGGTAACGGTGTGATATACTTCACCTCTCCTGCCGGTTACGATGGAAAGATCTACTGCGCAGGGAACAGGAGCCAGATCTTCTGCATCGATCCTGCAACGCAGACCGCCATCTGGACATTCAATCAGGGGGGATCGGTAAAGTCTTCGCCGGTCATCGGCGGGGACGGAACAGTCTATTTCACCACCTCGTCGCGGTGCTATGCCCTCGACAGCACCACGGGCACAGAGCGCTGGAACAGTTCGGTGACCGGAACGATGTCGACCCCTGCCCTTGCCGGTAGGTATATCTATGCAGGGGCATATGATGGCCTCCACTGCCTTGACGCCTCGACCGGCGATGAGGAATGGCATTTTCCAGCAAAAGAGGTCAATGTTGCACCGATCGTTGCCGGTAACCTCGTCTATGCCGCGACAAATGAGGAGACAGGAACCCTGTATGCGGTGGACGCCGGGACCGGCGAACCGGTATGGTCGTACTCCCTCGAGTCCCCGGGTGACGGGACTTACTCCGCGTTCTACACATCATCACCCGCCGTATCGGGCGGTGTTCTCTACATCGGAGCCGAGAACAACCATTTCTACGCCTTCGGGGAAGGAGAGATACCTGGAGATACGTTTGCCGGATGGAGCGGAACTGTCGGTCTAACAGACGGTCAGACCTTCCAGGTCACTCCGTTCAACAACGAGAGTGCCATCTACATCATCAACCGGACCTCAGCCCTTGGGGCTCTGGATGCCGCTGCAGTGAAAGGCGGGTTCAATTACACCCTTCAGGAGACGGAATGGGGTCTGTTCCTCTACTCTATCGGCGGTATCGCCTACAACGAGACTTCCTGGGACTCCTGGCTATATTCAGTCAACGGCGTAACCGCTGAGGTCGGGGCAGTCGATTATTCTCTCAAAGATAGGGACGTCGTCACCTACTGGTATGGTCCCTGGGGTTCATCGCCAGAAACCGCCCGTGCGGTAGTCAAAATCACTGTCTCCATCCCGCTACCCCCCGCACCGGTCACCACTTTATGGGACGGAACGGTGACCCTCACAGAAGGAGAGACCTTCCAGTTCGTCCCCTCGAACAACGAAAGTGCCTCGTACACGATTAACCGCACCACTGACCTCGGGGCGCTCGCTGCCGCCGCAGTGAGCGGCGGTTTCACCTTCAACGCCTCCGATGCCTGGTATGCCTCCTACGGGTCGTTCCTGCTTGAAGATATCGCCGGCATTTCAAACGAGGACTGGACAGAGGAGAATGCACGCACATGGTCGATCTTCATCAACGGTGCGGCAGCTCCAGCCGGACTCGGAGCGAACTCTCTCGCGGACGGCGACAGGCTCGCCTTCTATTACTGCCCTGCGGATCCATCCACGTATGCCCCGCTCACCGACCAGGCCGACTACGCCGTCATCATCACCGTCAGCCTTCGCGACTTTGCGTGGGAGGGATTGGTCAGTTTAACAGACGGTCAGACCTTCCAGGTCACTCCGTTCAACAACGAGAGTGCCATCTACATCATCAACCGGACCTCAGCCCTTGGGGCTCTGGATGCCGCTGCAGTGAAAGGCGGGTTCAATTACACCCTTCAGGAGACGGAATGGGGTCTGTTCCTCTACTCTATCGGCGGTATCGCCTACAACGAGACTTCCTGGGACTCCTGGCTATATTCAGTCAACGGCGTAACCGCTGAGGTCGGGGCAGTCGATTATTCTCTCAAAGATAGGGACGTCGTCACCTACTGGTATGGTCCCTGGGGTTCATCGCCAGAAACCGCCCGTGCGGTAGTCAACATCACTGTCTCCATCCAGAAACCGGGTGGTGGTAGTGGCGGAGATGGCGGTGGCGGCGGTGATTCGTCACCCGCCTGGGTCAGCGTCACCCTTGCAGCGGGCACATTCAATCTCACCGCGACGAACAGTGGAAAGACCTACACGGTCGATCGGCAGACCGCGCTGGGGGCCCTCGATGCGACGGGGATCGCATACACCATCAACGACGCTTATTACCAGGAATACGGCTCGCTCTTCATTGACTCCATCAGGGGCAGGGCGAACGAAGGGGCCGCGGGCTGGATGTACCAGGTGAACGCTGAAAGCCCTGCCGTCGGTGCAAACGTATATACCGTCCAGAACGGCGACGAGGTTGTCTTCTTCTGGAGCGAGAGTATGACTTCAACCCCGGCAACATCGCGGGATGCCATCTTCATCAAGGTCGTGACCCCGGCGTCGTCCGGTGGTTCTGGATCTGGTTCATCAGGAAGCAGCTCCGGCAGATCTGGTTCCACATCAACCACCGCGACCACGGGAACCGGTGGATCAGGAGAGATCCTCTCGTTCTCCCTTGGGTTACCGGCAGGAGCCACTGTCAAACTCGGAGAGTGGGGTCAGAGTATCTCGGTTGATCTCACCGCGGGAGATAGATCCACGGAACAGGTAAACATATCAGGAAACACCATCATCATCAACCGGGAAGGTGTAACACTGGTCATCACCGCCCGGAACATCGATGAGAAGGGTGACCTGGCCACGGGCCTGATCGAGCATGTCACGGCATCGGTCGGGCCCGTCAGGGCCAATTTCAGCACGACGGGCGTTATCGCTGCATCAGTAAACTTGAACCTCACGGGCCTCCCGGGGGACGGCCAGATCAGGATCTCACTGAATGAGACCACCGATGCAGACACAGCGCGCGCATTCCATCTTGCCTCGGCAGAGAATGGCGAAGATATCACCGCAGTTGCCTACAGCATGACCGTCACGCGGATCAACCTTGAGAACGGTAGAGATATCGCCGGAGCGGTGATCACGATGGTCATAAACCCTGCTTGGGTGGATGAACATGGTGGTCTGGATGCTATCAGGATCGTGCGGTCTGCGGAGGACGGTACCTGCACTATACTTGATACCCGGCCAGTCGGTAGCGATGCAGATGGTAACCTGATCTTCGAAGCCGTATCTCCTGACGGTCTTTCCACTTTCGGCCTTCTGGCGGTCATGGCGGTTCCGGCCGCCGGAGAAGAGGAGACCGGGGCGATCACCCCGGCAACCACTCCTGGTAGCCTTACCACGCCGGCGATGCGCACAGCGGCAACGCTGTCCCTCTTATCACCGCACCTCATTATCGGTGTGATCGGTGTGTGCGCGATCCTGCTTGTGGGGGCGGCATCCATCCTTATCAAGCGGAGGAGAACCCGATGAAGCGGATCGGTCTCACCCTCCTCATCCTCCTCCTCTGTGTCGCCTCGTGCGGCGCTTATCCACTGAACACGGATGACCCTAGCATCCAGGTCTCGATTGATTATATCCGCGGTTGCCAGAAGAGTGACGGCGGTTTCGGGGAGATCGGGCGTGAGAGTAGTCCCGGCACGACGTCGTGGGTGATAATGGCAGCTGTCGCTGCTGGCGAAGACCCGCGGAACTGGGCGAACGGAGGAAACTCGACCATTGACTACCTCCGCTCGATGAACGACGAGATCCTGGCAAAAGGAGGAACCGTAGATATCGCCCGCACCATCCTGACTCTGGTCGCGATCGGAGAAGACCCCCGCGCTTTTTGCGGGACTGACTACGTCACGGAACTGAAATCCCGGGTAAAACTCGATGGCCAGGCAGGAGATCACGTTTACACGACCATCTGGACGATCATAGCCCTGGCTTCGGTCGGCGAAGATACTGATTCATCGGCTGCATGGCTGATAGCCAGACAGAACACCGATGGTGGATTTCCCTGGACGCCGGGCGCTGAGAGCGACCCGGACGATACCGGTGCCGCGCTTGAAGCCCTCGCAGCGTCTGGCGTCCCCAGTAATGCGACTGTGGTGCAAAAGGCTCTCGCCTACCTGAAAGGAATGCAGCAGGAGGACGGTGGGTTCCATTATGGTGGGACGAGTGCTACAAACGCTGCCTCCGATGCCTGGGTTATCCAGGGTATCGTCGCCGCAGGGGAGAACCCTGCCGAGTGGGTGGTGGGGGAGAGGGGTGTGGTTGAGCACCTCCTCGGGCTCCAGAACCCCGACGGATCGTTTCGCTACACCGCTTACGTGACCGACAGTCCCTGCCGGATGACGGCAAGTGCGATACCTGCACTCCTTGGAATGCCTTACCCTATAACATCTGCACAGGTTCAGCAGCCACAATCCTCCACCACGGAACCGCACGAAACGATCGCTCCCCTGGTCGCAACCCCAACCCCAACCGTTACAACCGCTTCGGTGGTGACGGATAGCAGCCAGAGATCCGTTACAGTGACCGATGACTTCGGGGAGACCGTCACCATCAGGGGAACCCCACAGAGGATCGTATCGCTTGCCCCATCAAACACCGAGATCCTGTATGCCCTCGATCTGGATGACCGGGTGGTCGGCGTCACCGATTACTGCAACTACCCGCCCGAAGCGGCCAGTAAACCGCGGGTTGGCGGCTACAGCACCGTCAACATCGAGAAGGTGATCGCAGCGGAACCAGATCTGGTTATAGCTGCGCTCGGGAATACCGAGGGTGTTGTCAACCGTCTGCGGTCGCTGGGGCTAACCGTTGTCTCCCTTAACCCCCTGACGGTCGAAGACGTCCTGCACGACATCGAACTTGTCGGTGTGGTGACCGGCCAGGAGGAAGAGGCCTCGACGCTCGTTGAGGAACTCCGGGCCCGCGTAGAGGCGGTGACCGGGAAGACGGAGACACTGGAGGAAAAACCATCGGTCACCCATGTCGTCTGGTATGACCCGATCTGGGTCAGCGGCCAGGATACGTTTCAGGACGAGGTGATAAGGATGTCCGGGGGTGTCAACGTATTCGATCAGGTCTATGGATGGGGTATCATCAGCCTTGAAGAGTTTATTGTCACGGATCCGGATTACATCCTGGTCAGTTCCGGAGATGGTATGGGTGAGAGGGGGCGCGATATCGTCTATGATTACTTCATGAATGAACCACGGTTGCAGGAACTCACCGCAGTCAGGGAAGGCCGCGTCTACGTCATCGATGCTGATGCCGTCAGTCGTGGGGGACCGCGGATTGTGGACGCGCTGGAAGAGATGGCGGCCATCCTCCACCCGGACATCTTTGAGGCAGGCAGCCCGAAAGAGACCACCGTGGCTCAGTCGCCGGGTTTCAACGCGATCACTCTTGCCTGTGCGTTCCTTGTTATTCTCCTGGTCCATGAAAGAGGCAGGAAGTGATGCAGCGTGCGGCAGAGCCGAACCCTAACCCTACTTTTTGCTGTTGTTGCGCTCGGCAGTCTCGCCTGCCCGGTCGCCGGGCAGGAGGTGTCTGGCAGCGAGGTCTGGCGGTCCGGGGTTGGAGACCCGGTTATGGCTGTTGCGCTCTCAGAGGACGGTATATGCGGTCTTGTCATCACGGAATGTAATATCTACGTTTATGATCCGAACGCTACGGTTATCTGGCGTTACCCGGTATCCCACGGCGAGAGTGTGGCCATCTCATCTGACAGCGAACGCATCGTTGCCGCTGGGGACCATCTTTTGCTGTTTGACCGGGAAGGAACCATCATATGGCGTTATAAACCGGATTCCCGTATCCGGGACGTTGCTCTCACCTCTGACGGAAGGACCATCTGCACGGCAACCGATGTCGGCCTCCGCGTCTTCTCCCTGAACGAGGAGCGAACGGTCGCCAACGTCTCCTGGACGTTTGATGCGGGAGACCGGATCAAAAGTGTATCGGTTGATGGCGAGGCTACGGGTATCGTTGCCGGCGGGGCCGCGGGTGATGTATACTTCCTCAGCGGGGACGGGCACCTTCTCTGGACCTACAGAGCGGGTAATAGCGGCATCAAGGTGGTCATCTCCCAAGACGGGTCGACAGTTGCCGCAGCATCCAGCCAGCAGGTGATCCTCCTGAATCGAAACGGACGGCTACTCAGGAAGTCTTCGGTGTCGGGGAGGATCGCCGATGTTGCGATCTCCAGAGACGGTTCGACTCTTATCCTGGCAGATGGAGGTGTTGCAGTCTACAACCGGAGCGGAGAGAACATATGGACATACGCAACAGAAGAGGGTATCAGGTCTGTCTCCGCTCCATCTGGGAGTATGAAAATTCTAACCGGTGCGTTTGACGGGAGTGTATCGTTATTTGATCTGCAACCAGAAACCATCTCGGGCGGGGCACCAGATAATACTTTATCTAACGCCACCACCGCTGCCGCTGAACCATCTCAAACCAGCGGTGCCCTCCCTAATGGGCAGACAACCTCGCAACATGAGGCGAGGGCTCTCTCCCCGGCAACGCCGGTTGCTGTGGTCGCATGTGTTGCCGCCTTGATGTGGTGGCGAAGAGAGGGGCGGTAGGCCATATTTTCTATGCCCACACTGAATTCTATCGGCTGCTCAACCTGGTGCCTGATGGATCGGTCACTTGAGGAGGCGCTTGACCTGATCTCCAGCCACACGTGTCGTGCGGAGATCCTCTCTGACAGCCTTCACTCCCTTTTTATATCTGAAGAAGCCTGCCATTCATTCGACCTCCAGTATACGGTTCACGCCCCTACAGCTGATATAAACATAGCATCCGAGAACGAGTGCCTCCGGAAGGCGGCCATCCAGGTCATCGGAGACCTCGCGGAGGTCTGCGACCGTATCGGCGCTGTGAGGCTGGTTATCCATCCCGGGCACCTATGGGATGGGGGAACACGCGGTGCCGCACAACAGGCCCTCGATCGGTCGCTCGACGACCTTGCCGTGATGCAGCAGGAGGTAAACGTACGGTTTGCTGTCGAGAACATGGGGACGTGGGAGGTCTGTTTCTTCAGGGAACCGGAGTTCCTTGGTCGTCTTGCCGATACCGGACTGGGATTTGCCCTCGATGTGGGCCATGCCCACGCAAACGGCAACCTGGAAACATTCCTGGAACTGGGGGGAGCGATCCACGTTCACCTGCACGACAACTGCGGCAACCGGGATGACCACCTGGCATGCGGTGAGGGGAACATCGATTTTCGTCGCGTGCTGGCAGCCATCCCGGCGGGCGCCACGAAAGTTGTCGAATCGGTCTCGTTTCAACAGTTCGAGCGAAGCCTTGATTTCCTGGAGCGTATCACCCCATGAACGCTCACGGTTCCAGCCCGATCAGTCGTTTCACAGCAAGAAGGAACTCCCGGAACTCTTTTGAGACCGCCGGCCCACTTGAGGCCGGGTACGCGTCTGCGCCCCGCGCGACGATCTTTTGGCCGTCTAACTCCAGTCTGAGATACCAGTAGACCACATCGCAGCAGGAGTGGGGGGAGTGATACTCCGGTTCCCACTCCCTGACACCCAGGCGGTCGACGGTCTCCCGGAACCGCGCCCACTCCTCTGGTGTAGGAGACGCCTCCATCACGACCCCCGAGTAGCCGCCGCCACTCCCCCGCTCGTAGAGTAGCCGGCCGTCCACGAGCCTGACGTAGAGGGAGGGGCCCGCACTCCCGCCAAGGTAGAACTCGAACGTCCCTGGTGGTGCAGCACCGTGCATATCCAATCTTATAAGATCAGCACGGCCAAATACCCGACTGCCGCAACCCCCATGCAGCAGATCCCGGCATAATCAGCCCTGCCCGGGGAGAGTTCACGCATAGGTGTTCGTTTCCCCGAGCGGTAACCCCGCAGGTCAATGGTCAGCCCGAGAACCGTTGCTTTCCCCAGGGTATTCGAGACCAGGGGGATGATGATGGGGAAGAGTCCTCTCACCTTCCCCGCAACCCCCTTCCCGGGGTTGTAGGCGCGGGCAAGTTGCGCCTCGTGAATCCGTTTTGCCTCGAGCTGGAGGCTCGGGATGAACCGGAGCGCGATGAGGAACATGAGCGTGTAATCGACCGGCATCCTGAGGCGGTCCAGGAGGTGGACGAGGTCGCGTGGCTGGGTGGATATGACCAGGAGCTGGAATGCAAATAGCATCGCGGCAAACCGTAGCGACATCGCAACCGCGAGGTCGATCGCTCCCACGGTGACGGGCAACGCCCCGCCTATGACCGGGACAGACGGCGGTATAAGGTAGCAGAGGGTCTCGCCGCTCCGTATGGTAAGGACGGTGAGGATGAGAAGGCTCACCGCAAGCGAGATCAGCAGCGGAACCTGGCGGAGGAGGTCGCGGGCAAGCCCGCTTGCTATCGCTACAGCCACGACCCCCGCCGCAAGCACCGTGAGCATCATTGTATCGGCTGTCAGCACCGCAAGCGCCACAACGACGATCGCAAAGATCAGTTTGGTGAGAGGGTGGAGCCTGTGAAAGGCGCTCTCCCGGGTGACATACTGCATAATCTCGGACATGTATCCTCCTGATAAGTTTCTCCATCCTGGACGATTTTCCCCTGTTTTAGCCTGACGATGCGGTCGGCACAGGTCGCGCCAACTCGCATATCATGTGTAACCATGACGATCGCGTGCCCTTCCTCTCGCAGGCGTTCAAGGATCTCCATGACCCTGCCGGACTCGCGGGCGTCAAGGCCGGTTGTGGGTTCGTCAAGCACGATTACGTCTGGTTTCATGGCGATGACACAGGCGATTGCCAGCCGCTGGCGTTCTCCCCGCGAGAGTGAGCGGGGGTAGACCGTTCTCCGGTGCAGGAGACCTACCTCGTGCAGGGCAGCCTCGATCCGTTCTCCGGAAGCGCCGGGGTAGATGTTCTCGAGACCAAACGCTACCTCCTCCTCCACGGTATCCGCAAAGAGCATGGTGTCGGGGTTCTGGAATACGAGTCCCACGTGGCGCGCGAGTTCCGATATCGGGGTTGTCGCGGCGTCGAGTCCGGCGACGATGACGCTGCCATCTGTGGGGCGGAGCAGACCGTTGAAGTGTTTGATGAGCGTCGTCTTTCCGGACCCGTTCTCACCCACCACCGCCACGATCTCGCCCGGTGATACCTCAAAGTCGATACCCGCGACGGCCTCGATCCCATCGTAGCGGTGGACGAGTCCATGGACAGATATGATTGGGGAAGCATCGCTACAACGGGGAATCATCCTCCGGTTGCCCGTCAATGGGGTGCTGGGGGCTCTCTCATTCCGCATCACCTGCCCCGGCGTGCCGTCGGCGACGATCGTTCCATCCTCGATGATTATCATCCTGTCTGCGATGGCTGCAAGTTCGCCGATCTTCTGCTCGACGACGAGCACAGCTGTGCCCTCACGTGCAAGTCGCTGGAGGACGGTGGATACCGCAGCGGTCGCTTCTGTATCCAGTTCGGCGGTAGGTTCGTCCAGGATCAGGATCTCTGTTCCCAGGGCGAGGGTTGCAGCGATGGCAACCCGCTGCTTCTGTCCGCCGGAGAGGGTGTGAGGCGCGCGGTCCGCCAGTGCTGTGATCCCGGTCGATTCCATCACCTCCTGTAACCGCCGGCGCATCTCATCGCGCGAAAGACCCAGGTTCTCAAGCCCGGAGGCGACCTCCTCCTCGACGGTCGTGAAGATGAGCTGGGCATCGGCGTCGTCAAAGACCACCCCGAGATGTCTCCCGATCTCGCTCATGTCCCTGTAGTCACGGACGTTCCTGCCAAGGATGCTGACCTGTCCTTTGAGCGTGCCCCCGTAATCGTGGTAGAGGATCCCGGACGCCGCAAGAGCGAGGGTTGTCTTACCCGCACCTGTGGGTCCGGTGACAAATACGATCTCTCCCTTAGCGACGGTCAGGTTGATCCGCTTTAGTGCGGGAGTCTCCGACCCTGGATAGGTATAGGAGACGTCCTTGAGGGAGAGGGCGGTCTCAGGACTCATCTGACGGCCTCGCCTCCCGGTCAGGGGTTGCATGCCGCACGCCGCTTTGCATCAGCGCACGAGATGCCGGTACCTGGAGCGCCTGCACAACGACCGCGTTGACCGCTGCCGTTATGAGGACTATCGGCACGGTGACCGCCAGGAACGCGCCAAGGGTTCCGAACCGGTCAAGGACTGTCGGGGCGACGGCAAGGATCGCGATGAATATGAAGGAGAACCCGCTCGCGAAGGTGGCGAGGAGGGTTGTGGCCGCCGGAGCAAGGGGGACCCGGTCTCTTAGCACCCGATAAACGGCGAGACAGACGACGGCACCGGTGGGTTCGCTGATCAGGTTTGCTGGCGGGAAGATCGAATGGCTTAGAAGCGCACAGACGATCCCGGCCACGACCCCGATCCCGATCGCTTCCCGGAAGGTGGGCACGATCAGGATGATGGCGAGGCTGTAAAAGGCGATCACAAGGTTCGATACGATGGGTCCCGGAATCAGGAGGGAGAGGTACCTGACTATGGCCCCTATGGCAAGGAGTATGCCGACGATTGCAATATCTCTCGATTTCATGGTATCAATCTCATCATAATTTGGGTCTTCGACAAACGATCGGGCTTATATGTTGCAGTAATCAGTATGGACGCCAGCGTGGCTGTGGCATGGGCCAGAAGAACTCTCCAGCATCATCGCAGGAGGGGATGCTGTGTTCAGGAGGCGCGATGAACATCATATTCATTGTTGTACAAAGTGATACATTCATGTATATATATTCACCTGAATCTATGCGGCTGTCCTGCTGGATGCTACCCGGTATGAACCAGATCGGGGTCATAAAATCGCCCCCGGTGAACGTTTCTCATCGCTCCCCCCTTACTTCGCGGCCGCTCAATGAGAGGTGTGGGCAGTGCGTGGCGATTGCACCTGGTATGCTGTGCCAGGGGGTGAAAAACTGGGTCTCAGGGACCCTTCTTTGAGACCGCAAACTGGTGCCTCCTCCTGGCAATGCATCGATGGAGAGTCACCCCCTCGGGAACAGGAAGACGGGGACGTTAACTTCCCCTTCCCCTGGCCCACACAACATGGGTTCCGATCGGTCTGTTACCACCTTTTATAAAGAGTAGAGGCATCGGTCGGGCGGAGGTGGCAATCCCGATCATCCTCCTCATGGAACGGTGTAGCCGGCACTGGCACTCGCCTCAACAAGTTGCCGGGTGGTCTCCTTCGGTTCACCCGGCCACGGGTTGAATGGTGCTCCATTAAGAGCGGCTATGATCGCCTCTACCGCCGCTGCATGCGATACACTGTAGCCGCCCTCGAGCACGAGAGCGAGCGCCCCACCGTATACATCAAGGAGCATCCCGGTCAGCGCCCCGAAATCTTCTGGCCGGAGGAGCAGCGACGCGAGCGGGTCATCAAAAAGCGCGTCCTGCCCTGCCGAGACCACCAGAGCGTCCGGTTCGAACCTCGCGAGTGCCGGGATAAAGACCCTCCGGAACACCAGGGCGTAGTCGGCGCCGGTTGAACCTGCCACAACCGGCAGGTTGATGTTATACCCAACACCCTGGCCGGCGCCCCGCTCCTCCGGCCATCCCGTCCCGGGAAAGATCCCCGCCTGGTGAACCGAGCAGTATAACACCCGGTCTGAGGTGTAAAACGCCGTCTGCGTTCCGTTCCCGTGATGCACATCCCAGTCCACAATAGCCACCCTGTTGACCTCATGGAGCGCCTTTGCCACGGCGATGGCGACGTTATTGAAGAGGCAGAACCCCATCGCTCGATCCGGCGTGGCATGATGCCCCGGCGGGCGGACGAGAGCAAAACAGTGCTCACCCTCGAGCGATCGTTCCACCGCCTGCCACGCGCCCCCCGTCGCGTAGAGGGCTGCATCGAACGATCCGGCGGTTATGTAGGTGTCAGGGTCGAGGTAGAGGGCGCGGCGGGGAGGGACCTTACAACAGAGTTGCCGGATGGTCTCGATATGTCGCTCTGTGTGCACCAGGGCCAGATCGCCTGGTGTCGCTCTCACGGGTCTGATACGGTCTGTTCCGGCCGGCACCCCGGCCAGCGCCGCATCGAGGCGTGCCTGCGACTCGGGATGGCCGGGGTCATCGTGGCCAGAGAAGACATCACCTGTCACGACCGTGCAGGGCATTGTGGATCGATGGTGAGTTGGCGGCCCCGGATATGAATCTTATCAGCCCGGAAGACCGGGTGTTTCAGATGCACCGCGGATACGTTCCGGGCCGGTGTAGATGTTCATCTTCCTGCTCCGCACGAACCCGACGATCGTTAGCCCGCCGGTCTCTGCGGCCTCGACCGCTGCGGTGGTTGTAGCTCCCCGCGAGACGATAACAGGGATGTTTGCCACCAGGCATTTCCTGACCATCTCGGATGATATCCTGCCTGAACTGACCGCAAATGTTCGTGAAAACTCAATTTCCTCCAGAAGCCCGTGGCCGATGACCCGGTCGAGCGCGTTGTGCCTGCCTATGTCCTCTGCGATCCGGATTGCCCGTCCTTGCTCATCAAAGAGCCCGACGAGGTGGATGCCGCCGGTGATCCGGTGAAGGTCAGAGTCCAGCGTCTCCTTTGTTGCCGCCCTGATAATCTCCGGGGTGAGGCAGATATCAGAGTGGATCGATGGGAGTCGACCTGCATCAAGGAACGAGGCGTTCCCGCCGCATCCAGAGAGGACGGTCTTATGGGATCTCAGGATTGTGAACGGATTCCTGGTGAGGACGCTTGCGGTGTTCCCATCTATCCGGATAGACTCGATATCATCGAGTCCCCGAACGATCCTCTCCGTATACAGGTAGCCCACTATAAACTCCCGCAGCATCGCGGGGCCTGTCATCGCTGTGAGGGCGTGGCGACCGTTAACGGTCACCGAGAGTGGTATCTCCTCTACGACAGGGTGCGTGGCGGGGACGAACGTACTGTCCTCCACCCTGACTATCGGCAGTTCCCGGTAAAGCATCAGGCCACCCTCCGTGCGATCTCCTCGACGGTTGCTATCATGGTATCGATCTCCTCTTCTGTGTTGTAGATGTGGGTGCTTGCCCGCACCGTCCCCTCGGGAAGACCGAGGTGCTCCATGAGAGGCTGAGAGCAGTGGTGCCCCGATCGAACCAGGACGGCAGCGGCCTCGTCCAGGATCTGCGCCACCTCGTGCGGGTGAAGACCATCGACCGTGAACGAGACAACTCCGATCCGCTCCCCCTCAACCTCCGCACCGAGGACCCTTACACCCTCAACCTCCGATAGTCCCTCGATCAGTCGGGCAGACAACCGTTCATCGTGCCGGTGCACCGTCTCCATCCCGATCTCTCTAAGATATGCTGCTGCTCGTGCAAACCCGATGGTGCCGGCGACCGGCGGCGTTCCTGCCTCGTAACGCCCTTCATCGGGAGCGAGGGTGTAGTCGTCGGCGGTCACGTTCGCGATCGAACCGCCGCCGACGAGGAGAGGTTCGATGTCAGGCTCGCGCATCCATAGCGCGCCTGTCCCTGTCGGGCCAAGCATCTTGTGGCCCGAGAAACAGAAATAGTCGCACCCCATCCGGGAGACGTCGACCGGGAGATGCGGGGCAGACTGGGCGCCGTCTACAAGGAGTCTGGCACCGTGGTCATGGCAGACCCGTGCAATCTCGTCGACGGGAATGACTGTACCGAGAACGTTCGAGGCGTGGGTGATGGCAACAAGCCTGGTCCCCTCACGGACGGCAGCCTCCAGGTCGGCGATCTCGAGGCTACCCTCAGCGTCAGGTCGGACGATATCCACTTCAACGCCCCTTTTGCGGAGCCTGAGCCAGGGGAGGAGGTTTGAGTGGTGCTCGAGCAGGGTCGTCACCACCCTGTCACCCTGTTTCCAGGGGAGCCCGGCGGCGACCATCCCTATCGCCTCGGTTGTGTTCCTGGTTATGGCAATGGCACCGCCTTCCCCCCCGATGAATGACCGGATTGAGTCACGAGCGTCCCGGTAACGGTGGGTGGCTATGGTGGTGAGGCGGTGCACCCCCCTGCCGACGTTTGCCCGGTAACGGAGGTCGTAGCCCACCATGGCCTGGATCACCGGTTTCGGGGTGAGCGAAGTGGCAGCGCTATCCAGGTAGATCAGGTCGCGTGTGAGGGGGAAGTCCGCCCTGCAGTCTTCAAGCCTCATATTGCCTCATCCATGCTCCCGCTACGGTATCCGGCGAGGTCAAGGGTGACGTAGACAAACCCAATCCGGCGAAACTCCGCCGTTATCTCGCGGCGAATCTCAAATAACCGTGCCATCTTATCCTCCGGGACCTCGATCCTGGCGAGGTTGCCGTGCACCCTGACCCGCACCCCAGAAAAACCGCGCTCGCAGAGCGCGTCCTCGGCCGCCTCAACCCTGCCAAGCACCTCTACTGTTACCTCGTTCCCGTAGGGGATGCGGGTGGCAAGACAGGCTGCCGATGGTCTGTTCCAGAACGGGAGACCGCAATCGAAAGCAATCCTCCTGATATCCTCTTTGGTTGCACCCGCCACGGCAAGGGGGTGGCAGACCCCCTCCTCGTCGCTGGCGGCGAGTCCTGGACGGTACTCACCAAGGTCTGAGAGGTTTGTCCCGTCTGCGATCGTATCGATCCCCTCTCGCCTGGCAACCACTTTGAGCAGGCGGAATGCCGCTTTCTTGCAGGTGTAACAACGGTCAGTCCGGTTTTCCCGGAAGGTTGGGTCTGCAAGGATCGGGAACGCCAAAACCTCAAGTGGAAGCCCGAGTTCCGCGGCGGTCTCTCTCGCCTCCTCAACCTCTCGTCTGGGAATGAGGGGGGAGTCCAGGAGAAGACAGCGGACGTGGTTTTGTCCCAGCGCCTGGACGGCCAGCGCGGCAAGAAGAGAACTGTCGACGCCGCCGGAGAAGGCGATCAGCAGTCGGTCGTGTTTCTTCAGGGTCTCGATGATCGTCTCTTTGCTGCAACCGGACTCCATCGGCAGACTCTCCTCAAGCATCCGTGCCACACGATCCCTCGAGCAGGTTCTCATCGCGGATCTGTGTGCAGATCTCACAGATGCGGGATGCAAGGTCGTCAACCCGACCGTCCTTGAGGTCCCGTGCAAGCTGGCTTACCGAGGCTCTAACCTCGCCCTCAAAGACGATCCTGTAACCCCGTTTACCGGTGCGGTACTGGGAGATTGCCGAGGGCGTCATGTCCAGGAGGCGGGCGGCTTCCAGCTGGGAAACGCCGAGAGCGATCAACTCTTCTGCGATTGCGGCACGGATTGCAGGCAGAACATTCCATACAATCAACTGACAGGGAAGTTTCATGACACCACAACACTTAATTGTTTCAGAGCACCACCCTACTGTGGCGTTAACAATTGTTAACTTTGTTCTTGGAGGTGAAATACCTTTGTGCATGGTCGGGGTGAGGTATGTATCATGGTTAAGAGAAGATCGCGGCTGGACGCCTATGTCTGCGGCAACGGGGTGAAGGTATGAGGGTCAGGGTGAAGGCGTTTGCTAGGTTCAGGGAGATCCTGGGGAGCGAGTTCTCTGTCGAACTCCCGGACGGGGCGCAGATGGAATCGTTTCTTGCCGTGCTCAGGGAACGTGCCGGTGATAAGGTGGATGCGGTCTTCGATGAGACCGGGGGGCTCCGGCCGCACGTCATACTGATGCTGAACGGAAAGCGGGCAAACAAGAACGATATCGGGTCGCTTACCCTTGAGGATGGAGACGAGGTTGCCCTCTTCCCGCCGGTTGCTGGAGGATGATGAACCCTTCCCCCGGCCGGGATAAGGGGTCGATAGCCATGAACGACGACCTGAAGGCTGCTGTTATAGAGCAGTGCCGTAAGATGGAGATCCCGCTTATCGGGGTCGCGAAGACTGAGCGATGGGAGAACCCGCCGTTCCGTCCCTGGATGCCGGAAGACTTCTACCCGCAATCGATCTTTCCAGGGGCGCGCTCGGTGATTGTGATCGGCCTGCCGATCCACCTCCCCGTGATCGAGACCACACCCTCGATCTACTACCACGAACTTTACAGAACCGTAAACACCCTGCTTGACCAGTACACCTATCGGCTTGCCTCCTTCCTCAACGACCGTGGCCACCCCTCGGTCTTCGTCCCGCGGGACGGTTACGGGAACATCGAGGTGCTACAGAAGAACCCGGTTGCATTCTTCTCACACCGTCACGCCGCCTTTCTTGCCGGACTGGGAACTTTCGGCGTGAATAACACCATCCTCACCCCCCAGTATGGCCCGCGTGTCCGGTTTGCCTCGGTCCTCACCACCGCTGAACTTCCGCCAGATCCGCTATTTCCAGAAAGTCTCTGCACTCGCTGCATGCTCTGTGTCCACTCCTGCCCGGTGGGCGCGCTCGATGAACTGGACTACCCTGAGGGCCTGACAGACAGCGCGGCCTGTGCTGCAAACAGCGCCCGACTCGCCAGCCGCCACATCTCCCCCTGCGGGATCTGCATACGGGTCTGCCCGGTGGGAGAAGACCGCCGGCACTATAGTCGCAACGCTGCCACCGATGACCCGCGGTACCGCCGGGCCAGGGAACACGTGCAGAAGTATGGTGGGCTTTAGCACCCTCCCACGAGGCAGTCCCCTGTTTAGAGGTAGCAGTAAAAGAGAGGGGTGGATGATTCTTCTTCCAACTCACTCGGGGACGGCGATCCCGCTTCGGGCGCGGGAACGCCCGCTTAAGCGGTACATCACCGCGAGGATCGCCGGCATCACCACGATCGCGCCCAGGAGTGAGAATGCCACCGACAGGACGGTCACGATCCCGAAGTTGCTGATGATGTTGAAGGTTGAGACGGTGAGGGCGGAGAACCCGAAGACCGTTGTCAACCCCGAGACCGTGATTGCCGTCCCGATCTTCTGGACGGCTGTCTGGACGGCCTCTAGGAACGGTGTGCCCCGGGCAAGTTCCTCCTCGCAACGCTCCATGATCAGGACGGTGTACTCCGATGCGACGCCTATCGTCATCGATCCCAGGACGGCCGTCAGAGGGGTGTAATCCAGGCCGAGCAGGTACATGATCCCTCCGTTCCATCCAACGATGAATACGATCGGGATGACCGGTGAGATGGCGTTGAATTTCCGGTATATAAGGATCAGGAAGGCAAGGATGAAGGCAAACCCGAGCACTGTCATATAAACCCGGGACTCGCTGATATCGTCCATGACGGCCGCAAACATCTCCAGGCTACCGGTGATCTTCACCGTCACGCCGGCAGGAGGGTTGCTCCATGCGACATCATCCTGCATCCTCTTGACAAGGTCACGGGCGACGCTCATCTCCATCTCGACCGTCGAGAACTCGAGCACCGCCTCCATGTTCCCGTTGAGGTAGCGGCTCAGGCTTGACTCCGGGATCCGGGCAACGATCGCATCGACCTCCCTCTCGGTCGATGGGAGCACACCGCCGTTGTAGTCCCGGACCAGGGTGGCGATGCTGCTCACCCCTGTGATCTTATCGTTGTTCTCCTGCTCGTATGTCCCGAACCGATCGATCCATGCAAGGGTGTCCGGAGAGAGAACGTCGTCTGCGCTCACAACGACCGGGATGGTGCTCGTCGATCCCATCACCCTGGTGAGTTTTTCGAGGGAGAGGAGAGCGGGCATATCGTCGGGGACGAATGTCTTCTCATCCGCACTGACCGGGACCCTCTGGTCGAGGTAGAACCCTCCTGCCGCGACCACTGCAAAGAGCATGATTACCTGAAGTGGGTGTTTTGCGATGTTGTAGGCCAGACGACCGAGGAAGCGGTCATACCGCTCCATAAGGGACTCCTCTGATGGCTGCGAGGATACTTCTACCTGGCTTTTCTTCCCGTTCTTTGGCGTGTAGCGGGTGAAGATCGCAAAGATCGGGACGATGACGAGCGCTGCGACGTAGCATGAGGCGATCCCGATTGTGCAGACCATCCCGAAGTCGGCCACCATGGGGACAGGGGCAAAGAACATCGCGATGAACCCGAGCGCCGTTGCCGACATGGCGATCAGGACGGATGGCCCCATCTGGGTGACGGTGGCCCGGACGGCCTCAGGGATCGATTTCTCACGCACCTCCTCATCGAACCGTGCGTGGAACTGGACGGCATAGTCTATGCCGATCCCGATGAGCACCGGGAAAGACCCGACAACCACCATGCTTATCGGGATACCGAATAGACCCATCAACCCAAAGGTTGAGATCAGGCCGATGGCCACGATCGCGACCGGGAGGAGACTGTATCGGACGTGAGAGAAGAGGAGCATCACGGCAACGATCATCAGGACCATGGCCACCAGGATCAGTGTACCCGTCTCGGTCCCCATATCTTCCATCATATCCTGGGCGAACGCCGGGTTCCCGGTGACCGTGATGGTAAGACCGGGCGGAGGGTTTGAGATGGCTATTGTTGACCTGACGTTCCCGAGGACCTGTTTCTGTGTATCCAGGTCTACACCAGGTTCAAGGTTGATGACCCCGATTGTCATGAGCCTTGAGGGCATCATCTGTTCGATTGTCTCGGGAGGAACCTGTGCGATGATCGCATCGATCTCCGCTTTTGAAGACGGCAGTGCGCCGCCGTTTGCCTGTTTCAGGATGTCGACAACGCCGGAGACGCTCTCGACATATCGCTCGCTTCGGATGTCTTCCTGGAGGTTGTCTATATACCTCAGGATCTCGGGATCTCTGACGTTATCTGTCTCGTAGAGGAGCATGATTGCGTCAGACCTGTAGGTCTCCATGTAGTGATCCAGGAGCGCTCCGCGCGGTGTGGTCTTGTCTAGATAGGTATCCTCACCCGTCTCCATCGAGACCATCGAGAGACCCAGGAGTGCCAGGATAAATATGGCTGCAGCGACCCCGGCAACCGTCCAGGTATGGTTGTTGATGGCGTTTGCAAGCCACTCGTAAGGGTCCCTCATCTGCGATCCCCTTCAATCTCTTCGCGGTATTCATTTATGATCGCCATCGTTACCGAATGGGCGACCTCTATCTCGCTCATCCCGTCTGGTTCGATCCCGTATTCTGATGCGATGTGGTAGAGTTTTGACCGATCGAAGATCCGGTAACCCCGGTCAAATTCCAGCCCCCCAGTCATTCCGCTCAGTATGGATGAGAGCATGGGGGTTGCAGGGTCTTCGTCCATGGCAAGGTGGTGGAGCAGGGCCACGGCCTGTCGATGCTCCTTCGGCGGGAGAAATCCGGCCTCAAACCAGACCTGGTCGGTCTCCTCAATATGCGGCTCGCTGCTGGATATCTCACGGTGGATGGGGTGTCTGCATGGTGGTTCCCCGGAACCACGGTTGAGCCCTGAGTTACAGGTGGTTGTGCAGTTCACGTCTCTCCTCGCATAAATGGTTCATAAACTGGAGGTAATGTTTTTGTGGGACTGGATATGAACCTGCTGCAACCCCGAAGAGGAACGGATCCCATGTAATGGGGTTGTTTTTCAGGTTTTCTCGTGGAGGCCGGGTGATTTCCCTTTATAGTAACTGAAAAGATCACACCTGCAATCTGCCAGAGGCGGTTAGGGCAGTGGTTTCAGGCGCGCGCAGGGCCGCCGTCCATGTCGCAGGTTGTGGCGCGGGAGTTAGACCTGCTGTATCGTTCCTGCGCTCTGTTACCGATCAGCCACCACCTCTCGGGGCACAGCCACTCTCGCGAAAGGAGGGTTTATGTCGGGCCTGATGATGGCTGCTCTGTCAAAGACGCTCTGGCCGCGAGATATCGACCCTCTCTCGTCGAGTATATAATCTCTCCCCGCAACTCATAAGTGTGTTGCAACCTAACAGAGGTGCAATGACCGCTGAGGTTGTAACGGCGCTGCGAGCACTCGGGATGAACGAATATGAGGCACGCGTCTATTCCACGCTTGTCGGGCTGCAGAAAGCGACCGCACGGGACCTCCATGAGATCAGCGGAGTCCCAAGGGGGCGGATCTACGAGATCTTAAACGACCTTGCCCGCCGGGGTTTTATCGGGGTCGAAGATGGGTCTCCCACCTCCTACTACGTTCTCGACATCGATCTGGTCTTTGACCGGCTCAAGGATGACTACATCCGCAGCCTCGATGAGACCCGTGAGGCGCTGAAGAGCTTCTCGGTCAAACCGCGTCTTCCTCCGGACTCTTTCTTCATCCTCCGGAGCGACTGGGCGATCGAGAACCATATCTCAGCACTGTTTCGCCGGGTTAAGAAGAGCATGGTGGTCCTCTGTTACAACCCGGAGTTCCTCTGCAGACACTATGCTGCCATCAAACCGCTTGAGAAGAAGATCGAGTTGTATGTCGTTGTACGCAAAAAGGAGGACTATGCAGAGATCAAACTCCCGATCTACGAGGCCAGAGGGGCTGTGATCGATCTTCTCAATACGCCGCCGGTGAACGATTCATTGATCGACTTGAGGCAGGACGAGTGCACGATCCTGGTTGACGGCCGGGACTTCCTGATAATTGCCGCGGCGGGTTCCGGGCGGCACGCGGTGATTGGCTCGGATATGCCGATCATCGGCTACCTCCAGAAGACGGTCGTTGAGCGACTTGAAGAGACGGCGTGAGCCGGGGCCGTCAGAAAACCGCCGCCTCTCCTGGAACGTGGTGTCAACTGTTGTTCTTCGAGTAGGTGATCCTGACTTCAGCGGTGTCGCGCAGGAAGTTTATGCTCAATACCTCGGCATCGGAGACGTTCAGTCCGGTTCGCCTCTTTAGGTCAGCAAGCATCTCTTCCTTTCTTTCGTGCTGGATCAGGTCGATCTTCTCATAGATTACGTCCATCTGGTGTTGTTCCCTGCGGAATCCCCATGCCCTGTCAAGACCCAGGATCGTCAGGATAACCAGGATGTTTGCGATCAGCATCTCGTCATATCGGGCAAAACTCCAGAGAACCGAGTTCAGCAGGGGTAACACCGCCATCACGAAGAGGTAGGTCATCTCCCGTATCGGGACGGTCTCGGTCCTGTATCGGAGGATCGAGAAGAGCGCAAAAAGCCCGAAACCCGCACCTATCGATAACTCAACGCTGGTAAACAACCCCATGATGAAGTAGATCACCGCGTTGAAGGCAAGGAACGTGAAGACGTAGTTGTTGTTCCGGCCACGGGGGTAGTAGATGAACCTGACGATGACAAACGCTGCAAGGAGGTTGAGGATAAACCCTGCGGCATAGAGCGCAAGGTCGCTGATCAGCATGCTGGGTTACCCCCTGTAGAGAGTCTGGAGAGGAGGCGCAGGTTCGGCTTGAAACGGTTATGTTTCAGCCGGTCATACAGCAGCGAGACGCCTGTACAGTACTTCGAGAAGGCTCTCTCCTGGAGACCCATCGAACGTATGGCGGATTGCGCCGGAGTTGTTCGTAGACCCTTTTCACGCTTGATCTCACAGATGACTATACCGGGATACGATATGTTCTGCTGCCCGTTTCCAAACGATATGCCAGTATCGAAGGTTACGCGCTCGGGGAATTCTTTCGATACCAGGGTGAGTCTCTCATAGGTGGTCGTGAGGACAGGATTGAACCGGTGATGGTCGTATGGGAAGACCATTTCCAGGAACTCTTCCTCTTCAACTGTGAGTCCTGCCGGCGGCCAGGAAGTCTCTATCCGCCATTTCTCGGTGGAACCTTTGTTGGTCTTCTTCTTCACCTCCAGGTAGGTCTCCCCCGAGGACTCATAATGGCGTAACCGCAGTTTATAGCGGTTGGCTTTACCGTTGTGATGCTGCAGGTAGGTGGTGAAGGTGCTGTCATCATAGTAGCATGTCCTGTAGCCCCCCATCCTGGTGTTATGAACCTCCATCACCATGTATGAATCAGACATCATCCCTATCAGTTGCCTGCACTCTCCGGCCGTCATCAGGTACTTGCTCTCAACTCGGAATAGAAGCCTGGCTTTTGTCTCGACGACCCCTGCAAGGTCGATACCCTCAAAATCCTGGACGATGCAGGGAAGACCCCGCATCATTGCGGTTTCATAACCGGCATCGGGACGTAAATGGAGAGGGGAGTGGAACTCTTTTGAGGCAACCGCCGTCGATATAGTATTCACGTTATGCTGCCTCCCCGGTGGCAAGGTAGTCCATGACCGCATCGTGGCGGGCGTAGGCGTGCTCGATCAGCGTCTCGAGGGAGGCCTCAAAGGCTTCAGGGCTGTCCAGGTTGTTGTAACCGGGCTGTTCACCTTCGGCGCCGATCACATACGGGGATATCAGCGCGTGGTAGTAACGGTATGTCTCTTCCATCTTTGTCGGTTCGAACGATGTCGTCACGACCATCTCCAGGTAATCCCGGTATTTCTCAAAATACACAGGATCGTCGGCGAGGTAGCGTATCAACGGCCAGTTATCCCCGACGCTCCCGAGATCCAGGGAGAGAGTTCTGCCCATGCCACCTCCGCCTGCCCCCTGTTCAATACCCCTTCCTGTCAGGTTCCCGGCCATGAGGACGTCTGCTGGACGCTGCCGATCGAGTTGTCTGGTGGTGTTCTCCGGGAATCCGTTCATCCGGCCGATGTTATCGTTTGCTGCGAAATTGCCCTGCAATCCGCCGCCCATGTTGCCGTTGAGAGCAAAGTTGTTGTCCCAGGGGATCCAGACTATCCTGCCGTCGGTGGGGTCTGTGTAGAGGTAGAAATTCCTGCAGTTGCTGCCGTAGGTGTCCCAGTTCTGGATAACGGTGTTTGTTGCGAGCCAGCGGAGGAACTCATCGACGTACAGCACACTCTCGAGTTGTGCTCGCCAGGCTGCCGGGTTGGTCTTTCGGAGGTCGGAGTTCAGGATGGTGTAGAATGCTTCGACATCGCTCCAGTTCTCGTCGCCCTTGTTGGTCTTCTTCTCAAAACTTTCGGTGTCGAAGGTGCCCTGTGCAAATGTTGCTCCCGTGCCCTCAGGTTTATAAAGGTTGCCCGAATCGTCCTCAAATTGGGTCTTTATGACCGTGTCCTCAACGCTCTCGACCATGGTGTAGAGACCAAAGTAGACCGGTCCCTCTCCGTAGTCCACGTAGATGCGGTAGAACGCAGTATGCGGTGCCGGGACACCCGATTCCCTGAAGATGGTGGGGACGATCATATCCCTCATCAACGAGTTATCCCCATAACCGCTCTGCAGGTTGAGTTCATCAAACCCATAGAACCGCTGGTTCTTTATGGCCGGGTTCTCGTCCTCGAATTTATCGAAGTTAAGTTTGAACGAGATCTTGTATGAGCCCTCCCGCCAGGTGCTCCCTAACGACATCTGACCCTTGAAACGGATACCAACGTCGGTCCATACCTGATCTTCAAACGAGATGTTTGCAGGAACGTAGACCGGATCGATATCAGCGGTATTTCCCATACCCCGCGCTCCATCCGGTTGTATGCCGCCCTGGAACGCCTGTCCGGCGGGCATACCGCTGGCGGTGCTCCCGCCAAATTCACCGTAGAGTTCAGTCATGTTGTCAAGCATCTTCTGCCAGTTCTCCGGCGAGATCGTGATCGTCATCGTGTTGACCCTGTCGGTGGGAAAAACCACCGCGTAGTCTGGTTCGGCGCTGCTGCTGTGTGAGGTGTCAGCCTGCAGATCGGCCTGATCCTGAAGGCTCGTGCTGTCCCCTCCGGTATCCATTGCAGCGCTACAACCACTGCAGATGGTGAGGACGGCTATTACAAGAGCCAGGGACGGGGCCCCTGCCATTTTTCGTCCTCTCCTCCCGGGTTTGATCGTTGGTGAGGATTGCATACGTCTAATTGTTATAACATATTGTTAATAATACTTTACTAAATGTATGTGGGTGTTGCCCTGTGGTAGAGGGTCTTTGCGCCTCTTCATGGAGGTGCAGTGGGCACGAGGTATCATGGGAGGCCAACCGCATCCAGGTCAGTGCAACAGCCACCCGGGTATAACCTCATCCCCCTGTTCTATCCACACCCCTACCTCACCATCATACCATGATTGGAAGGGCTGTTACTGTTCTATCAGGTGGCGTCCCGTTACCTGATCCACCGTAACCAGGAGAGGATGCAAAATATCATGAGAATCCGTGGCGTGGGACCGCGTGTCCAGTGGGTTAAGGAGTTTCTATGAAAGGCCGTTCTTTGTGGTCGTTCCCTCCTCAAGCCTGGTGCTGCCCTCTTTCATTGGAAAAATGGGTGCTATAACCGGGTCGGCTATAGCCCATCCTCACCGACCCTCTGGGTTCACAACCCGGCCCGCAAAGAGGATCGTGCCGTTATCCCTCTCGACGATCAGGAAGACGAACGGGTGATCCGCCCGGAAGACAGGGGTGGTGTCGCCCCCCGGCGCGCCCTTTAGGTCCACAACGACCGCTGTCGCTGCCGCGGCCTCGGCGCCCTCCTCGTTCACATCCACGAAGGCTTTATGGTAGACCTCATCGACGAAGAGCATATCAGTGCCGTCCATCCCCGAGAGGTCGGCATCATAGGAGAAGACCGTTGGCATACCCATATCTGCGAGAATCTGGCTGAGGGTGTAGTCGGTCTCAAGCCTGAACTTCGGGAAGACAACCCTGACCCGCTGCTCGACCAGCGA
>ERZ795032.818-NODE-818-length-27031-cov-426.605316_pt1 | contig 27031 bp, 28 predicted proteins | sample MGYA00375124_ERZ795032 | MGnify/ENA primary metagenome ERZ795032 (study PRJEB30167, sample SAMN05720154) | activated sludge metagenome | isolation source: Anaerobic digester | place: China | collected 2015-12-16 ...
TATCCACCGATGAGCCCTACGACCTGCCCCTGCGCCGCTTCTACGCGCACCCGCGTTACCGGGGTGATTAGATGACCGGGTTTGCAGAGCCGCTCTGGCTCATTGGCCTCGCCGCGATCCCGGTCCTCTGCCTTCTCTACCGGCGTGCGGTCAGGGAACGGTCCTACGCGGCACTCACCTTCTCCCGGGTCGCGGTCGCCGCAAAGATCCGGAGCTCCGGCAGGCTCCCGCGTCCGCACGCCCTCTTCGCCCTTGCCCTCCTCGCCCTCGCCCTCATCCTGGTCGGCCTTGCCGACCCGCACATCCCGCTCGAGGGGACGGACGAGGGCGTCAGCGTGGTGCTGGTGCTCGATACCTCCGGGAGCATGCAGGCAACCGACTACCACCCCACCCGCCTCGAGGCCGCCAAGGCCGCCGCGGAGATCCTCCTCTCCCGGCTCAACCCGGACGATTACGCGGGGATCGTCGTCTTCGAGTCCGGGGCGACGAGCGCCGCCTACCTCTCTCCCGACCGCGACCGGGTGATTGAGAGGCTCCACGGGATCCGGGGACGGGACGGCCAGACGGCTCTCGGCGACGGCCTCGCCCTCGGCGTCGACATGGCCGATTCCATCCCCAACCGGCACCGGGTGGTGATCCTCCTCTCCGACGGCGCCGGCAACGCCGGCACCTTCTCCGCAGTGGAGGCTGCCGCGTATGCCCGCGAGCGGAGCGTGCCGGTCTACACCGTGGGGATCGGCTCGGCAACCCCGCCGGCAAGCACCCAGGAATACGCCGCGCTCGACGAGGAGACGCTCCGGGCAATCGCCCGCACGACGGGAGGGGAGTACTATGCGGCGGCCGACGAAGGGACGCTTGCAGCGATCTACGCCGGGCTGACCGGCGAGATCCCGCGTGAGCCCAAAGACACGAGCATCCGGGATCTCTTCTTCGCCGGGGCGCTCGGTGTACTCCTGCTGGAGATCTACCTCCGCTACGGCCGGGGGAGGATCCTCCCGTGACGCGGCTTCTCCTCCTCGCCTGCCTCGCCGCCGCCGTGTGCGTGGCGACCGCTGCGGCTGCCGGCATCACCCTCTCGACCGGGCAGTCCGACTACACCGTGCTGGTCGGAGAAGAGGCTCTCTTTCCCATCGCCGTCGAGAACACGCTCGGCACCGATACCACGGGGGTGCTCGTCCGGGACGTGCGGTTCGTCCCGGAGGGCGGCGAGGGGAGCAGTCCGGCGAGAGAATCCCGGTCCCGGGCGATCACCATCTTCCGGGATACGACGGAGATTTCCGCCAGCGTCGGAACGGCGGCGGTACCCGGCACATTCTTCTTCGATATCGCGTTCGAGTACGGGAACGCCCCGCGCACCCGCATCAGTCTCCCGGAGATCCGGGTCCACGTCGTCAGTTCGACTGCAGAAGAGACGGATCAGCAGAACCCGCAGGTGAGCTCCGTCTCGTCGGTCTCGACAGAGGCAGGATCCGGCGGGCCGGAGGGTGGGTCCTCGCCCTCGTCCACGAAACGGCCCGGAGAGATGATGCAGGATATGGGGTCGCTCCGGGAGCAGGCGGCATGGGAGCAGGACCGCATGCAGGCGCTGCGGTCCGCACTGCTTGCCGGGCTTGAGGACGACCCGGTTGTCCGGGAGATCCACGCCGTCCTCACCTCGCACGGGTATACCCGGGCAGCGACGACGGTCAACCCCACGGGTGAAGGCACGGGAACGTTCTCGTTCGAGTACCGCGGAGGCGCCGGGGATGCGATACGTGCCGGGGGTGCGGTGGAGAACGGCTCCGCAACGTATGCGGCGTATGCCTCAGAGAGATCGCTCGTGGTGCCGGGTGCGGTCGTGGCAAACGAGATCTACCGACAGTATGCCGGTGAGCTCGCCGATGCCGGGTTCTTCCCGGTTACGTCTTCAATGAATGCAACGGTGGGCGCCTCCTCTGTCGGCATAGGGTTTATCGACGGCCAGAACCGGACGGCGAGGATCGTCGCCACCCTCTCCGGCGGAGAGGTGCGGGACGTGATGCTCGAGAAGCCGTCCGACTTCGCCTGGCTTGCGGGTGCCGGCGCGCTCTGTATCGTTCTCCTGATCGGCTACCTCGTCCGGCGAGGAGGACCGGGAGTGCCGGCTCCGGCGGTCTCCCCGGTTCCCCCCGACCCCCGTGGCGACGCCCTCCGTCTCCTTGAGGCGGCACGCGAAGAGTTCGGCCGCGGCGACCGGAAAGAGGCGTACGGAACGGCCGGCAGGGCGTTGCGGTCGTACGTCTCATCCGCATACGGGGCCGGCACGGAACTTGCGGACGGTGATGTCCTGCGCGTACTCAAAGAATGCGGCCATGAGATCACGGTCGCCTCTTCCGTCCTTAACCAGTGCGAAGCCGTCTCCTACGCCGGGTCCCCACCTCGGAATGAAGAGTTTCAGGCAGTCTTCCGGACAATTGAGGCCTTTATCCGGCAGAACTAATTTAGCGGCGCTGCCGATGAAAATTAACCGGAAGTCATTATATCTCATGCGGTTAATTGAACAAAGTTGATTGGTGCCGGGTTTCAGCACCTTTTTCATCTCTATTTTCCCAGTCTATTCAGGATAAAAGGCATACCATGACCCTGCTTCTTGCCCTTGACGATACGGACAACCATCAATCCCGGGGGACGGGCAGCCTGGCCCGTGCGGTCGCCGATGCGATCAAGAGACACTACCCCGTATGGGGTGTCACCCGGCACCAGCTCTATGTCCACCCCTCGATCCCGTACACGTCCCACAACAGCTGCGCCGTCATCCACATCGATGCCGACGGCGGTGAGCCGCTCAAGACCGCTCTCTCCATCGCCGAGGAGACGATGCTCGACGACTTCGTGGAGGGGAGCGACCCCGGACTCGCCGGGGCGACCCTCGACCAGGTGGCTCCTGCCCTGATAGCATTCGGCCGCGATGCCCAGCAGATGGTGCTCACCCAGGAACGTGCCCGGACACTGGCAAGGAACCTCGGCATATGGTTAAAAGGCCTTGGCGGCACGGAAGATGGCGTGATTGGCTCGATGGCTGGTCTCGGGCTTGCAGCGACATACAACGACGGCAGATTCCTCCAGAAGGGCACCATCCGCAGCCACACCGGCCCGACACCGGTGCATGTCCTCCTCGGAGCAGGGATCGACGAGATCATGACGCTTGACGGCAGGAGGGTCACCGAAGGGACCATCATCCTCAAAGAAGGCAAAGCTGCCAAAGCCTGCCCCATCAACGGCAGAGCCGTCCTCTTTGTAGACGAGCGGGATGGGGAACTGGTTGCGATAAAAAGGAACTGAATATGGAGTTCGGGAGAAGAGTCGTACTGGCGGTCGTCGTGCTCGCGGCGGTCGTCGCTGCATCGTTCCTGATCGATACGGCCGTCTCGCAGGCCTATGCCCCGGAGGGTGGTTCAGCTGACTCTCTCCTGCAAACCGCAGCCATCGATCGCTACGATCTCCGGTACGGCCCGCAGTCCTGGCGGCCCTATGCCACACCGATCGCGATCGGTCCGGGTGACCTCCCCTCCGGGAGCTGGTACCTCGCCTTCGTCGACCTGGGTGTGGTGCCCGTCGGCGGGAATCCGGCCCTCGCGCGTACCGGTTCGGTCAGGGTCGATTACCGGTTCACGGATCTCGCCGGAACGGCATCGTTGGGTGCCTACGGTCTCCACGTCGGGGACGGCAGGGCATGGACGAACCGGCAGTCCGGCTACGGCACCTCCGGCTACTACGTCTCCGGGACCGCTGCACCCGGCGACTCGCCCCGGTGGGCAACTCCTCTTCCGGAAGGCGACCGGTATGTCGTCGAGGTGGCAGGATCTCCGCGCCCGGTCGACGAGGATGCGGCACGAAATACCCGCACCCTCTGGTTCGAGCGGATCAACTCGGGCCTGGACGGGCTCCATATCACCACCGATCTCGCGGCCCGGAAAGGGCAGGTGACCGAGACCACCGATCTCGACGGCTCGTTCTACGTCACGTATACCGGCGGCAACAGGGTCGGGGGCCTCTTCCTGATGGTCGCCGTCGACCGGCCGCAGCCGGAAACCTTCGGGCTCGCGCTCGAATCAACGTTCGTGGAGGATAATCGATGAAACGCCCTTCTTACTTCAGCCTGTACGAGATCGCCCTGCTCTCGCTCTTCGGAGCTCTCGTCTTCGTCCTGCGGGCGGCGATCGTGGTCCCGATTCACACCCCCGGTAGTTCGGGAGTCTTCTGGGTTCTGCCGCTCGTCGTCGGCGCCGCCCTCGTGCGGAAACCGGGGGCCGGAACGTATGCCGGACTGGTATCCGGACTTCTCGCCTCGTTCTTCGGCATCGAACCGCTCCATGTCTTCGACATCTTCAAGTACACCGCAATGGGGATCACGATCGACCTCGTCTCCATAGCGTTCGGCTACCGTCTCGACAACCCCCTCGTCGGCTTTATCGCCGGCGCTGCGGGGAACGTGGTGAAGATGGTGGTGAACTACGCCGTGCACCTGCTCCTCGGCGTCCAGGGCGTCTTCATCCTCCTCGGCATCGGGTTCTCGTCGGCCACGCATATCATCTTCGGGGGCATCGGGGGTGTCATCGCCGCTCTGATCGTCGGACGGCTCTACAGGGCGGGCGTTGTGCATCAGGACGATGTGCCGGATGAGGGCTGACCCGGCGATCGAGTTCAGGTCGGTCTCGTTCCGGCACCCGGCCTCCCGGTCGGCCCGACCACGGGAGGTGCTCGCCGGGATCGACTGCGTCATCAGAGAGGGCGAGCGCGTGCTGCTGACCGGTCCGAGCGGTTCGGGGAAGACGACATTTCTCCGGTGCTGCAACGGCCTGATCCCGCACGCCCGACCCGGCGTCTTCAAGGGCGACGTCTTTGTCCGGGGACGGAACACGCGTGACTGCACGATCGGCGACCTTGCCACCACCGTCGGTATGGTCTTCCAGAACCCGGACCACCAGATCTTCTCAAACGACGTGGTGAGCGAGATAGCGTTCGGCCCCGAACAGCTCGGCTGGCCCCCATCGCGGATCGACCGGGCGGTCAACGGGATCCTGGAGCAGTTCCGGCTTGACCGGCTCTGCGACCGGCAGACGACCGAACTCTCCTGGGGAGAGCGCCAGCGCCTGGCGATCGCTTCCGTCGTTGTTCTGCACCCTGCAATCCTCATCCTCGACGAGCCGTTCTCCGGGCTCGATGCCGCGAGTGCGGCCGGGCTCCTCGACCTCCTCGATACGTTAAACAGGGAGTCCGGCATGACGATCATCCTCTCCGAACACCGGACAGAGTTCGTTGCGCGGTGGGCATCCCGCCGGATATCCCTTGTCGGCGGGTCAATCATCGAACCTCCCGCACCGGATGCTCTCCCGCGGGATCGTCGTCCCCGCCGGATGGCAGGACCTCCCCGTGCCGGTATCGTCGCCCTGGAGAACGTTACGTTCCGGCACCCGGGCAGAATGGCCCCGGCAATGGACGGCGTCTCCCTCACCATCTACCCCGGCGAGGCGACGGTGCTCGCCGGTCCGAACGGTTCGGGGAAGAGCACATTGTTGAGACTCTTAAACGGCCTTCTGCGGCCGGAGTCCGGGCGGATCGTCGTGGACGGAAGAGAGATCCGGGAGAGCACCGTCGCCGAGATCGCCCGCACCGTCGGCCTGGTCTGCCAGCATGCCGACTACCAGCTCTTCGGGGAGACCATCGCCGAGGAGCTCGCCTTCGCCCCCGCAAACCTCGGCACTCCTCCGGGCGTGATAACGCAGCGGATCGGGCGGGTGCGCGAGGACCTCGGCATCGGGCACCTGGGGCTTACCGCCTCCCCCCTTGCCCTCTCGGTCGGAGAGAAGCAGCGCGTCAGCATCGCGTCCGTCCTGACGATGGATACGCCCGTCCTGGCGCTCGACGAACCGACGCTCGGACTCGATCCCGTCGCCAAGCAGAAGCTGGCCGGGCTCATCGATACGCTCTGCTCCGGGGAAAAGGCGGTCGTCATCGCGACGCACGATGCGGAGTTCTCCGCCGCAGTCGCGGACAGGGTCGTCAGGCTCGAGCGCGGCCGTATCGTGGACGACTGGGTGGTGCAGGAGGAGCGGACATGACCGGCGGGGACGGACGGCACGGCCGGAGGCATGCTCACCGGGCGGTGGGCTACATCCCGGGCGTGTCGTTCCTTCACAGGATGGACCCGAGGACCAAACTCCTGACCGTGCTTGCGGTAAGCATCGCCGCGTTCGCCACCACGTCACCTGTCCGCACTGCATTCCTCTTTGCCTTCGTTGCCGGCCTTGCGGCTGCTGCAGGACTCGTAAGACCGTTTTCTCGGGCGCTCCTCCTTCTCCTGCCGCTCCTCGTCTTCATCGTCGCGGTCGATATCTTCTTTCCTGAGGAGACCTGGGGGCATGTGTACCTTTCGGCTCAGATCGGCCCGCTCTCATCGGTGATAACCTCCGGCGGGCTGCTCTATGCCGCGGCAAAGGGGATCAGGGTCCTTGCCATCGGCGGGATCTCGTTCCTCTTCGTGATGACCACCTCATACACCGATTTCGTCGCCAGCCTTCGCATCAGCCGGCTGCCTCCCCAGATCGCTTTCTCCCTCGGGTACGCGCTGAAGTCGATGACGGCACTCTACGACGACCTCAGGAATATCATGGACGCCCAGCGTTCCCGGGCGCTTGAGTTCGATCGGGGGACGCTCATCAAAAACAGGAGAAAATTGATGGCGCTCGGTGTACCGATGACGGTATCGGTCCTGAACCGGGCCCGGTACGTGACCGAAGCGATGCAGAGCAGGGGATTCGCCTCAGCATCGAGGCCCACCTGCTATCGCCCTCCCCATCCCGGGAGAAACGACCTCCTTCTGCTCGTCGTGCTTATGCTCTCGTTGTCGGGTATAGCGATGGTGCCGATATAGGTGGCTAACTCTTACCGGCCTGCTTCAGCCGCCTCTTCCTTCGGCCCGAACTCTTTCCTGATCCCCTCCGCGAACGTATCAAACCCGATCTGGTCCATCTGGTCGGCGAGATGCCGGTCGCTCCAGGCGTTGCGGTAGACCCAGTAGACGATGCGGTCGATCACCTCGACGACCTCCTCTTCGGTCTCGACGGTGACGAGTTCCCTTCCTGCGGCGGGGGAGGCGCCGCGCCGGCCGCCGACGGTGATCTGGTAGTGATTATACTCCGTCTTCAGGAGGTGATAGGGGCAGGAGTGGACGCATATGCCGCACTGGACGCACTTACTCTCATCAAGAACCGATACCCCGTTCTTCAGAGTTATGGCGCACTGCTTGCAGTACTCCACGCAGGTGCCGCACCCCGTGCAGAGCCCGGGTGTGCGCAGCGGCCGGATCCTGCCGATGATCCCGATGTCGTTTAAGAGCGGGCTGTTGCACATGTGAGTGCAGCCGGATATGGCGATGCGGAGCCGTATCGGGAGTTCCTTCCCGAAGACCCGCTCATCGACCTTCCGGGCGAGATCGATCGTCTCGCAGTTGGCATACTTGCACCGCTCCGTGCCCGGGCAGGCCATGATGTTCACCACTTCGTTATGCTCCGCCCCGATGGGTGTTCCGTTCTTCTCGAGGACTTTTGCGATCTTCGCGAGGTTCTCGGGGTTCACGTGCGGGATCTCCACCGTCTGGCGCATGGTGAGGTGGAGAGAGCTGTCTCCATACTTCTTACTGATCGATGCCAGTTGCCGGACCTGGTCTACAGAGAGGACCCCCGCCGGGATCCGCAACCGTATCGTCGCATAATCTGCGTTCCGCTCGGTGATGACCCCTCCCCGGGAGTAGAGGGCGTAGTCTTGCATCATTCTACAGTAGTAGTTGCCGCCGGGGTTAAAAAGGTGGTTACAGGAGGGCAAGGATGAGGATGACGCCCGCACGGGTGATCTCGTTTGTGGCACCGACGACATCGCCGTTGACGCCGCCAAAGAGGTGCCGGGAGAGGGAGAGCATCAGTGCAACGATAATGACCGTGACCGAGAGTGCGAGTGCGACACTCACTCCGGGAATCGGCAGCAAGAAGAGGGGCAGCGCGAGCAGGGTGGCCGGGACGAGGAACCAGGGCCGTGCAAACCCGTGGAGGTAGGAGTGGATCCCCTCCCGGAACGGTACGCCGAGCGTGGTGAGATAGGACATAGCGACCTTCGCGCAGACCTCGGCGGTGAGGATTGCCGCCGGGAGATATGCAACCGTCTGGAGCCCGGCAAACGCTATGAGCGTGACGACGATCCCTGTCGCGAGGGCGCCGGCCCCGGTGGTCCGGTCGGTCATGGCCGCGACCCTCTTCTCCCGGCTCCCGTGGGCCATGAGCCCGTCGCCGAAGTCCAGCAAGCCGTCGAAGTGGTTGCACCCGGAGAGGACGAGCACCGCTGCGACGGCGACCGCCGCACCCACTACCGGCGATGCTATAAGGGAGACGATGCCGGCCGCTATCCCGCCGATCACGTACCCGGCAAGCGGGTAGAGGTAGGAGCGGCGGGCGAACTGCTCGAACTCGACCGGTCTCCCGAGGGGGAGCGGGGTGCAGAACTGCAGGAGGGCAATGACGGACTTCACATTGACTCACTATAGAGGCGTGACGTGCATCCCGCGATCAGTCCGGCGACGGCATCGTCGAGGAACGGCCCGAGTCTTCCCAGGATTCCCGGCTTCTTCTGGTCATAGCGGGTGAACTCGAACCGTGCGTAGGTCCCCCCGATCACCTCGGCGATGGCCATCCCGATGATCTCGTCGGAGAGCAGGAAGACCGGGTCGTCGGCGATCTCGGAGTTCTTCCGCTTTACGTAAAGTTCGTCCTCGAGCAGGACGGCGGAAAGAAGGAGCGACGATATGTTGGGGTCCTCCAGCGCCTTCCCGATCTTCTCATTCAGTCGATTCGCAGCCTCGTCCGCACTGATCCCGTGCGGTACATACAGTTCCATTGCGGATGCGACGATATCGCTCCTCGTGATACCCTTCTCTTCCAGCCTGCGCTCTACCTCGAACATTGTTCTAGTATTGAGGCTCGCGGGTATTTTGGCTTTGGTATAGCGATGGGCGCTCGCACCGCAGGTGCGAGCGGCCGGAGCTCGAGAAAACGCGAAGCGTTTTCGAGTTGCGATGGGCGGAACGGCCTGAGTTTGAGTACCTGCGGTCCGGAACGGCCTGAGTTTGAGTACCTGCGATGGGCGGAACGGCCGGAGCTTGAGCACCGCCAGGTGCGAGTGACGACACTCCGCAGGACATCCTGCAATACCGGGGTCAGGGGAGCGAAGGTGATATGTGACGTTCAGGCAGCAAAAGGACGTATGTACCTGGTATGTGTGACTGGTGACCCGTTGTCCGGGGAGCAACGTATAGCAGCATATGGTTTGCTCAAGTCTGCACCTGAGCCGTGCGTGGACTATGGATGCGTTGATGATGACCCGTTGCAGTTCTGCACCGCCTTCGCAGTTACCTACAGGCCCCTTTTGCTCTCTGCCATGCCCCCGGACCGCAACCTCTTCCATCCTGCGGCACCAACCTACAACGTAATGTCTCACCCCTTCCTCTCCGAAGATCCGGGTATCCGGCCCCGTCGTCCGATGCTGGCGCTCGTTCTCGGCAATACCATGCTCTCCACCGTCCCCGGCATCTCCGGCGCCGGGCCGACCCCTGAAAAGACCCTGCTCACGCCGGTTCTGGACGCGGAACTCGTCACGACCGGCGCGATCACGAGCATACCGGCCCGGCCGAACACCCCCACCGGGTGCCCGACGCCGGCGTCCATCACCCGGTCCATGATGGAACTGACGGGCCTCGCGCCCGTCCTCATCAACGCCGGGCTTGCCCATACCCCCACGGTCCCCTGTCTGGACGCCTACGGGAGCCCCGGCGGCGATCCGCGGATGGAGGACGCGGTGCCGCAGGCGGCGCTCCTCTTTGAGCGGGGGGAGATGATCGGCAGACTTCTTTCGCAGTACAGCGACCTCCTGATGCTTGGCGAGTGCGTTCCCGGCGGGACGACGACCGCCCTCTGCGTCCTCCGGGCGCTCGGCTACGACGCCTCGGTCAGCAGTGCCTTCATCAAGAACCCGCTGGGCCTGAAGGACGCTGTCTGCAGAGATGTGCTCGCCAGGATAGATGCCACCGGCGCACGAGAGCCCCTGGATATCCTCCGCGCCGCGGGCGACCCCATGATGCCGGTCGCGGCGGGGATCGCGAGCGCGTATTCCGGCGAGATCCTCTTCGCCGGCGGGACCCAGATGCTTGCTGTCGCGGCTACCTTGAAAGCGCTCGGGAAACGGGTGCCGCATCTCGCGACGACTGTGTATGTCAGGGACGATCCCTCCGCCGGGTTCGTCCGGTCGGTCGCCGACGTCGGCACTGTCGCGTACTTCGTCGACCCGAACTTCGCCGAGATCGGACATGTCGGGCTCGCCCGTTACTGTATCGGTGAGGTCAAGGAGGGGATGGGCGCCGGCGGGGCCCTGACGCTTGCCTATCTGATGGGCCACGAACCGGAAGAGATCACCAGAAAAGTCTTCGATTTTGTCAGGAAGTATGCTTGAGGGAAGGACTATACCTTTTTACATCCATCTATAAGCAATGCTTCCACTTTATGTGGTCAACAATCATGGACAGTTCAACCACCTGATCTTGAGGGCACTCCGGGACATGGACATTGAGGCCACGATGATCTCCAATGAGACCTCGCCGGCCGAGGTCTCCCGGGGCTGCCGGGGCATCATCCTCGGCGGCGGCCCGACCCTGGACCGTGCCGGTGCCGCTCCTGCGTACCTCGATCTCGATCTTCCCGTTCTCGGCATCTGTCTTGGGCTGCACATCATGGCGACAGCCCGGGGGGGTGCAGTCCGCCGGGGGGCAAGCGGCGGATTCGGTGCGGTCGAGGTCGATATCCTCGAACGGGACAGCCTGCTTCAGGGCTACCCGGACCGGATGCAGGTCTGGGCGTCGCACGCAGACGAGGTCTCGGTGGTTCCCGCTGGCTTCGTCCGGCTTGCAGAATCGGTAATCTGCGGCGTAGAGGCGATGGCGTCTCCCGATGAACGCCTCTATGGTGTCCAGTGGCACCCGGAGGTCAGCCATACCGTCAACGGACGGGTCATCTTCGAGAACTTTGACCGGATATGTTCGGAGTAGACGACGTTGCGGGCCGGGTCGGGTCCATCGGGTTTTCCTGCCAGCGGTGCGGGGCCTGCTGCCGACGGATCGCGGAGGATTCGAACCTGGTTATCGTGAGCCCTGCTGAGATCCGGGTAATCATGGCGGCTACCGGGATGGCATGGGATGAGGTTGCCGAGCCCTATCCCGACTTCATCGATGCCGGCAATGGCGGCGAGTATACGCTTGCGTGGTGCATCCGGCGCACTGCCGATGCCTGTATCTTTCTTTGCGACGGACGGTGCTCCATCTACGCCCATCGCCCCTGGATCTGCCGTACATATCCGTTTATGCTCGTCGATGACGGACTGCTGGTCTCCGAGTGCCCCGGCCTCGGGAAACCCATCTCTCTCCGCGACGCGCAGGCTCTCGGCGCCGACCTCTGCAGGCGGCAGGCTGCCGAGGCAGCAGAGGAGGCTGGTCTCCGGATAGTTTACGAGCGTTCGACGGTGTCGCCAGGAACGCGCGCAGTTATCGACAGCGAAGGTATGAAGGTGGTCCATGACTGAGATTCGTCTTGTCGGAACCGCCCACGTCTCGCAGAAGAGCGTTGAGGATGTCCGATCAGCTATTGAGGAGTTCGGGCCCGATATCGTCGGCGTCGAACTCGACAGGGGCCGGTATACAGCGCTCACGGAGGAAGTGGCCGAGCCCTCTGTTGCGGATGTCCTGAAAGGCGGAAACTTCGGTCAGCTCCTTGTTCAGTGGGTGCTCACCTACATCCAGCAGCGGATCGGTGCCGAGACCGGCGTGAAACCCGGTACCGAGATGCTGACCGCAATCGATGAGGCCAAAGCGCACCAGAAACCCGTAGCGTTCATCGACCGGGATATCCGGATCACGCTTGCCCGGTTCTGGGGGAATATGGGGATCTGGGAGAAGTTCAAGTTCATCGGGGCTCTGCTCTACTCGCTGGTGAACGTCGAGGGTGAGGAGATCGATGTGGACACGCTCACGAATCAGGACGTGGTGAGTGCCGCGATGGAGGAGTTCCGAAAGTTCTCTCCTCGGGGTGCCCAGGCTTTGATCGACGAACGGGACGCGTACCTTGCTCACCAGGTCCTGATGCTCGGGGGCCGGTACGAGCGGGTGCTCGCGGTCGTCGGTGCCGGGCATATCCGGGGGGTCCAGCGCTACCTTGATGCGCCGGAGACGCTGCCGCCGCTACCGGCCCTGACCGCCGAGTCAAAGGGCCTGCCGTGGGGGAAGATCCTCGGTGCGGCAGTCACCGGCCTCTTCCTCCTCCTCTTCGCCGCGATAGCCTTCTCCGGCGTGGGCCTGGACATCCTGCTCGCCGCCTTTGTCTACTGGATCCTGATCACCGGCGCGTTAAGCGCCGTGTTCACACTGCTCGCAGGCGGGCACCCCCTCTCGGCCGCAACGGCGTTTGCCGTCTCCTGGATGACGTCGCTCAACCCGCTGCTTGCGGCGGGATGGTTCGCCGCCGCCGTCGAGGCAAAGATACGGAAGCCCACCGCCGGAGAACTTCGTCAGATCATCGCGGCGGAGACCTTCTCGGAGATGCGGAAGATCCCTCTCTTCCGGGTGGTGCTGGTCGCTGCTCTTGCCAATGTCGGGTGCACGATTGGGGTCATTGCCTACTTCCTCTTCATCTTTCCCGTTCTCGGGATCGATCCGACGGTGGTCATCACCGACGGTTTCTCGAATATGCTGCAGATGATACAGGGCCTCTTCTAGGGCCGCTCCCCCGATGAGGCATCCCTATCTCCTTTTCCCCAAGGTATTTAGGCCAGGAGTGCCCACCATCGTTGCATGAGTCCGATTGGTGGAACGGTTAACCTCGGTGTCACTGTCATACGGAGCAGGCACAGCGTGCGGAAGTACAAGGACACTCCCATCGAGGAGAAGATCATCAAGGACGCCCTTGACTGCGCGCGCCTTGCCCCGACGGCGAGAAACGAGCAGCCCTGGCTCTTTGGGACCATCCAGAATCGCGAGACGCTGCGGGCAATCGCGGACCTGGCCGAGAACGGCAGGTTCATCGCCGATGCACCCATCTGCTTCGCTGTCTTTGGAAAGAGGGACGCGAAGTACTACCTTGAGGATTGCTGTGCCGCGACGATGCAGCTCCTCCTCGCGCTCCAGGCCTGGGGGATCGGGTCCTGCTGGGTTGCGGGGGAGAAGAAAGATTACGCCGAGGACGTCCGGAAACTCCTCAACGTCCCTGAAGAGTACACGCTCGTCTCTCTTATCCCCGCGGGATACCCCGAAGAGATCAAGATCACGCAGAAGAAGATCCTCGACGAGGTCACATTCTTCGAGCGATACGAGGAAGAGTAGGTGGATAACACCCGAACTATTTTTGTACCGTCGTTTCCCGGCTGAAAATGCAGGGCCCTTCTCTTGACGACGGGGCTCACGCAATATCCGCGGAGTACGGGGCTGCACGGGCTCTGCTGCTGCGTGATGTCTGCAGTGCAGACGGACTCGAGGTCTGATCTCTCCTATACATCGCTCTGTTTTGCCGGGCAGTAGGGGCAGAGCGCGTTCTCGACGTCGTCGGCCTTCTCACGGACGGGGCAGAGGTATTCCCCGTTCCTGACCTCGACCGTAAACCCGCCGGGAAAGGGCGTGCCCACCGGGTGGGCGGGGCGGTCGAGGACAAACATGTTGAAGGCAGCAAGGAGGAAGTAGAGGACCTCGAGGTGCTGCTCCTCCTCGTCCACGGCAAGGCATGTCTCCTCGACCATCTTGCAGAAGTCCTGGAACTCTCCGGGAAGCGGTTCATCCGGTACATCCGCGCCGCCACGGCGCATGGTGGTGATGAGGGCATGCTGCGTCTCAAAGATCATCTCCATCATGCGCGGGTAGAGGCGCTGTCGGTATCCTGTGGGGACGGCCTGGAGGTCTTTCTCCACCCTCCCTCGCATCGCCTGGAGGTCGAAGAGCGAGTAGCCGGAGACCTCGCGGTAGAGGGCAGCCGCAAGCTCCCGTCGCGTCGTTGCCGACCGCAGGCGGGCGCAGACCTGGCGGGCGCCTTCAGGCCCCCGGATGGTGTTCATAGCATCACTCAGGTAATCTTCGACCGTAGAGGGTATCAGTCCTCGCCCGATATGCGCCACATATGGAAAACTTTATTAATGTAGGAAGGCAACTTCCTTCCGATGAACATCATGAACAACCAGTTGATAATCCGGGGGCCGGGGTATGATTGACACCGGCGCTACGGCGTTTGTTCTCATCTGTACGGCTATGGTCATGCTGATGACCCCGGGAGTGGGGCTCTTCTACGGCGGGCTCGTCCGGCGCAAGAACCTCATCTCCATGATCGCACTCTCGTTCATCGCGTTCGCTCTCGTCAGCATCCAGTGGGTCGTCTGCGGCTACAGCCTCTCGTTCGGGACCGATCTCCAGGGGCTGGTCGGAGGCCTCGAGTACGCCTTCCTGCAAGGCATCGGTGTGGACGGCGACGGCATTCCCGACCTGCTCTTTGTGGTTTTCCAGATGGTCTTTGCAGGCCTCACGCTTGCAATCGTGACGTCCGGGGTTGCGGAACGGATCAAGATCAGTTCGTTCCTCGTCTTCGGCCTGCTCTGGACGACGCTGGTCTACGACCCGCTTGCTCACTGGGCCTGGGGTGGCGGATGGGCGGCGCAACTCGGCGCGCTTGACTTCGCCGGCGGCACGGTTGTCCACATCAGCTCCGGGTTCTCCGCGCTCGCGCTCGCGCTCGTCATCGGGAAGCGTCTCGGCTTCGGCGGCCACGGCATGGAGCCGAACAACATCCCGCTGGCTCTCCTCGGGGGGGCGCTCCTCTGGTTCGGGTGGTTCGGGTTCAACGCCGGCAGCGCTCTTGCCGCAGACGGCCTTGCGGCAAATGCATTTATCGTGACGAACATCTCGGCCGCTGCGGGGGCCCTTGCCTGGCTTTGCGCTGCCTGGGTTCGGGGCAGGCCCGGATCGATCGGGATGATCAGCGGGGCCATCGCCGGGCTTGTCGCCATCACCCCGGCGGCCGGGTTCGTCGATCCCATGGCCGCCATCGTGATCGGTGCCGGCGCAGGCCTCTTCTGCTACGGCGCCCTGGTCTTCCGCGTCCAGAAAGGTCTTGACGAGAGCCTCGATGCCTGGGCGATCCACGGCATGGGTGGCATCTTCGGCGCTCTCGCAACCGGGGTCTTTGCGGTCGCGGCAATCGGCGGCGTGAGCGGCATGATCGATGGTAACCCGGTTCAGTTCCTCATCCAGGTGGTAGATGTGGGCGTGGTCGTGGCCTACTCATTCGGCGTGACCTACGCCATCGCGAGGGTCGTCGACGCGGTGTTGGGGCTGCGGGTCACCGAGGAGGAAGAATATGTCGGACTGGACATCGCCCAGCACGGCGAGTCCGTGCGGGTGTGAGGTGATCCGGATGAAGATGGTCTGCGCAGTCATCAGGCCGGAGATGTTCGACTCCGTGAAAGCAGCGCTCGAGGCGGACGGCATCTACGGCATGACCGTGGGCGAGGTCATGGGACGGGGGGCACAGCGGGGCATCGCCCTCAAGTTCAGGGGGAAGGTGATGCCGGTCGAGCTCATCCCGAAGGTGAAGATCGAAATGGTCGTCAGCGATGCCGATGTCGAGAAGGTCATCGGTATCATCCGGGCGAACGGCCGGACCGGGAAGCCGGGCGACGGCAGGATATTTGTCCTGCCGGTCGAGACCATCTGTCGGGTACGGACGGATCTAGAGGATCCAACCGATCCATAACCCCCTTTTAACCGGTCTCCCTCTCCGCTGGCCGCTACTTCGTGAACTGCGGCAGGATCTCCTTTGCGGCAGACTCCATGAACTCACGCTGCTGCTGCCCGATCTGGTGGATGCAGACGTGATCGAATCCCTTTTTCACGCTCTCCTCGATCTTCCTGACATAGGGCTCCGGATCGGGGCCGCAGACGACGTGCTTTGCGACGTCCTCCGGCGTCGCCATCTTCGCCACCTGTTCGTAGTGAACGGGGGTGGGAAGAAGCCTGTTGAGTTCCCCGGTGTTTGCCGCGATCGGCCACTGCTCGTAGGCGGTCGTCCGCCCCTCTTCCTCGGTCTCTGCCCAGCAGACCGATATCTCGATGTATGCCGGCTTATCGCCGCCCCCGGAGTCCCGGAAGATGATGAGGTTCTCCTCTGCATTGGTGCCCGGGTTGATGAACCCGTCACCGGCCCGCCCGGCCAGAGAAGCGCTGATCGGGCCTTCGGACGCGATGTAGATGGGAGGGAGTTCATCAGGGAGCGAGAATATCTGAGCGTTCTCCAGGGTGTAGAAGGAGCCGTAGTGATCCTGCATACCTCCCTTCCAGAGCAGTCTGATCACCTCGATCGCCTCTTCAAGCATCTCTATCCGGATGGGGGCCGCGGGCCAGGGGTCGCCGAAGACATGCTCGTTGAGGTTCTCGCCCGACCCGAGGCCCAGACTGAACCGTCCGGGCATCATGCTTGCCGCGGTTGCGGCAGCCTGGGCGATGATCCCCGGGTGTGTCCGGATCGTCGGGCAGGTGACTCCGGTCACCAGGTGGAGGTCCGCCGTCACCTGCGAGATGCCGCCAAGTACTCCCCAGACGAACGGGCTCTGCCCCTGTTGGTTTGTCCAGGGGTGGTAGTGATCCGATATCATGGCAAACCTAAAGCCGGCATCTTCTGCCTGGCGGGCGTAGCAGACCAGGTCGAGGGGCCCATGCTCTTCGCTCGCCAGTTTATATCCAATTTCGACCATCCTTCAATCACATCCGTGCCGCCGATACGGCCGCCCCGTCCCCCTCTTCCCGGGGGCAGGGACAACGTGGGCGCCGGCTACCTCGTTCATCTCATGGCATATAGGTTTCCCCGGCCCGGCCCTGATAAATAGAATCCTTGTCATACTATACTGCATGGCAACGCCTACTCTCCAGGTGGCGCTCGATCTCCTCGAGCTCGATCGTGCGGTAGAGATCGCGGATGAGGCGGTTCGTGGTGGTGCGGACTGGATTGAGGCCGGAACGCCCCTGATCAAAAGCGAGGGGATGCAGGCCGTGCGGACGCTCCGCGAGCGCTTCCCCGACCATGAGATCGTCGCGGACATGAAGATCGCCGATACCGGGGCCATCGAGGTAGAGATGGCGGCGAAGTCCGGTGCCGCAATCGTCTGCATCCTCGCCGATGCCGACGATACCGTCATAACCGAGGCGGTCCGCTCCGGGCGCAAATACGGCGTCCGGATCATGGCCGACCTCATCAACGTCAGTGATCCCGTCTCCCGGTCGCGGGAACTTGCGGCGCTCGGCGTCGACTACATCAACGCCCACGTGGGCATCGATCAGCAAATGATCGGGAGGTCGTCGCTCGACCTCCTTCATCGCCTTGCAGGGGAGGTGAACATCCCTATCGCCGTCGCGGGGGGGCTGGACGCAGAGACCGCATCCGAGGCGGTCGTCGCCGGGGCCTCGATCGTCATCGTTGGCGGGAACATCATCAAGGCAGCCGACGTGACCGGGGCGGCGCGGCGGGTCAGGGATGCAATCGACCGGCCCGAGATCCGGCCGCGGGAGGAGGAGAGCCAGGACGCCGTCATTCGCCGCTTGCTCGAAGCGGTCTCGGCGCCGAACGTCACCGACGCCATGCACCGGAAGGGGGCGATGGCGGGCATCGTCTCCATCTGCGGCCGGGTGAAAGCGGTCGGCAGAGCGGTGACGGTTCGGACCGTCGCCGGGGACTGGGCAAAACCCGTCGAGGCGATCGACGTCTCCGGACCGGGCGACGTCCTCGTCATCAGCAACGATGGGAGGAAGGATGTCTCGCCCTGGGGGGAACTTGCCACTCACTCCGCGATGAACCGTGGGGTTAGCGGCGTCGTTATCGACGGAGCAGCCCGGGACGTCGACGACATCCGGGAGCTCGGCCTCCCGGTCTTCGCCACGGCGACCGTTCCGAACGCCGGGGACCCCAAGGGTCTAGGGGAGATCAACACCGAGATCGCCTGTTGCGGGCAGGAGGTGCGGCCGGGCGACTGGATCGTCGCCGACGAGAGCGGTGTCGTGGTGGTCCCCCGGGAGCGGGCCTACGAGATCGCGCGCCGGGCGATGGAGGTCAAAAAGACCGAAGAGCGGATCCGCGAGGAGATCCGGCGCGGGAAGACACTCTCTGAGGTCTCGGAACTCCTGAAATGGGAGAAGCGGCACTGATTGTAGGCGGCCCCGCCTAAAGGCGAGGCCGGCACGAGGGTCCGGGATTGCCCCGGGGCCCCGGTTACTGTGAGAGGGATGTCTTGAGGAGTTCTCCGCCGTGGCCAAGGAGCTGCCGGACGGCGTCCTCGATCTGGTCCACGCGCAGGATCAGGACCGCCGCGTCCTTCCCTGAGTATGCGTAGGCGTACTCGATGTTGATCCCCGCATCCCCGAGGACCGATGCGATATCCGAGAGACCGCCGGGCTCGTCACGCATCTTCACGCCGATGACGTCGGTGAACGAGACCCTGAACCCGAGATCTGTCAGCGTCCGGTGGGCGTCCTCCGGCCGGTCGACGAGTGCGCGAACGACACCGAACCCGTCCGCTTCAGCAATACTGAATGCAAAGATGTTGATCTTCGCATCCCGGAGCGCACCGGCGATCGCCGCGAGGCGCCCGGGGCGGTTCTCCGAAAAGATTGAGATCTGTTTGACGATATACGACTTCTCCATTACAATGACCTCCTGTCAACAACCTTCTTCGACTTGCCTTCAAACCGCGGCAGGGAGCCCGGTTCGACCAGTTCTGCGTCCACGCTCACGTTCAGGGAACCGCGCAGGCGGTGCTCCACCTTCCTCTTGATCACCATCAGTTCGGTGATCTTGTCGGAGAATGCCTCTTCGCTCACCTCCACTCGTACGAGCATGGAATCAAGCGCACCCTTCCGGTCGACGACGATCTGGAAGTGCCTCCCGACCTCCGGGATCTCGAGCAGCGCATGTTCCACCTGCGACGGAAAAACGTTGATACCGCGAACGATCAGCATATCATCCACTCGTCCCCGGATCCGGCCGATGCGCGGATGAGTCCGGCCGCAGGCACAGGCATCTTCTTCGAGAGCCGTCAGGTCTCCTATCCGGTACCGGACCATGGGCAGCGCCTCTTTCTGCAGCATGGTGATGGTCAGCTCGCCCTGTTCCCCGGGTTCGAGCACCTCGCCGGTCGCGGGGTCCACGATCTCGACGAGCGCGAGGTCACCCCATATGTGGATCCCCTGCTGCTCGGCGCACTCGGTGAACATGGGCCCGGAGAGCTCGCTCGTCCCGTAGATGTCGTAGGCACGGATTCCGAGCCACTCCTCGATCCGGGTCCGCATCTGTTCCGACCAGGGTTCGGCGCCGAGGAAGCCGATACGAAGTTCGGTATCATTCTTGATCGAGACGCCCATCTTCTCCGCCACCTCGCCCATGTGAAGGAGGTAGGAGGGGGTGCAGGCGATGGCAGTGACGTGGAGGTCCTGCATCAATTCGACCTGCCGCTCGGTGTTCCCGACACTTGTGGGAAGAACGGTTGCACCGACCCTCTCGGCGCCGTAGTGGGCGCCGAGGCCGCCGGTGAAGAGGCCGTAGCCGTAACTCACCTGCATAACGTCCCCCCGCCCGAGGCCGCAGGAAGAGAACCCCCGTGCCAGTGACTCGCTCCAGTTCTCGATGTCGTGCTCCGTGTAGCCGACGACCGTCGGTTTCCCCGTTGTCCCGGAAGAGACATGATACCGGACGAGTTCGTCCCGCCCGGCGGAGAAGATCTTGTCCGGGTAGCCGTCTCGCAGGTCCCGTTTATACATGAACGGGAGTTTCGCGACATCCTCAAGCGTCCTGATGTCATCGGGATGAACCTGCTGCTCTTTCATCCGGCGCCGGTAGAAGTCGTTGAAACTGTAGAGCCGGTACACCAGGGACTTCACGAGTTTGAACTGGAGCCTTCGTAATTCGTCGGGCGGCATCTCTTCCGCTCGCGGGTTCCAGGGTGCCATCAGATTGCCCCCCGCCGGTCGATGACCCGTTTTGCCTTCCCCTCGAACCGGGGCAGCGACCCCGGCTCCACCAGTTTCACCGCGGTCCTAAGGCCGAGCGTGTTGTGGAGCTCGCCGGCGATCTTCTTCTGCGTGCGGGCGAGGTCCTGGAGTTCACCGGAGAACCCCGCTCTGCTCATCTCTACTTCGATCGTCATCTCATCCAGATGTTTGACGCGATCGATATATACCATGAACTGCTCTCCGACCTCGGGGAGGGACCGGAGCACATGCTCGATCTGTGAAGGGAAGACGTTGATCCCCCGGATAACCAGCATGTCGTCGCTACGGCCCGTGAGTCGTGCAATCTTTACCCCGCGCCCGCAGGCACACTCCTCGTCCATCAGCCGGGTCACGTCGCCGGTGCGGTAGCGGACGAGCGGGAGCCCCTCCTTGACGAGCGGCGTGATGACGAGTTCACCCCGCTCGCCGGGACCGAGCCTCTCCCCCGTCTTCGGGTCGATGATCTCTGTAAGGTAGCAGTCGTGCCAGATATGAAGCCCGTTGTGTTCGGGGCACTCAAACGCCACTCCGGGACCATACATCTCCGAGAGGCCATAACTGTCGAAAGCCTTCACCCCGAGCCGCCGTTCGAGTTCGGTGCGCATGCTCTCCGACCAGGGTTCTGCCCCGAAGATCCCGGTCTTAAGGGTATCCAGCGTCTTTCCCATCGACTCGGCCACTTCGGCGAGATGGAGGGCATAACTCGGGGTGCAGTGGATCGCAGTCACCCCGAAGTCCTCGATCATCTCGATCTGGCGGCGGGTATTCCCGGTTGCGCTCGGGATCACGGTTGCCCCGATCTTCTCGGCGCCGTAGTGAAACCCGAGCCCCCCGGTGAAGAGACCGTAGTTGACCGCGTTCTGGAAGATGTCGTCCTCTCCAAGGCCGATCATCGTCATGTTCCGTGCGATCAGTTCCGACCAGTTATCCAGGTCCTGCCGGGTATAGCCGACGACGGTCGGTTTCCCCGTCGTGCCTGAGGTGGTGTGGATCCGGACTATCTCCTTCATGGGGACCGCAAAGAGGCCGAACGGGTACCCGGCCTGGAGCTCCTTTTTGTAAGTGAAAGGGAGTTTCTCCACGTCGTCGAGCGTCCTGATCTCGTCTGGAGAGACGCCCGCTTCCTTGAACTTTCTCTGGTATAGTCCAACATTTTCTGCCTGATGCAGCGTCCATCTCAGCCGCTTGAGCTGAAGGTCCGCGAGTTCTCCAGGCCGAATAGTCTCCATCGCTCTGTTCCAGAACATAATACTATCCCATCGGTGGTTGCCCGGCGGTACGGGTCCGCAGTCAGCGGATCACCGCCGGGCATACGTTACCACTACATGGGCGGCCGATGGGGAAAAGGTTTGTCAATCCGTGGCATGGTACGCTGTAGCAGCACCAGAACCTGTTCCTAACGGCCGGGGCCAGCTGGCGCCCCCTTCGCGGAACGCATCGAGAGCAAACTCCACAAACATCTGTGCTTCTTTGGGGTGGGGCGCACTCTCGGGCACGGTGACGGCGTAGACGATCGGCTGCCCGACCCGCTCGCTCCCGATAGACCGGAATCTCTGGAACCCGAGGGTCACGTGCACCTTCCGGTAGTCTTTTGCATGCGCTGCGGAACCGAGGTTGATCTCGGGGGGGAGGTCGATCCACCGGAGCCCGTGCTCCTCGGCGACGCTCCTGTACTCGAAGGCGTAGTCAATCCCGCCGGCGTCAAGGAGCGAGAGAAGATAGATGCTCCCGTCCCGGATAGCGACCTTCTCGTCCGCCGGCCTCATCCGTTCCGGCAGGGTGATCGTCGTCACTCCGTCCGCGCGGGTGGGTGCGAGTGCCGGGTCGAAGGAACCGCCGATGATGGCGCTAAAGAGTCCGGGTTCGTTGTAATGCTCTTCGGCAAGCGCCGTCACCATGAGCGCCCGGTAGCCGCAGGCGTCGAGCATGGGGTTTGAGAACCCCGCCCGCACGTCCGGGCGGGCAAGTACCCGGTACCAGTTCTCTGCCGTGATCTCATCGGCCCCCGCGCTCCGGTCGGTGTAGGCGATCACGATCTCGTTTGCCGCAAAGGGAACGTACCAGTCGGTGTAGTTCTCCTTCCCCTCGCCCATCGGGATGTACATCATGTCCGGGATGAGCGAGGCGTCCGCGACCGCGACGACATCGATTGCCCGACCGAGGTCCGTCACCTGCCGAATTGCCTGGATGCTCCCGTGCCCTTCGAGCCGGACATCGATATCCGGGTGCCGGTCTTCAAAGGCGGCTTCCACCTCCTCAAGCGGATAAAGAAGGCTCCCGGCCGGCACCACCGTGAGGACGGTGCGTTCCTGGCCGGAATCGGTGCAGCCTGCGGATGCCGCGAAGACAGCGAGGATGAGGAGAGCGAGGGTCACTGCCGGCCGGGTCATCCTCTCTTGACCTCGACCCGGTCGACCCATTTCACCCAGGAACTACCTTCGGTGATGGTTCCCGGCTCATCGGTGCCGATCACGATCCTGAGCGGCCCACCGTCCTCGTCGGGGATTGCGGCCCCGTTGAACTCATAGGCGAGAACCAGAGTAATGGCGGGCGAGGGTTTCTCCTTGAGGTCCTGGTCGAAGGTCACAAAACCTTTCCCGGCCATCTGCTCGTCGTCAAAGACCCAGTAGTAACCGTCAGGCGCTGAAATTCCGACCCGATCGCCTTCTTCAAACCCGCCGACACGATCGAGCAGCGTTGCAAGGGACACGCCCCTGACCCTGTACGGCCCGTACTTGATCCCGACCGTGGAGACCGCATGGCCATACCCTTCCCATGCGGGAAGCGCCTTGATCTCGGAGAAAGAGAGCACTTCCTCTTGGGTGCCGTCAGAAACGGTGAGGTTCCAGGATATATCTTCCCCTGCGGCTTTGGTGGGACCGGTTGTCCCGGTGCACCCGCAGGCGCTTGCAACGCAGACGAGGATGAAGACGGCCAGAAGCCGGACGAAACGAGCCTTCATCTCCGCATTCTCCATACGTAACTCGCAACACCAAGCCCGGCCAGAAGTCCGAAGAGCGGATCCGGGCTCGGGGGAGCCTGTGCAGATGCCTGGGCCTCTGTCGTTTCAACCGCGGCGGATCCCTGGAGCGACTTGACCGGGACGTCCTTGGCTCCGGTATAGCCACCCTCGTAGACCCGGACCTCGCTGAGCCACTTCACGGTGTAGCCTGAGGTCGAGGGGTAGAGATTGTCGAAGAGGTGGAGGCGTTCGGGCGGGAAGTAATCGCGCATATCCTGGTTCCCGAAGACGTGCTTGCCCTCGGGGTTGGTGGAGTTGTCGGCAAAGATAACCAGGCGCATGGCGGCATGATAGTCGGGCGGGTACCCAACGCCCTGGCGCTCGCCGACATCTGCATCCTCGCCGTTGTACCAGCAGATGCCGATCGGTCCCTGGCGCGGTTCGGGTTCGTAGACGTTCTGGTATCCAAACTCGATGTGGTAGCCGTCGACTGCCCTGACCATCACCTCGTCGCCGGGCTCTATCCCGCCGACCAGGTCACAGAGGTCGGCAAGGTCCGTCCCCTTCACCGCTCCGCGGTCCTTGAAGTTGGTGGTCTCGTTCCGGTCCCACTGAGTCTCTTTGTCATCGGCGAAGACTGGCCCCTGGTGGTAGTAGTGGGTCACGCCGTCCCCGAGGACCGGGAGGTTTGCCTCCATCCAGTGATAATCGACCGTCGTCTCGTTTAAGACTGTCTGCCCGTCGGCTGCGATCTTTACGACGTGCAGTTCAGTCGTCGGTGCTGCCGAGGCGGCAGCGACGAGCATGCTCACGCAGAGGAGCGCGAGCAACATCCGTGTCACTTTTCTTTGCATACTCTTCATCTCCAAATTATGGATAGCATCGCCGCGCCGCGGAGGGCCGCGAGAACCCCGCACCACCCGGGCGGCTGCTTCTCTGGCGGGGGAGTATTTGCGGGAGGCTGACGACGTCGAAGACGGTCCCTCCCGGATAGATCCCTACCTCACCGTCCTCTTCCGCGACCGTCACCATCTCGCGATCGATCGAGTCGGGGCTGACGGCAGCCCGGACGTAGGCGAGGTTCTGCTCACGGCCGGCCTGGTACTCTCTTGCTTCTCTTCCGTGAGCGCGTAAAACGCATCTGCTCACCGGTATTCCTCCTTCAGGGCCACCACGCACCGGGTTGTCTCCCCCGGTTTCACCAGCACGTCCTCGACTGTCCTCGAATCATCGTCTGAGACGGCCCTGACCTCGTAGGTGCCGATGCTCATGCCGTTGAAGGTGTACGGCGTCTTCTCCCCCGTGTACCGGCCATACAGGTAGATCTTCGCGTCCGGAACCATGCTCTCGACGAGGAGATTCCCGTGGGTATACTCCCGGAGCGCGCAGGTGATGGCGCCGCCGGTCTCGGCCCCCTCGGGTATCCTGATGACCTCTTCGGCGGGGAGGTAGCCGGGCATCGAGACCAGAATACGGTGCTGGCCGGAGGAGAGGCCTCCTATCCGGCACGGGGTGCGCTTTGCGGTGGGGAAGCCGTCGACAAAGACCTGGGCCCCGGCGGGGCTGGAACTGATGCTGATCGAGACGGTATCCCCACTCCGGGGCTCGATCCGATACGTTTCGCCGGCTCCGATGCCGGAGGGAACGGCGTAGGATAGGAACATTCCGTTCCGGGAGACGGTGATCCAGGACTTCGCGCCTTCGATCACGGCGTCGGCCGGGATGGTGGCGGCAGGGTAGAACCCGTTCATCGTAAACCGTTCACCCCGGTAGGCCTCCGAGTCGACCCGAATTTTCTTCCTGCCTGGGATGGTCACGCCGTCGAGGAAGACCGGGGCAACTGCGTCCGGGTGGACCCAGGCCTGAACAGTCTCAAACCGATAATCAGACTCCTCTCCGTTACTACTCTGATCGCCCTTCTCGACCATGACGTTGTGAAGTCCCTCGCGGAGACCATAGACAACACGGGGCGTCTGCGACGCGAGCCTCCTGTTGTCGACAATGATCGTCATGCCCGGAGGGTACGATTCGATGTAGAGCCCACCGGAGTGATTCGTCATGATCCGGGTGCCGACCGGCGTCGGTGCGGGGAGCAGAGGGGTGCCGGTCGGCACGGGGGTTATAGCACCTTCGCCGGGGGCAGGGGTGCTCTCCGGCCCCGGTGGGGCTATCGTACTCTCTCCCATTCCGAAGAACAAGAGCAGCCCGTTCATGAAAGTGAGGATGGTTTCGATGAAAGCCTCAATAGGGTTATTCGGCGCCGGGTGCCCGGCTACAGGTTCACCGCGGCCTGTTGTGGTGTTCGCTCTGGTTTCACCGCCTGCCGGGGAAAGGAGCAGATCAAGGGTGGTATGCCCACCCTCCTCGACGGTGACGGTCCTGGTTGCATTCCGGTAGCCCGGCATCATGAGATAGATCGTATGCTCGCCGACCGGGACCGCTTCCAGGGTTGCATTGGTTCGGGATCCTGTCTCTTTTTCGTCAAGGTAGATGCTCGCGTTCGTTGGAACCGAGGATACGGTGATTCTTCCATTTCCGGTGGTGGCTTTGCTGGTAGTACTGTTTTCAAAGACCAGATCGAGGAGGCTGCACTCGTCCCCCTCGACGGTGACGGTCCGGGTGATATTCCAGTACCCCGGCAGCATGAGTTTGATCGTATGCTCGCCAGCCGGGACATCTTCCAGGGTCGCATCTGTCCAGAACCCTGTGGCGTTCCCGTCGAGGTAGATACTCGCGTTCATCGGGACCGAGGTGATGGCGATGCTCCCGTTCCTGGAGCCACCGCCACCACTGCTGCTATCGCCGCCTGATCCGGTCTCCGGAATCAGGTTGAACTCAACCTCGGCAACGGCGTTCGCCACGACATTGACCCATATATCATCGGGCTGGACGAACCCCTCCTTCTCGACCCGGACTGAGTGGCTCCCGGCCTCGATTTCGGAGAGGGTGCAGGGGGTCGTATCGCCGGTCTCTTCGTCATCGATGAGGACGGCAGCCCCGGAGGGTGTCGAATTTACGTGTATGCTCCCGGTGGGCTCTTCCTCGCTATAAATTTTGATGTCTTTGACGTTCTGCACCGAGACGCCGCTTGCCGAAGGATAGATCCCGGAATAGTAGTACCAGTAATCTTCGGCCCAGGACTCATGCATATCCCAGTTGCCCCAGACATGCATGCCGTCTGCGTTGGTCGTCTCCCCCAGGAAGTACAGACGCATCCCATCGGTGAAACTCTGGTTCACATAACCGGTGTCGCTCCCGTGATACCAGGCAAGGCAGAACGGTCCCTGCCTCGCGTTGGGGCTGTAGATGTACTCTGCAGGCCACTCTTTCGGCAACCCGTCCGATGCGACGAACTTCACCCTATCCTGGGGTTCCGCACCGCCGACAAGGTCGAGCAGATCTGCAACGTCGGTGCCCATGAACTCCCCGTGGTCCTTATAGATCAGGTTGACGTCCTCGGTCGGGTTCCACGGGTCGTATGTCTCACCCGGGTGGGCTTCATTCCAGGCATCCTCAAAGATCGGACCCTGCATATAGTAGATCGTCTCTCCGTCGCCGATTACCGGGAGGTTCTCCTTCATCCACTGCCAGTCCACTGTCGTCTGGTTGAGGACCGTCACACCGTCAGCAGCAAGTTTTGTGACGGTCACCTCCGTCGTGGTCATGCCGGCCGAAACGGGTACGACAAGAAGGATACAGAGCGAGAGGATAATTAGGTGCGGGGCACAGCCCCGCCGGTGCGCTGGTATCATGTTTTGCTCCTCAAGATTCGTAAAAAAAGGGCTACTTCCTCCTCATGAGGAGGAATGCCGCCAGTGCCGCAATCAGCACGACTGCGAGGGCCAGCGCCCAGGTCGGGAACGCAGGTCCAGGTTCCGCGGCTGGAGCCCTTGTTTCTTCTGCTCCTGCGGCCACGGTCTCCGGGACGGTCCATGCCAGGGCGTAGATGCTGA
>ERZ795032.824-NODE-824-length-26805-cov-15.093682_pt1 | contig 26805 bp, 28 predicted proteins | sample MGYA00375124_ERZ795032 | MGnify/ENA primary metagenome ERZ795032 (study PRJEB30167, sample SAMN05720154) | activated sludge metagenome | isolation source: Anaerobic digester | place: China | collected 2015-12-16 ...
GGTTAGCAGATGACAGTATTCAGTTTCCAGTGATCGCTGATAGCTGTAAACTGATGGCTGTTAGCTGATTGCTGTAAACTGATCACTGCCAACTGATCGCTGCCAACTGATCGCTGGTGCACTCAACCCCGTAGGGGTGGTATATTGGTAGCCCGGCGGAATAACCACAGAATCATTCCCCCTCCCATGTCCCGCGTTGATAGCAGGGAAATGGTGATTGGGAGGGGGGCAGGGGGGAGGGGAAATAATTAGGAATCAGGAATTAGGAATTAGTAATCAGGCAATTACGATTTACGAATTACGAATTACGAATGATTCGGTTAGCAGATGACAGTATTCAGTTTCCAGTGATCGCTGATAGCTGTAAACTGATAGCTGTAAACTGATCGCTGTTAACTGATGGCTGCCAATTGATCGCTGACCCCGAATCAGAACTTAACCCCAATATAAAGATTAGGCTCAAAAAGGAAGTAGTTGTTCCATCTATCATCCATTTCTTTAAAGCTTTGAGGTGTATTTGTATTGACAGGCCAGTACTGACAATGTATCTGAGGTTCCAGATAAACCCGGTCTTTGAAGAAGGAGAATTGATAACCAAGATGATAGGAAGTATATAATTTGAAGCCTTTACGGATTTCCAAATCATTTTCATCCAAATATGTTTTTATTTGGGGCAGTACTTCCACACTGGCAAACAAGCCTTGCCATAACATTCGTTGATAAGTCACACCGATGCCCCTTTCCAGAAGTCTGCCCGGGTAAAAATTATCCTCATCGAACCTGAGTTGCTCCTGCATCGGCATACCCATTGGGGCAAACATTTTCCACGTGGCTACCTTTATTCCGATCCTGTCGTTTTGGGTAAGTCTGTACCCGCCATGCAATTCATAATGATGGGTGTTTGTCTTTTCCTGCCCGAAATTCAATAATGAATAATGCGTTGTACTTACCGAAAATTTCCTTTCGGTTGATACTGAGCTTCGTTCACTTGGGTTTTGGCCGGACAGACTTGTAAATGACAAGGCAAATAACATGGCCATTGCAATTCTCTTTGTTTTCATTTCACTGAAATTTTAAGTTGAACAATAATTTCAACGCAAAACTACAGCGCCATGAATGGCTGGTTCGTTGACTTAAGTTAAGAAAGGAAGCAAGGGGTTATCTTTGTTTTATGATCCGTTTGCGAATCCTGCTCAATGATTCTGGCTTAATGCCCAGATAACTCGCTATTTGGTATTGGGGAACCCTTTGAATTAGATCAGGTCTTCTTTCCATCAGCGCCAGATATCGCTCCTCCGGCGAAGCCATCTTAAATTCTGCGAACGCATCCTGGTATTTGGCCATGATAGCCTCTCCTAAGGCGCGATTTAAGGATTCTATCTGAGGAAATTTCTGATACATTTCTGCTTCCAGCTCAGGCGTCCCGACACCTGCGATGGTATCTTCAAGGCACTCCAGATAATGCTTTGAGGGCGCATTATGACCATATGCTGAGGGAACAACAGCTTGTTCTTCTGTAAAGAACTCGGTTGTTCTTTCCTCGCCATCCTTGTTATAAAAGCTTCTGACACAGCCTTTAATTATAAAATAGCATTCGTTTGAGATTTCTCCTTCCTCAAGCAGCATGCTTCCTTTCGCATAGTGCTTTATAAATTCAACCTTGCTGAGCTCCTCTTCCAGTTCTGCAGTGATTGGTATGTATTTTGAGAGGTATTCCAGGATCTCGCTTTCCATCTACGTATCATGTTCTCGTTAGCAGCGGTAACTTGTTCTCTATTTGTTCCATTTGGGCAATGATCCTGTTTGCAAAATGTAGTCTCTAAGCATTTCGACCTGTTCTTTTTTCTGTTCGTCTATGCCAGGCGTTACATACCAATAAATGTCAAGCGCATCTGTTTTGTCTTTAATTAACTGGTGTTTCCATCCTGTTTTTCTTGCATTTTGGTCGTAATGAAGCCCATTTACAATCTCGTTGAACAGCCCACCGGAATTGGAGTAACCAATGTAGACCAGGTTTATTCTTCCGTTTCGCAATTCTAAAACTTTAAAAACACCGTCCTTGTCTTTTGGTGCGTTGCAGACCTGTTCCAGATCCTGGTCCGCTTTAAAGAAGAAGTGGTCGTTGTCTGTGTATTTCTTTGGTTCCTGAAACATCTGATGTCTGTTTTTTTGTTCTTCTACGTCATTGAACACATGCTAAGGCTGTCTGTCATAATCCGGCATTACAAAGGCTGCTACTGCTAAACGCAAGGGTTTAATTATTTCATCTTCATGGCCTTGTATTGTCTGCATTATTATTGGTTCAGCTGCTTCGTCGAAAAGGTCGTCTGAATAAGAAACTGTCAAGCGGTAAATGTCGCCGTTTCTCGTCATATCAAAGTAATATGCTGATGCTCCAAGCCAAAAAGTAATCCGTTTTGTTTCGTTGTCCTGGAGTTTATTTGCTGCATAAATTAGTTCGTCTACAGGGTCGTTTATAACATTGGATGCGTGAAAGTCAAGCTGGAAGTCTTTGTAGTGAAAGACCACAGGCAGCCAACCAGAATCCAGCGTTCCCAGTGTTATTGATATCTTATTCTTCATTTCATTCTGTTCTAAGTGGCTTGTTCCTTTTTTGTTTGTTCCAAACAAACCACGTTGGTTTCCAAAAAATCCCCTCAACTGCCCGTAAGCGACTGAGCGGGGATCACTTTCTCGTATTTCCAAGGTAAAAAGAGATCAGCCACAAATCCTTTTACTATAAAGACACAACCAAAGCTAAGAAAAAAGTCGTTCAATTTTCGCTGATGGCTAGAAACTGATGGCCGGCGGGGCGGCCTACTCGATTGTGCACAGTACTTTCTTTACGATTCAGATAAAATGTTGTATAGGTCAATATTCAGATAAACTATTTCCTTTCCAATTTTTTCAGGAATTAGAATACCTATTTCTTCAAGTTGTTTAAGGTATTTCTTTGCTGTATTCAAACTCTTAACATTATTGTCTAACATTTTCTTTGGACTTATATAGGGTTGTTCAAAAAGTTTCTCAATGAATTCTTTTCTTATTGATGGACTTTTTTCATTAACTAATTCAGAGGTTCTTGAAAATAATCTGTCAATTTCTTCAATCTTTCTAATTGTATACTTTGAGGTTTCTTCAATTGCTTTAAGCATGTAAATTATCCAAGGATTCCACCTTCTTAGAGTCGTTACATTTTTTAGAAGCTCATAGTATTCGTCTTTTTCTCTAATGATATATGCACTTAAATAGAGGATTGGAACTTCTAATAGTTGCTTTTGAATCATTAGCAGAATACTTAAAATTCTTCCTGCTCTTCCATTCCCATCTCTGAATGGGTGAATGGCTTCAAATTGATAATGTGAAATTGCAATTTTCAGGAGTGGGTCATAGGGATATTTAGAATCATCGTTAATGTATTCAATTAGATTATTTAATTTCTCCTGTATAATTTGAGTTCCTCTAGGTGGAGTATAAACCACTTCGCCCGATAGCAATCCACTTCCTCGTTTAAGTATTACGGTTTCAGTTTGCGGTGGTCTTATACCATCATTAACCTGCTTAATTTCTTGATATATGTCTATTAGAGTTTCAATTGTTAACGCTTGATTTTTTACAATGTCATTATATCCTTTCCAAAGCGCTTGCCTATATCTTAGAACTTCCTTCGCATTTCCTTTCAGCCCGTATTCGCTAATTGTGAGTGCTTTATAAAGTTCGTCATCAGTTGTGAAAATATTTTCAATTTCAGTACTTGCTTTTGCCTCTCTGAGCGCAATGGTATTCACAAGCATTGATTGATTCGGTAGTTTTTTTGCAATTCCTTTTAGCTCAGCAAGGGCTTTGTTTGCATTGTTTAAGGCTTTATAGACTTCTTTTGTTTCAACCTTTTCGTCATCTGGCGGAAGAAAAGGCAAGCTGTTATAGGGTTTATTTCTGTCGTAAGGTTCAATTAGATTTGACATTTATTTTTCTTTTTGTCAAAAATACATAAATATTGACAAATACAACATTTTACTGTCAATTTTTTTTACCCATCAATATTTTTGTCAAATATTGTCGATAATTGACAGGTCTGTCAGTATTGTGCACAACGGTTTGCCGCTTGCCGCAGTGGGGGATTTCGGAGTCCCGCACGTGCGGGATCAACCAGCACTGAACTTGAATAGAAGCACAAAGCTCCAAGTTTGCACTTCAGCCCGCCTTACGCAAAACCCGTGTGTGTGCCCTGCATGACCATGACCACGCCTATGCCTGGAGTCGAACCAGAATGGGGGCTGGGCTGTTGCTCAAAGTCCCATACTGGGGACTACTATCACTCTAGATCGTCTTAGAAAGAGGGGTTACGTGGCGATGCTTACTGTTTACGGGAAAATCGCCCCACATCTTAATGAACCGCTATATACGAGGCCCGTACGTATCCTGCATATGCGGGAGTGTGAGAGGCTCTCCCTGCTAGCGCAGGCTGGCGGGGCAGCCTGGTCGATTGGCAATAGTACTTTTTATCTCAGAATAATTTTAATCCTGAAGGGTTACAGTATATTTTAGAAATCTTGCATTCCAACAATTGCCATTATCTCAACCATATTATCATTGATTCTGTAATATGTGGTGTCAGAACCACAAGGACACCTTCTATATCCTGTTTTTATGTAATCCACAGATTCAAATGCAAATGGTCTCTCGGCAATAATTTCAAAATAGTCAAAAATAGTATCAAAGTACTTATCAGCTTGAGTAACACCAAAGTTTTTGATTCCAAAATAATGAATGCGAATCAAGTCCTCTTTGGCTGCATTACTTAATCTATACTCAGCCATTGAGCAGTGACTTTGACTGTTTTAAAATTTGCTCTTTGGTATCACTTGTAAATCCACTCCTTTCGGAATGTTCTAATTTTGCTCTAATCCAGTCAATTTGAGCCTGCTGTTTCCGAGCCTGTCTAATCAAATCGTTGACTAGTTCACTTTTGCTAGAATATTCCTGACTGTCTATTTGAGCTTTCAACCATTCATCATTTGGTTTCGAGAAAGAAATGCTTTGTCTTGCCATAGTTTGTTTTTGATGCAAATTTACACCAAATATGAATCATTTGCAAGTTTTTGACCCACTGCCTGATGATGGCTGCTGATCACGATGCTTCTTTTTCCAGTAAAGAAATTTTGAAAGCGTTATGCCGTGATGCGCGACGAAAGACTTTGCCGATTCTCCACGCTGGTGCCGAAGCTCAACCAGCTCGAACATGCGCTCCTGCCTGATTTTTGAGACCATGATGTTTTTAAGACAGAATTCAGCCTGCGATTTCAAGCTGACAAGATGCAGTTCGCCGGAGGGTTACATTTATACTTTGTCCAGTTCTTCCATTAACGCTTTCCTACGGGGATATTCATTTCTCAAGGATGATATAATCTCATTTGCTTTTTTTCTTGCTCCAAGCTTTATTATCTTACGGATATATCTACAAGCATTTTGATAATGGTCTCTACCAGTACTGTTTTTCATATATTTCAGAACGCCAGTTGCATATAATTCAACTATTTCATTTGTAAATTGTTTTGAAAGATACTTTTCGTAATGGTCAATTGTGTTTAAATCGGGGGTTTTCTTAACCAATTCCAAAAGTCTTTCCCACCATTCTTCTTTTATGAAAATACTTGCTAACAAGCCCGTATCAAGCCATCGCTTTTTAGTTGTAATGTCCTGAATAACGGCTTCAACAAATTCGGTCCATTTTTCAGGTTTTACATACTGTTTCATTATCTGGTAGTAATCTTGTTCATTCCTGATATTGTCAATAAATAACAGACGTGCGTATTCAATAATTCTTTCAGAGTCGTTTTGGGCTTGTGCTATTTTTAATAACCAGTCGTGCCATTCTTTCGCCAAACCGGGTTTGTCTTTCAAATCATGATTTATACCGTCTTTTGCTAATGAAATAGCTTTGTCATAATTTTTCTTTTTCAATGCTTTTTGAATAGCTACCCGCCTTAAATTTGAATTTGTAATGTTTTGTTCTAGATATTTTTCTGCGACATTTTCACCTTTAGTTTTTAGCAATATATCGTACTTTATGCTTTGTACTTCTTCCCTATCGTAATCAGACCTTTGAGCTTTTTCAACTTGTGCAAAAATATAATCTATTTCGTCTTCTGTTTTTAAAAGTAGTGAAGCAAGACGTAAAACACCAATATGCCAATCCCAACCCGAATAGATTTGTTTGTCAAAAGAAACAAAACAATATTCAATAATTAGTTTCCTGATTTCTTCAGATAATTGTTCATGTACAATTGTATAAAGCAATTCATAAGCGGTATAAATACTTCCGCCAATATCACCATTGCTGTCATCCGAATATTGGAGGGCTTCGGTCATTTGCTCCATTACAGCAGTACAAATAAAAACTGCACTTTTATAATTGCGGTTGTTTATCTGTTTTTGTGCAGACACCAAAAGGTTGTCAATGGCTTTGCCTACAATCCTTGAAGCCGACCAGTCTACAAAACCATGCCTATCGGAAGCTGTTTTAAGAATTGACTTTACCTGCTTTGCATATAGTTCTTTTGATTCATCGGAATTGTATTGGGCAAAAGACGATAAAAACAAATTCCTGAAAGGGGCGTTTGCAGATGCTTTTTCACGTACAAATTGTCTTAATTCATCATGGGTTGCTTTTTCGAGCAATTCGTCAACCTGTTGAGCAACGGTTTTACGTTTTACAGGTTTTGCAGATTGGTTTGTTTTCGTTCTTTTTTTCTTTTTATTCAATTCCAACTCATCTTGTTGTAGATAAAAAATTACAGCAGCTACATGCTTGCAAACAGGCCCCATATCGTAGGGGCAATCGCAAACATGCTCAGTAATAATTCCGTTTTTAAGGGTAAGTTGCACGGTGTAATCTTCATTACCTTCAACAATGGCTTCGTACTCGCCAGGGCTTATCTCTTCGGGTTCGTTAACCTGCCCATTTTTAAAGTACTGTAAACCACGTTTCAGTATGGTTACGTCTATATATTGCTCAAATTGGTTCAGTGGAATTTGCATCGTTTATACTAAGTATTAATTACAAATGTATCAATTTCCTGCGGTGCGTTGGTAAGCACGGAAGAGCTGTACTACCATTTTCTTTTTCAGCCATTGCTTTTTCTGGAAATCTTCGAGTTGCGCCAGCAGTGCAACAATTTTTCGAGCAACTTTTTTCAGGGCTTTGATAACCCTAAGCTGTCTGTCGAAACTTTGGGGGTTGTCGAGATTGATATCATCAATATTCCGGATTTCGTTTTTGATATAAAAATCCAGTTCGCGGCTCAGAAAGCCGCCCAGGTCCTTGTGGATAAAGTAATCAAAGGAGTTCTTTGCCGTGTAATCCTTCAGGTGCTTTTCGAGAAGGGTACGTTGGCGATTGGAGGCTGTAGGCACGTTCTTAAGCAAACCATTTTTAAATGCATCAGGAAGCAAAGGTTTTATGATCTCAATAGCAAACGCATTCAACTCATCCTGTTTATCCTTCTTCTCGCCTGCCTCATAGGTAAACCAGATGTTCAGTTCATCCCCTTCTGTGGTAATGATATCTTCCTCAACCAAACGAAAGCGCCTTTCCTTACCCTGTTGTGCTTTATTGTTGATTTGCTCGGTTTCGGCATCTCTGAGCCGGAAGTGAACCGTTTTCCCTCCGTCTATTTTGAAGGTGTAGTTGCGGAAGTTTTCGGTGGTTTTTATATAGTACTGGATGTGGTTGGCCCAATAAAGTTTTAACTCTGCACCCTCATAGGGGATGGCATATACGTCTTTTTTATACCTGCGCTGGCTTATAAAGTCACCTTCTTTGTAATACCTCCGAAAGAAAGATGTAAGATGGCTAAACACTTCATTGGTCATGGCTTCGGGGTTGCCCGCTGCCTGGTATAAAGCCTTCAGTTCTTTTACCTTTGGCAGTTCCTCAGGTTCAGGTACACCCATAGAACGTGCTTGCTTGAGGGTTTCCTCCAGTTCTTTGACAATGGCCCCGCTATCATGAGCACCGGTCGTGGCCAGGGTTTCTTTTACCTGCTTAAGCAAACGGTTTTAGAGAAAATCATTGATTTCAGCCCGCTTCTGATTCATGATACGGTAAATGCCGAAGTCAAAGTCTGCCTGGTCAAGTTGAAAAATCTCTTCGAGGGTAGCGATCAGTTTCTTGTATGTTTCGGTCATAACACGGGCAGCTTATTGAGGTCAAATATGATATCTTCTTTGATCATGACAGCAACATTTATGGTTGGTACAATATATTGGCTGAATTTTGTTGTTTCGGTTTTGGCATGCAAGATACCCCTCGCAGTGCCGACAGTCAGCATGGCAAGATGAGCCATAAAACCTGCCGGGACTATCAGCTTACCTTCCTCTTTTTGACTGAATTTATCCCATGCCTCATCTGTAATCCGGAAGTGGCAGGATGCCTCGATAATTAGGAAAGGAACCTTTGTTTGCACAAACCTGAACGCTACTTTTGCACCAAGCATCTTCTGCTCCGCATTTGCAGCGAACTGCACCTGGGTATTAATAGTTGCTTCCTTGCCTTCCTCATGCGCCTCATCAACGATGGCGAATTGTTCTGTTACAATTTTAAGCAGGACAAATCCTACTTTGCTTTCATGCTCTTTCATTAGGCTGCTAGTAAAACAGTTTCACAACAAATTTCTTCCGGTTCATTCAATTCACTTGATCTGGGAGGTAACGAAACCGAAGAATTAAACCCTACCCTGTTATTCACCGGATCAGAAAGCGTGTAGGTAGCTGTGAATACATGGTCAGGTACCCGGATCAGGTTTATATCAAGTGCGTTCTCGATTTTGCATATGGTTTCGAGTGTGAGGTTCTCCTGTCCTTTCACAATCTTGTTTACATATTGTGGGGTTAATCCTAGTCTTTCAGCCAGGTCTTTCTGCGTCATGTTTCTTTCCCTCAGTGTACGCAGGATCTTCACGGCTATGGCAAAAGAGATATCCAGCCAATCTTCGTTTGCCTGACGCCATTCAGCTTCTTTCAGCCAGTTTTCGTCTTTTACGGACTGGCTTTTAAGTTTTTCTATAAAATTGCTGCTCATAATAATAGATTTATTCTATTTCAAAGTATCCCAGGGTCAGATCAGGATTTTCCTTACAAAAAGCTTGGGTTATATCCAGTTTTCTTAATTCTTGTTGTAGATGAGGCCGGTTCATGTCTTTGGTCAGTTTGATTGCACCGCCTGATACAACAAACACGTTAGCATCAAGCCTGATTGCATAAATCCTTAACCAGCTTGGAGAATCAATCCCATAAGCTTTGTCTTTCTCGTAGGGATCAAGGTGATCAGGTCCATCAAACAATGGCTTGAACAAAGTGGAAAGTGTTTCATGCCTATCGGTTTTACCGGTTTCTGCAATTTGTACAAGCTTCCTTTCCAGTGATTTAGCATCCTTTCTTGTTTTCAAGATGGCCCGATGAACAGAAATACCTCCCCAGAACTCACTTTCCAGGTCATCCTGATGTTCGACAAAAAACTGCTCCAGGTATTCTGCATCATTCCAATCTCTAAAAAGCCTTCTAAACTCGTGTTCGTCCTCAGCCTCATACTTAACCGAGTAAAGATTGTCTTCAACCACTGCAAAAATACGCACAATTTTCATTAAGTCAACCTATAGGTTTATTTTTTATTGAATTATCCATTTGATAGTAAAGATGTGTTGATTATTCGGGTCTCGCAAAATTCTTTTCTCGATCTCATGGATCATTGGATCCCTTTGGGCCAGGATCTGAGTCGGCTTTTATTGTCATAAAGAAAAATAGTAGTCTTTGATTTTTTTTGCCATTAATTTCCGACGTTCTAAAAGAAAGTCATCATAATGTGTTGCATCCATTGACACTATGTTTTCAGGAATGCAATTTGTACTCAAGTTGTCCTTTAAGAATGACAGTTCTGAAATATTACCAAATTTCATTTCTTTAGAATCACATTGGTCAAAGACGGTTTTAAAATAATCATTTGGAGCTTTTTCTCCGATTGAAATATTTGTTTGAGTGTCAAGGTAAGTGTAATTGGCGATTTGATTATATTTTGATTTTTCAGTTATACCATTTCTTTTCAAATACCCTTTCGGGAAAATGTGGTGTATATCTCCCATAATTGTTATTAAATCTCGAACTTTCGTGCCATTCATTAAGAGTGAATTGTCACTACCGTGAACTTGTGAAGCTAAAAACACGTTAAAGAAGGGACTGTTTATTGCTGAAGTTTCTAAGTCTTGAACTAATCCAACTTCCCAAAACGTGTCAGATAGATTAGCTTCTTCGATTTCCTTGAAATATTCAACAAACCCTTTTTCAGAAATCCTGCGAATATCTAAATCCATTACAGATTCTGGTGACGTGATATATCTACTTGTCAAGGTTGATAACACGTACCATTTTGACACGTAATGTTTTATCTGCGTCTTGTCAATTTGACTGCTTGAATTTAGTATTAGATAAAGCGTGTATGCAAAATCCAGGGTCATCTGTGAGTTTGTCAAACGGCTTGTGATGAAACCTGCTGACTTAATTGCTAAAATGAAATTTGTAAATGAAAATTCATTCATAAAATCCAATACGCCGTCAGTTAGTTTATCAAAGGAAGCTTCTGCAATCTCTTCTTTATAATCTCTTGTTTCAAAGTCGCGGCCACCAAGTAAACTTACCAAGTCTTTCATTTTACCTCTACCGAACTTGTGCATAAAAGCAACACGCAAAATATCCCCGTAATTTGGGTCAAAAATCTCTTCTGTATTGTCTTTTAGCCATTTAATCTTAGGAGCAAACTTTGATTCCATGAACTCTTTGTCTTTCGACATTTCATAATACCAGTCAGGTTGCACTGCCAAATGTGAAAAATAGTCAATTGCTTTACGCAGTAGATTGCCACCATATTTTGCATTTGCTGCAATTTTTGACATGGCAAAGTCAGATTGATTGAGTTTTGCCCCTTGACTATTAATTCTGATAAATATTTCTGTTACTTCATCAATGGTCAATTCCTTATCTAACGTTATTATTCCAATTTGCCGGTTTTTTATTCCAATTAATGTGTCTAGAATATCATGCAATTTGTCAGAATCCATTTCAGAATTTAACGCGCAATATTTTGCCACAAAACTGCCCCGCTTAAAATCCGATTTAAAGACATCGGCTATATCCGTAATCCATTTTTTATCTTTTAGAATGGCATTATCATGAACTTTAAACACTTCGTCTTCATCCACGGCTAATGGATTGAAAGAAATTTTGATTCTCTTCTTTTCAAAATCAGAGTTTATGACTTCCATTCCCATAATTGCAGTCATAAGCGCTGTAACTCGCTGTTGACCGTCAATCATTATTTTCTTTCCTTCAGATAGCGTTCCATCTTTCAATTTCATGTTTGGGCTTTGTGAAATTATAAGATAGCCAGTTGGATAGCCTGTATAAAGAGAATCTATCAAATCACGAACTTGTTTGGGTTTCCAGACAAAAGGTCTTTGAATTTCAGGAATTGCGATTTCTTCAGATTTTATAAAATTCAAAATCTGTTCGATTGCAATATTGGAGGCATTATATTTTTCTGCCATAATCAATAGCTTTTCTTGTTGTGTTAACCTTAGTATCCGGCCCGGAATGCCCAATTCCTGTGCTAAATATAGAAATTTTCAACGTATGTAAGAGTGAACTGAAATATTTGATAAGATAATGATATTCAAGATGGTGTGTGGTCATCATCATAGATCATGAGATTATTCTCTACCGCCATCGCGGATGTGTCCATCCTGGGTATGGCAGTTATCGGCTTTAGCAGAAAACACCCACCACGCTCACAGTACCGTCCAGGTATGCTATCTTTAGGCTCCTTAACGTTAAATCATATACCCTTTATTATGAAACAGACATACAGTAACATACATCCCTATCTCCTGGGGATACTGCTGCTCTTCCTGGCCCTGAATGCTTTTTTTGGTGGGTATTATGGCATGGCAGGGGCTGAAGGGGTGCCGCGCGAATGGCTGACAGGCACGCCTTTCCAAAATTATTTCATCCCCGGCCTCATCCTGGCCGTGGTGGTGGGTGGCGCCTCGCTCTCAGCCGGCCTGCTGGTGCTGTTCCGCCACGCATACGCCAGATCAGCAGCCCTCGCAGCCGCCGCTATCATCCTGGGCTGGATCGTGGTACAGGTCGCTATCATCAGCTATGTCACCTGGTTGCAGCCGGTCGTGTTTGCCCTGGGACTCATCATCCTCCTGCTCGCTTGGTGCTGGCCGGCTCCAGGCAAAGGTAAGTAACTGATATGCAATAGAATGGTGGAAAATATGTCTCAACTCCATACATCCGGAAACGCATGGTACATCCCCCTGGAAGGGCTTCGCAGTGAGCATGATGCCCTGATACTGGAAAAAAGATTGTCGCATCTTCCCGGTATCACCGGCCTCAGGGTCGAATGGAACAACAACCGGGTATGGCTGCAGCCGGCCTCGCTGCCGGCCCTCACCTCGGCAGTGCAGGTCATCAAGGGAATGGGCTATGTGGTGCCCCTGCAACAGGCGTCATTTCCCGTTGTCAATATGCACTGTGCTTCCTGCGCCCGCAAAATCGAACAGGCCCTCAACAACCTGCCCGGAATGCTGGAAGCCACGGTCAACATGGCCACTGCCACCGTGGGTGTGCGCTATGTCAGCGGGATGACGGATCCTGCGGCCATGCGGACTGCAGTCCAGGCTGGGGGATTTGACCTTGTCACCGAAACCGCCGAAGAACCGGAAGAGGTGGTGGATGCCCTTCAAAAGGAAAGTCTGGACACCTTCAAAACCAGGGCCATATGGGCGCTGTTACTGGCCTTGCCGGTCTTCCTGCTGGGAATGTTGGGCATGCACCTCCCGTATGCCAACGAAATCATGTGGTTGTTTTCAACGCCCATCGTCTTCTGGTTCGGAAGGGGTTTCTTCATTACGGCATGGAAGCAGCTCAGACACAGATCGGTAGGCATGGATACCCTGGTTGCCCTGAGTACCGGCTTTGCCTATGCCTACAGTGTCTTCAATACGCTGCTGCCTTCCTTCTGGACCGAACGGGGTCTGCAGGCCCATGTCTATTTCGAGGCTGCCTCGGTCATCATCGCCTTTATTCTCCTGGGCAGGTGGCTGGAGGCCAGGGCCAAAGGACAGACAGCCTCTGCCATCCGCAGGCTCATGGGCCTGCAGCCGAAGCGGGTGACGCTGGTCCTCCCGGATGGCAGCATGATGGAGGTGCCTATCGGGCGTATCCGGATGGGGGACATCCTGCTTGTCCGGCCGGGTGAAAAAATTCCGGTGGACGGGACCGTGCTTTCGGGCGCTTCATGGGTCGACGAGAGCATGTTAAGTGGTGAGCCTGTCCCTGTTCACAAAGCACAGGATGACAAGGTCTTTGCCGGTACGCTCAACCAGAAAGGCAGCTTTCAGTGCCGGGCGCTCAAGGTGGGCAGGGAGACGATGCTGGCCAGGATCATCCAGCTCGTCAGGGAGGCCCAGGGCAGCAAAGCGCCTGTTCAGAAGCTCGCCGACCGCATCGCAGGTGTCTTTGTACCGGTGGTCATGGGCATCGCCATCCTCTCGCTCCTCGCCTGGGGTATCCACGGGGGCGAAGGGGGCATCACGCAGGGTATCATGGCTTTCGTGACGGTACTCGTCATCGCATGCCCATGTGCCCTGGGACTGGCCACACCCACGGCCCTGATGGTGGGCATCGGCAAAGCAGCGGAAAATGGCATCCTGATCAAAGATGCTGTCAGCCTGGAGTTGGCGGCAAAGATCCATACGCTGGTGCTCGACAAGACGGGGACGATCACCGAGGGCCGGCCGCAGGTCATGGCGGAAGCCTGGGATCAGGAAGATGTTCAATATAAAGAGTTGCTGAAGGGCCTGGAGCAGTTGTCTGAACATCCGCTGGCGGAGGCGATCGTGCAGCATTATTCTGGCCTGGAGGGCTGTGAGGTGCGTCAGTTCGAAAGTGTCACCGGCAGGGGGGTGCAGGGCGAATGCGATGGACTACAAGGCAGGGTGGGCAGCCTGCGCTGGCTGGAGGACCTGGGGCTGACGCTGAGCGCGCCGCTGCAGGCGAAAGTGAAGGAATGGCAGGAGCAGGGGTGGACCGTCGTAGGGATGGGCACAGGCGCACATATTGCAGGTGTCCTGGCGATCGCGGATCCCGTCAAACCTGGCTCAGTAACGGCCATTCAGCAGTTGATGCAGGCCGGGATATCGGTACATATGCTTACGGGCGACAACATCAGTACAGCCCGTTATGTGGCCGGTATAACGGGGATCCAGTCTTTCCGCGCTGATATGATGCCGGAAGAGAAGCTGAATTATATCAAAGACTTACAGGAAAAAGGCAGGGGGGTGGCCATGGCTGGCGACGGCATCAACGACAGTGCGGCCCTGGCTCAGGCGAATGTGAGCATCGCCATGGGCAAGGGCAGCGATATCGCCATGGAGACGGCGCAGATGACGATCATCTCCTCCGACCTGATGAAGATCCCGCAGGCCATCCGGATATCAGGGCTGACGGCTCGGACCATCCGGCAGAACCTGTTCTGGGCCTTCATCTACAATATCATCGGGATCCCGCTGGCGGCCGGCCTGTTTTATCCTGTCTCAGGCTTTATGCTGGATCCCATGATCGCAGGCGCCGCCATGGCCCTGAGCAGCGTGAGCGTCGTGTCGAACAGCCTGAGATTGAAGGCGATAAGCTTAAAGTAATATCATATTGTTAAACCTGTATTTGTGAAGGGCTGATGGTGGATGAATTCCTATCTTTATGGCCTGTTCCCGCTCTGAAGCAGTGCCGGCGTAAACCACTTCCGGGTGATAAATGCCGGCCTCCTGCAGCAGGGTGACAGCGGACCATAGAATTGGATGTGCATGATTTCTCCATTGTTCAGTCATTTACTTATTCCTTTTATCGTGGCCATGTTTCTGGCCATTACCATGGGGGGCAGTGGTACCGCCCCGGCCTTTTCTGCGGCCTTTGGCGCGAACGTCATCAGGAAAAGCCTGATCCCGGGGCTGTTCGGGATCATGGTCTTTATTGGGGCCATCGTGGCGGGCAAAGAGACGGCCATGACGCTGGGCAAGGAGCTCATCGACCCCAATACGCTCTCATTCACAGTGGTATCCATCATTCTGTTTTCTGTCGCTATATCCCTGCTGGTAGCCAATCTGGCGGGCATCCCGCAGTCTACCTCTCAGTCCACGGTGCTGTCGGTGTCGGCTGTCGCCCTCTACTTCCACTCCCTGAATACGCATAAGTTGTTCCTGGAGATCGTGCCGGCCTGGTTCCTGCTGCCTGTTATCTCCTTTATACTGAGCTATCTGATCGGGAAATATATTTATAAACCCATGCGCCGGAAAGGCTATACCCTGCCCAAGGCGCAGAACGAAAACCTGAAACCTGTCTATAACGGCATTCTGGTGCTGATGTCGTTGTACGTGGCGTTCTCCATCGGATCCAATAACGTCGCCAATGCGGCAGGCCCGATCGCATCCATGACTGCCAACGAATTAAATATTTATTCGGAACAGGGTTATATGTTGATTATCATTATGTCCACCCTGGTCATAGCGCCCTGTTTTGGCATCGGAAGCTCCATTTTTGGTCATAAGATATTGAAAAACACGGGGAAAGAAATCATTCTCTTCGGGAAGTTCGAAGCTGTCATCATCGCTTTTGTATCGGCCAGCCTCTTATTGCTGGCATCTGTTTCCAGGGGCATTCCTTCGTCCCTGGTACAATTGAATGTGGCTGCCATCCTGGGAATCGGGGTGGCCAAACTGGGTGCCAGGAATATCTTCCAGAAGACACAGGTAAAGCAGTTCTTCATGATGTGGCTGATTGCACCCCTGATTTCCTTTACCCTGACGCTGGTGCTGATTTACCTTGCAGCGTATTTCAATCTGCTGTAGTGTTGTAGAAAGGTGTAGCTATGGCAAGGGTAATCCTGGTGCAATGATAATGGTGAATGGTATCAAATCGGATGTTGAATCAAATCTTAAAAAGGAATGAGTTGGTTGATCCTGATCGTAGCAGGCTTGTTTGAAGTTGGTTTCGCCGCATGCCTCGGCAAAGCCAGGGAAGACAGCGGTAATATGGCTATGCTGTGGTACCTGGGTTTCGTTATTAGCCTGGCAATGAGTATGTTATTACTGATCAAAGCCATACAGGACATTCCCATTGGAACGGCCTATGTGGTCTGGACCGGCATCGGCGCGGTGGGAACCGTCCTGGTCGGGTTGTGGCTGTTTCAGGAGCCGGCCGGATTCTGGCGTATCTTTTTCATCACGACCCTCATTCTCTCTATCATCGGATTACGTTGGTTTTCAAATTCATAGCCAGATTTTATGGAAAACAATACCGTAACCCTCATCGGTGCTACAGGCCTCATTGGAAGCCACATCCTGAGATTTCTGGAGGCTGACCCGTATTTCAGCCGTATTCGTGTGCTTGTCAGAAGGCCTTTCGATGCCACCTCTCCGAAGACCGACGTGATGGTCGTGAATTTCGAAGATGAAACCCAGGTCCGTCAGGCGCTGGCGGGCAGCAGCGCTGTCTTTTGTGCCATTGGCACGACAAACAGCAAGGTGAAAGGCGACAAAGAGGCCTACCGTAAGGTGGACCATGACATTCCGGTCAGAACGGCGCGTCTGTGTAAGGAAACGGCTTGTCCCCAACTGCTGCTGGTATCATCAGTGGGTGCGGATGCCGGCAGCCGTAATTTCTATCTCAAGCTGAAGGGGCAGGTGGAGGATGAAATACGGCAGACAGGATTGCATGCAGTTGCTGTTTTCCGGCCTTCGCTGCTGCTGGGCCAACGCAAGGAATTCCGGGCAGGGGAAAGGCTGGCGCAGTGGATCATGCCTGTGTTTGGCACCTTCCTGCCATCCCGGCTCAGGCCGGTCCAGGCCAGGGATGTGGCCTTGGCCATGGTGACGGCCTGCAAGAAGGCCATCCCGGGTTACCATGTCCTGCATTACAATGAGATCAGGGCGTACGCGGGGATGTAGCATCCTGATGGACGGTAAGCAGGGATGATGTATCTTTGCGCTTTATCTGCTTTCCATGGCACTGCTGTTCGTTTACCTCTTTCTGGCGCTGTTCGTCTCGTTCCTATGTTCCATCCTGGAGGCTGTACTGCTCTCTACCCCCATCTCTTTTCTGAGGATCAAGGAAGAGGCAGGGAGCCACAGAGCCACGGAGATGATCGGTCTGAAAATGAAGATTGACAGGCCCTTGTCAGCCATTCTATCGTTGAATACGGTGGCACATACCGTGGGTGCTGCCGGGGTGGGTGCCCAGGCGACCATTGTCTTCGGGGAAGCTTATTTTGGGATCGTTTCGGCCATCCTCACCATCCTGATTCTGGTATTGACCGAGATCATCCCCAAGACCATCGGTGCGAGATACTGGAGAAAACTGGCCCTGCTGGCGGGCCGGGTGATACGGGTCCTCATCTTTATCACGTATCCCCTGGTGGTCCTCTCATCCTTCATCACCAAAGCCTTTGCCAGCAAGGAAAGTGGACAGACAACCAGCCGTGAGGAAATATCTGTGCTGGCCAGAATAGGAACATCAGAAGGTGTTTTCGGCGACAAGGAAAACAAGATCATCCAGAACCTGATACGCCTGAAATCCATCAGGGCAGGGGAGATTATGACGCCCCGGGTGGTGATTACCATCGCGGATGAGGAGATGACGCTGGAAGATTTTTTGAAGGACAAAGATTATCTCCGTTTCTCAAGAATCCCTGTGTATGCGGGCAATGAAGATGAGATCACGGGTTATATCTTCCGGCAGACCGTCTTTGAGCGCCTGGCGGAAGACCATACAGGACTGAGGCTTCGTGATGTGCGCCGGCCCATTGTGTTCGTGCCCGAGAGCAAGCCGGTGCTGGATCTCTGGGAAACATTGCTGGAAGAGCGGGAGCATATCGCCATGGTCGTGGACGAGTATGGGGGCATCAGTGGCATTGCCACCATGGAAGATGTCATCGAGACCCTGCTGGGCTTTGAGATTGTGGATGAAAAAGATACCATCACGGATATGCAGCAATATGCCCGGGAAAGATGGCGGATGCGGCAACAGAAGTACCGGTGGATGGATCAAAGCACGGATCAGGACACACAACAGCCTGATCGGTAGCGACAGATATTCACGGACCCTGCAAATCAGGCCCACATTAAGCTTCGCGGATCAGTTTCTCTGATCAGGTTTATTTTACAACCTCACGATTACATTGCCTTCTCTGGGGAGGGCACGGAAGAAGGAGCGGGCTTCGGCAGCAGGGATGTACACTGTAATTTCCGGAAGGATTTTCGGTTTCTTCAGGCGCAACATGGCATTATTTGTCATTCCCAGGGTTTTGGCATGCCGCTTCATGCGGTATTTCCATGTTTTCAGGCTGGGACCTCCATCAAACTGATCTGACTGCACAATGCTGATGATGAGCGTGCTGTCGAGGAGCAAGTGCCATTCCACCCATTCCGCCCTGACCGTATCCAGGGTGGGTTCATTCTGGGCGGCTTCGAGGGTGTCTTTCGGCGCTTTTTTCGTAGTGATGGGGTTCTTCTCGATGCTGCCTTCGATCTCAGTAATGACGAATGGTTTCGAGAAATGATGCACATAGGCAACAGGGTCGATGCCTTTGAAGAATCTTGCTGCTTCGACTTTCTCAGGCCTGATGGTGCGCAGCACCACCCCATCCATTTCGAGCTGTACCAGGCTGTCGGCCAGGTTAACCGTCATACCGATGGAATCTGATCCGGCCATCTTCAGCCTGGCTTCCAGCAGGGCATTGTGGTGCATCAGGTCCCATTCCTCCTCTGCGTAACGTAAGGTGTCTTCACTGCCTTCTGCCACGCTGTTCCAGGTGTTCAGCGTGCTCCGGATACCGGCCACATAAAAACCCGTGAAAAGCAGGAGGTAGGCCAGCAGCACCAGGGGGACGATGCGGGTGAGAATGCGGCGTACGATATGGGTATTTTTCTTTTCCATTTTATTATCTATCTATCAGTAAATAAATACTTTAGCTCCCACAGGCAGGGTCTTGAAAACCAGCTCAAGGTCATCGTCCAGCATGCGGATGCAACCATGCGTTACCGGCAGTCCGATGAACCGCTGGTAGAGCGTCCCGTGGATCATATAGCCATCGCCCAGGGTCAGGGCATAATCTCCCAGCACGCCTTTTTCATAGCGCGAAGGATGGTCGCCGGAAGGCACGGGCAGGCCTTCTTCGATAAAAGCCCAGTCTGGCCTGCGCCACACCGGCTTCTCAATCTTTCCCTGCACCTTGTAATCTCCCCTGGGTGTGCGAAAGAACCACGACTTGTCGCCTTCCGCTTCCAGGACGACCATGCTGCCGGTGGAGCACATGCCCTCACGGACAAGTTCACGGTTTTTGTACAAAGCAAAACGGTTTTCCGTGGTATTGACAACCAGGTAGGCATTCCCAGGTGTCAGTTTTTCTATGCGCTTTTCCCGGCTGGCGATTTCCTTCTCCAATTGTTTAATCCTCTTGGCTGTCGCCTCATCGCCCTCCTGCATGGGCTGCAGTTTGACAGCCGGAATGAACAGGCTGCCCAATACAGGTGGGATGGCCAGCAGCAGGGGGAAGAAGAAGATATATACCAGTAAGACAGGAACATAGCGCAGACTTCTCCGCAGGCGTTCCCGGTTGCGATCAAACCAGGAAAGCAGGCATGCTTTGGTATTGCACACCCTGCCTTTGATCTTATTGAGGATAGATGTATTCATATACAGTTATTTACGGAAAGGAACTTTCATTCATCAGTGTGTATTCGTCAGGGAGCGTTCATGCCAGGTCTCGTATGGAACCAGTGAACCGACAATCAAAACAGGGGTATTGACGGATGCGAGGCGGTAGACGACATCCATGTCCTTGTCTGCCAGGGCAACACAGCCATTTGTCCAGTTGAAGCCACGCCCCCCATGGCCGTGAATCTCAATCAGGCCTCCAACATCCACATGGCGTGGGATTTCTCCACTGCGCACCTTTCCCTTGTAACGCGTCATATCGTCCGTATTGGGATAATTGATCAGTAGGGCTTTGTAATAAATCGTGGCGCCACGCTCCTTTTTCTTGGTGACGCGGTACATGCCTTCGGGTGTGGCACCGTCGCCCTGGTGATTCTTGACGCCCAGCCAGTTAGGGCCATATTCGGTCTTGAATTCCGATTTGAGTTTACCATCTTTATAAACCAGGATCCGGTAAGCCAGCTTTTCCACTACAATCAGGGTGTTGTTCTGCTTCGCCGAAGCTGCGATGGCATCCTTATATAGCTTTTGCCATTCCTGATAGTGCCCGAAGTAGTCTTTCACCCGTTTATCTGCAATGCGTTCCGCTTCGGTGAGGAGCTTACCGGCACGGGTGGTTATGTCAATCGCCTTGTTGTAATCGCCTTTGTTCCGTGCAATACGTGCTTCTTCCAGCAGCAACCTCGCTTTGTTGAAGGATTTCCGGAAGTCTTCTTTGAGCGGCAGCGGACTGTACAGCTTGCCGACACGCTTCAGATCTTGCGACAGCTTGTCGATGCTGGCATGGGATTTCTGCTTGGCCGTCCTGGCATTATGGGCTGCCTTTTCGATGGCAACGACCGACAATGCCAGCGCTGAATCTGCATAGTCAATAACACTTTCGTAATCCCTCCAGGGTAGGAAACGCTGGTTTTCACGTTGCCAGATGGTCATGGCCGAATCATAGATGGCCTGGGCATGCTGGTATTCCTTTGGAGCAAATACATCCGCCTGGTTGTCACGTGCCTCTGTAAGCTTCTGTCTGGCGGCGGTAATATTAGGTTCTGGAGAAGGGGGGATCGACAGGATGAGGTAAACCACCATGCCCACCAATGCACACAACACCAACAATGCGGCGATGATCCTGCGCTTCCTGCGACTTCTGGCCATAATTCCGGGTTTTCATAAAACAAACTGTCTCAAAAGGCGGTCCTTTTTACCTTTCCGTTTTAACCAGTCAGCCTTGCGGGTATTGTATCAATACAGCGGCTGAGGGTCTGGTAACGAATGACAGGTTTTTGGATAACGTCTTTTGAGACAGCTTTGTTGAATCATGCAAGCAATTGAATATTACTTGCCCGTTTTTTCGATCACAGCCTGGAGCTCAGTCTTGATGCTGTTGAGTTTTTCCTTTGCAGCATTCAGTTTGTCCAGTGCTGCCATGAACTGGGTCTGCTCGATGAGCGGAGCCACTTCTGTCATGGAGGCTTCTACTGTTGCAATTTCTGAACCGATGGCTTCTACGGCTGCTTTGCCTTCTTTACCCTTGGGGGCCTTGGCGAGCAGTTCCTTGGCTTCGGTAACCAGGGTTACCACTTCTGCCTGAGCTGCTTCCAGTTCAGCCTGTACTTCCACCTTGCGGGTTTCAGTGTTGGTGGCCACGGTCTGTGCCATCTGGGTGATTTCTGCAAGCTTGGTCTTTACATCACCAAAACCGCCGAACATCTTACCCTTCTTGGTTTCTACCAGAGCGTTCACAGCATTCATTGAATCCTGGAGAGCGGCAAATTCAGCAGGAAGATAAACATCAGCACCTGCAGTACGGGCCATTTCAATGGCTGCATTGGCAGCGTCAATCTCGGCCTGGGGAACCTTGGAACAGCTGCTCATAACTACCAGCATGCTGAACATTGCAATCACTACGGCAAACGTCTTTTTCATGTTAAATGAAATTTTAAGTTTATATTTGTTTAATTGGGTTAGAATCAACCTTGCTGCACTTTTTCTTTGGTTTTGGGTAATGGTTGATTTGCCATTATGACGACAGATCAGGAAAAAGTAACTGAGCTGTTACGTTTTTTTTGAAGGTAAGTCAGGTATTCCGAATATAACATGGTTGATAAATCCTTGCAACTGCTTAAGGATGAGGAGATTGTCCACTTAATCATAGATGGGCCCAAGCCTGATTTATTTGTGATTCTTTATCAACGATATTACCCCAAAGTACTCGATAAGGTGTACAGTTTTATCAAAGACAAGCCCAAATCCATGGAGTTTGCCAATGATATCCTGTCACGTGTGTACGAGAAGCTGCCGGGATATAAGGGCACAGCTTCGGTCTCTACCTGGATCTATTCGATCACTTATAATTATTGTATTGATTACCTCCGCTTGCAGAAGAAGCTGCACTATCCTGAGTGGGACCGCACCAACAGCATCCCGGAGATACCGGATGAGGAGGAGGAGGATCTTTCCGTGGTGACCTATGAAAACCTGCTCCGGATCATGGAGATGATACATCCGGAAGAGAAAGCCCTGATCCTCATGAAGTACCAGGACGATCTCAGTCTGAAACAGATCGCGGCAACCCTCAGGATCAGTGAGGATGCTGTCAAGATGCGCCTGAAGCGGGCCAGGACCCGTGTCATACTTCAATATAAAAGGCTCTTTCAGGATTAATGTCGATAAGGTCGTTACCCGCGCCGGACTTTGCGTCTAAATAAAAACTTATTCCCGCATGCAGCATCTGTTGTACCGTTTATTCCATGCCAATAAGATCAGCCCTCCCAGGGCTGTCTTCCAGGCATTTAAAGCTGCTTTCGGGCAGACCGTCAATGTGGAATGGCAGCGGGAGGACCACCGGTATGAGGCCATGTTTTACATTGATAGTGTGGAGCATATTGCCGTCTTTACGCCCCTCGGGCACCTGATAGAGACAAAACGCAACCTTTCGCTGGATACCGCCAACGAGCATGTGAGGCATCAGGCCGCGCTGATCGGGGAACTGATGAACCTGATCGAAATCTCGCGCGATAACCGGATCTTCTATGATGTGATCGCGCGGGATGCCGCATTGGACCGCTATTATATCCTGCTCGATGACCAGGGTACCGTTCTGGAAAAGAAAAAACTGTAGTCTGCCGGCCTGAACCTGCCACCCGGTCTTACACACATCATCCCGTCCGTTTTAATCCCAGCTCATCTATGCTGTCCGCATTGTTAAGATGCGCCATTAAGCGAGGATTTCAGATATTTGGACAACGAAATGACACCATGCGACGTTACCTCAGGGCAGGCAGCACCGGCTGCCATTCAAAACCAATGAAGGCGATTTCTGTCATTATCTGGCCCCTGGTCCTGGCTGTATGCCTGCTGTTCGTGCCCCTTCAGGCACAGGAGTCTGCCGGTGTCGTTACGCAACAGCATGATAATCCATCCGTTGCGCCGGTGGTGCTCTCTGATTCTGTAGCGGCAGCCTATCTCAGCAATTTGCTGAAAACCCAGCCCGGATGGGTGGATCGGTCCACCTCACCGTTGATCTGGCTTTACCAGCTGCTCCTGAAATATCATGAACCCTGGGACAGTATCCGCCAGCAACTGGAAAACTACCCCTGGAACCGGCTGGAATGGCGGCAGACAACCATCCAGGAAACAGATACCCTGCCGCTGCGCTGGCTAAGCACAACACACTTCATGGTGGATACCTTCCGGTTGAAACAGGACCCTGTTCTCGTTCGTAAAACAATAGTATACAGTGTGTTGGAAGAGACAGCCCCATGGCCGGCGGATAGTATCGCTGCCTTGCCCGGTCTGCCTGTCCCCCGGCTGGGGGTGCGCGACACCTTATATGAAGCCTTCATCGACAGCAACCTGCTCAAATTTCATGGCATCCAACTGTATCAATGGCGTGATGGCGTCGTAATGCCCTCCATCGAAGGAGACGGGCCATTAGCGCATTACAGCCTGCTGCCAGATTCCAGTGCCATGGTGATCACGCAGGAAAAGGACCTGGCGATTCCTGTGAATGGCATACCTGCCTCCTGGCTGCGCTACCCCGGATCCCGGGATTCCCTGCAGGCAGCAGTGCTGTCGCTGCTCTCCTATACGCTTGAGCGTGACTCAATTCCTTTATGGCTGCGGGATGTCAAGGGCAAAGATACCCCTGTCTGGCTGAAGGGTGGACGCCAGGATATGCTGCGGCATTGGGTCCACAATGCCAGTGAGGATTCGGTCACGGTGTGGATTGGAAATCCGGAACGGAACACACTTACCCTGGCCCTGGAAGACGGGATTTTCATTCAACGCCTGGAAAAAAGGGAAATGAAAACCCCGATACCCCTCCTGAAACCGGACCTCAGGCTGTTACCCGTCAGTCCCATGAAAGAAATGCATGTTTTCTGGGATTATGGAACGACCCAGGCCTTCTCCCTGAACCAGAACTACCTGTCGTACTGGTCAAAAGGTGGAGAAAGCTCGCTGGCTGCGCTGATTGATATGGCTGCCCGTGCCAGGTACACGGCCAGGGACAGACGCATGCACTGGACCAGCGATGGAAGACTTAAATATGGCGCCATTCGGACCAAACAAAATGGTTACCGTACCAGTACCGATATTCTCGAGATGAACTCGCAGTATAACCGCAGGATGCGGGAAAAATGGGATTTCAGCGGCGTGTTCTATTTTAAGACCCAGGTGGCAAGGGGTTATCAATACCCCAATGACAGTACCGTGATCTCCCGCTTCCTGAATCCCGGCAGCTTTACGATTGGGATGGGATTCGAATACAAGCCCGTGAAAGACATGCTCATCCATATTGCGCCACTATCGTATAAGAATACGTTTGTGCTGGATACCGGCATGATCAACCCCGGCTTACATGGGATAGAAAAGGGGAAAAGGAGCAGGCAGGAGTTGGGCGGACAGTTGGTGATGCGGAATAAGATGGAAATCCTGGAAGGCCTGAAGATGACGAATGCGATTCGCTTGTTTTCCAATTATATAGAGAAGCCACAAAATGTGGACGTAGACTGGGAGATGAGTCTTGACAAACAAATCAACTGGTTGTTTACAGTCAAGCTCAACCTGCATGTGATTTATGATGATGACGTTCGTTTCCCGGTGCTGATGGCTGACGGGAAGCCTGAGCTGCTGCCGGATGGGAGTCAGCGCAAGGTAGCGCGCATGCAACTCAATCAGTTTCTTGGACTTACCTTCCAGTTCAGGCTGTAGCCAACCTATCTGTTCTGGTCCAGGATCTGTTTGACTTTTTCGTTTTGGCGCAGCGCCTGGTAGAGTTGCAGCATCTGTTGAATGATGGCCTCATCCTCTGTCCTGCCTGCTGCAATCCGGTCCAGCCAGTAGGTGGCCTGCTGAAAAGCTGCCTCCGATTTTTCCTTCTCCTTTCTGACGAGCGCGCTGTTTTGCAACAAACGGGCGCTGTCTTCCAGCGCCACACCCTGATTGAAATAGCAGGTGGCCAGGTGCAGGCAGCTCTCCATATCCTCCGGGTCAAGCTCCAGGGTCTCGTGGTAGGCCAGGATGGCCTGAACATAGTCTTCCAGTTTCTGGTAGATAAGTCCTTTGGTACGGTGGTAAACCTGTTGGGTGGGCGTCCTGGCGATGGCCTGGTCCAGCACTGCCAGTGCACTGTCAGGGGCATCCTGCCGAAGAAAGAGATCAGACAGCAGAAGCACCAGTTGTTGTGCTGTATCATAGCGGTCGATGCCTTCTTTCAGGCACTGCATGGCCTGCGGGCTGCGTCCTGATTCGATGGCAGCAAGGGCGAGGAGGTGGCATACATTGGCGGAATGGGCAAGCCGGTGGAGGCTGGAGAAATGGTGCACCACTTTGTCCAAGTCCCTGGCCCCGTAGGCAGCCAGGGCTGCATTGTAAAAGAGGCCGGTGTCAGGCCTGCTCTGGCTGAGGTGGTTTTGCCGGATGAGGAGGGCTTGCTCGTAAGCCCGCAAGGCAGGACTGTAATGACCAGCCTGGTATTGTTGCATCCCGAGCTGCGTAAAGTCATTCACCAGCATGATATACTTTGGAAAAAGTTTGGAATGCAAACGCTTACGCGTGTCGATGCTATCAGCTTTACTGTAGGATTCATAGGCCAGGTAGAGCTGATCGGGATACAGTTCATAGAGTTTCTTGTCCTGTTTATTCATCCCTTCGCGGTAGGCAGTATGTGACAGGTAGCCGCGCATATACCAGGTCCTTGCCCACTGGGCGGGTTTTTCTTCGGAGATGAGCGATTCTATCAATCCTTTGGCTTCGGCATACCTGCCGGATTCAATCAGGTGCTGTGCCGGCAGGAGGCGCGTCTTTTGCAGGGGCGCCAGCCGGGCACAGGCGGTCGAGGCCAGCATCATGAACAGAAAGGGCAACAGCAGCAGTGCTGAAGCGCTTCGGAAGCGTGTTGTATGTTTATGGATGTTGATCTTGTGCATGCCCGAACCTCTGACACGGATGAACGCAGCTTAGCGGCTGAACGTATGCCTTCCTGGTGGTGGCAAAGATAGGGATTTGGTGTTTTTTCCTGCCGGGGGCCCGATTATGCACCTAATCATTTGGTGGAGAAGATGATAATATTGGTTAGACGCGGAACAAAACGACACAATTGTTGGTATCTTTATTGCCGGGATTTCCTTCACATGTTTTATATGATCACACCTTACTACATCCAGGTTCGCAGGCTATTGTTTGTATGCCTCTCCACCACGATGCTGCTGGCAGCCCCTGATCGTTTGCAGGCGAAATTCATTCGTAATAATTATATCATTTTTATATAGAAACATTCTAAATTAAAAATATGGGGGTTACCTTTTGGTCATTTTCGGATTAACCCTCTCATCTGCTTATTCGATGATAGAGGTTCTGGTTGCCGACTCCAGTTATGTCGCAGCTGAAGCTTTGCTGGCGGATCTGCCGGAGCAATTCCCCATGAACGAAGCGGAGGAAGCGGCATACAATCATTACGTTTCCTGGTTCGGATTCCGGAAGGAC
>ERZ795032.830-NODE-830-length-26670-cov-5.377419_pt1 | contig 26670 bp, 25 predicted proteins | sample MGYA00375124_ERZ795032 | MGnify/ENA primary metagenome ERZ795032 (study PRJEB30167, sample SAMN05720154) | activated sludge metagenome | isolation source: Anaerobic digester | place: China | collected 2015-12-16 ...
CACATCCTTTCCGAAGATGAGATCGCTTATATAGCGCTTCACATTGGCGTTCTTATGGAAGAGAAGAAAGCCTATTCAGAAAAGCTGAAATGTATCGTTCTAGCACCTGATTACTATACCGTGGGTCGCTCATTGTACCGGAGATTGAATGAAAAATTCTCCGACAGCATTTTGATCACGAACTTCATCACTTCTTATGACGATCTCGCCAGTACAGAAGAATATGACCTGCTCTTATCCACCATCGAAATAAATCCCCGCACAGAAAAACCCCACATATTGATGGACCCATTTCTCTCAGATACCACCATCAGCAACGTTTTTCAGAAAATCGAGGAGGTAAAACAGGCAAAAAGAAAACAAAAGATGACAAATCAATTCAAGTATTTCTTCCGGAATGATTTGTTCTTTTATGACTACCCATTCAAAACGTACCAGGATGCCATCGAGACCATGTGCGATTCGATGATGGAAAAAGATTATGTTGATAAGAACTATAAGAAAGAAATCTATGAGCACGAGGAAGTTGCACCGAGTGCCTATGGGAATATCGCCATTCCCCACCCGCTCTCCAATCGAGCTATTTCTTCCGTGATCGCAATTTCTATCAATCCAACCCCCATTCAATGGGGTACGAATAAAGTGCATATTGTTTTTATGCTCTCGCTCCAAGAAGAGAACCGCGATTTGTTTACGGATATTTTCAACTCCATAACCCACCTGATATCAAACAAAGACTTTTTTACCAAGATCATGAATGCAAAGACGTATGAAGATTTCATTGAAATCTTGGTATCCTCCACTGTCAATTAAGCACAGGCTGCATCGCGATTGTTTTTTTAATCCCCATTCAGTCATGCCCCATGGTCGTTGTTGAAACAACTTCATGATTTTTGCAGAGTATCTCTGCAAATGTCAAAATTGTTTAAGGTCTCTATTTTCACTATCATACAAACAGAGCCCGCCGTGAAATCACCATTCTCCAACCCGGTTGGTCTCTTAACAGATTGCTATCTTCAAATAGCAACCTGCCCAAATCGGCGTTTCTTTGCTAACGAAAAGGCAATTTTCGAAAGAACTTTCTTATAAAAACCATGCTCGACTCGACGACAGACATTCCAGGAGGATCCATTGCATGAAATATTCCCACCTATTTGAACCATTAAAGGTCAATACCCTGATCTTGAAGAATCGTGTCCTCTTGGCACCTATGGGATACGCTGACCCTGTAACGCTTTCGGAACAGGCGTTGGGAGGACCTTCCTTGATCACCATCGGCAGTGCGCAAATCGATGAAGAGAGTTCGAACATCATGAACCAACCCTACCCATTTTCGAAGGGCGGATTGACCAGACTCCGTGAACAGGTTGTGACCATACGCCAGGCGGGAGCGAAAGCATCTTTGGAATTGATCCATGGCGGTCAGTTCGCCGGGAAGAGCTACATCAGCAGCAACTACGCCATTGGACCCATGGCATTAATTCGCGAGGATGGACTTGAAGTAAAAGCCATGGACGAGCCGATGATGTATGAGATTGCAGAGCGTTATGCGAATGCAGCCAAAGAAGCGCAAGCGGTCGGTTTTGACATGATCATGCTTCATTTTGCACACGGCTGGTTGCCAGCCCAATTTCTATCACCGCATTTTAATAAACGGACCGATCAATATGGCGGAAGTCTTGAAAATCGTGCCCGGTTTCCTAAAATGATCATCGAACGGGTGCGTAGCGCAATAGGGAAGGATTTTGCTGTTGAATTAAGGATCAGCGGATACGAATGGATAGATGAATCCATTGAAATCGGGGATGTGATCAGTTTTGTAAAATCCGTGGAAAACCTCATTGACATGGTCCACGTTTCAGCCGGAATGGATGGGGCGGGGATTGATGAAATGTTAAGCGCTCATTGCCATATGATGACCACCACCTTTGAACCGCACATGGCTAACGTATGGTTGGCTGAACGCGTGAAGAAGGCTGTCAATATTCCAGTTGTAACGGTTGGCGCCATCATGCATCCCGACGAAGCAGAAGATATTCTCTCAACCGGGAAAGCAGACGCGGTTGCCATTGCGCGCGCAGTTGTCGCCGATCCTTTATGGTCTCAAAAAGCCCTGGAAGGAAAGGGGGAGGAGATCACACCCTGTTTGCGGTGCCTTTCTTGTTCACACGTTGCAACCAGAAGAAGGAACAGTTGGGGTTGTGCGGTGAATCCACGCCATGGAAGGGAAGCGTTCGTTTCTGCCGTTATCGAGAAAGCACCCATGATAAAGAATGTCGTTGTGATCGGAGGCGGACCTGGCGGAATGAAGGCAGCTATTACCGCACGACAGCGCGGACACACCGTAACCCTCCTGGAAAAATCTGGCGAGTTGGGTGGCAATATAAAATTTTCAGAATATGACAAATTGAAACTTGACTTAAAACTTTTTAAAGATTATTTGATCCGCACCGTCAAGCAAAGTGGCGCTGCCATCAAGCTTAACACAGAAGCCACACCTGAAATGGTGCGGGAAATGCATCCCGATGTGATCATCGTGGCGGTCGGCGCAAATCCGATCACGCCCAATATCAAGGGCATTAAGATTGAGAAGAAAAACGTCATGCAGTCAATTGAAGCCTATCCAAACTTGGAGAAGATCGGCAAGAGAGTCGTGGTTATTGGGGGCGGCTACATTGGTTGTGAGATCAGCCTGGAATTGGCTCTGCGCGAGCATGAAGTAACCATCATTGAAATCAGCGACGTCCTCGCTTCTAATGGAAATCGATTGTACAAAGAAGCTCTTCATCAAAAAATGGCAACCTGTACAGGTTTGCAATATCATCTTGAAACAGTTTGCACCGAAATTCAGGATAACAGGGTAGTCATACAAGGCAAAGACGGCGTTGAAAAAAGGGTAGAGACCGACACCGTAATCCTGGCTACCGGCTTCAAGGCCAATCGAACTGTAGCTGAAGCCTTCTACGGCATCACATACGAAACATATCTGATCGGTGATTGCGAACGGGCACGAAAAGTAGATTATGCGATCAACGAGGGATATTTTATTGGCAGAAATATATAATACAAAAAAGACCCTCAGGCTATGAAAATACCGTGAGGGTCTTTTTTTATCATGCAAACAGCCAGGGGTTATCTTACAAAGACCATCCAATAGAAAAGACTCAACAATACTTGGGTGACAACCCCTGCCAACAAACCCAACAGGAATTGGTTAACCCTATCCATGAACGGGAAAGCCTTGACGATCACGAAGCGAATCCACAACCAAATCCACAAAGTCAATAAAGCAACGGTGATGAACATTTTGGTTCTTTCTGCGATTGAACAAACTTGATTTTCCGTAAAAGGGCACAGCGCATTGGCACAGCAGACAATGGATATTGTTCAATCGGACCATTTTCATGACCAACATCCTTGCCAGAGAGGTTCACTTTTTTAAAGTGGCTGGAAAACCTCTTACTGTGTCAATCGTCCATACAGATGCGGTTGGCGATGCTCTATGAACATTTCAGAACATTGTGTGAGGTCCAATTCAACGGTCACCAAACGATTCGCATCCCGGGTCTGCACCAGGCAGCTTCCATCAGGTGCGTACGCATACGCTAATGGAATGGCATCGTTGTAGTGACTGCACCCAACCGCAAAAACGCCATTCTCTGACGCACGGCAGAGTCCAGCCGCCGTCCATTGCGCAAATTGCGTTTCATGCCACATGCCGGTTCCGATAGGGTTGAACAGGATCCTCGCTCCTTGCAGAGCGTAAGAGCGCGCCACCTCCGGAAAGTGCACTTCATAACAAATGGCAATTCCCACCAACCCGAAGTCCGTAGCGATCACATCAAGATCGTCTCCGTGGCTGAACCCTTTGGAAAGCTCATTGTACGTAAGGGATGTTTTGCGGTGATGCCCAACCACCTCCCCAGACGGATTCACGACCACTGCATGCTTAAATTTTTCTTTGCCTGCGTCGCGGTCTTCCATCCCACAGACGATCCATTTCTTTCTGCTCCTGGCTATCTCCTGCAGCGCGCTCAGATTTTCAGAATAGATATGGTCTTCAGGAAAAAGAAAAATATCCGGTTTGGCATCAGCGGTATATTGCTCTAATTCCACCAGGGGTGTCGCGCTATCTTTGACTGGTCGGGGAATGACCAACCCAATATGAATGCTATTTTGTGCCATATGCATCTCCACCAATAGGTTTTTTCTTCAATCAATAAAATTTTTTCGTACGCAAGAGCCGAAGAGAAATTTTTATTCCAATTCTTCGGCTACGCGCAAGGCGATTTTTGCCATCAACGGAAAACCCTTCTCGCGCTGTTCGGTGGTGGCAACCTGGGGAACCGCGATGCCATCACTGACGGTGAGAATGGATAATGCCCTGACGCCATGCTTCGCAGCCAGCGAATACAATGCGCAGGTTTCCATTTCAACTCCCAGCACCCCATTCTCAGCCCATAGTTTCCACCAGTCATCGTGGTCATTGTAGAAAGTATCGCTGGAGAGCACGCTGCCAACGTGCACCGTTTCTCCCATCTCTTTCGCGATGCGGTACGCCGCTGCAAGCAGTTCAAAATTGGCTGCCGCCGCAAAGGTCATTCCCGAAAAACGCAACTGGTCCATATGAGAATCAGTGGACGCAGTAATAGCCAGGATTACATCGCTGATCTTTAAATGAAGTTGTATACCGCCGCAGGTCCCGACCCTGATCAGGTTTTTCACCTGGTACTCACGGATCAGTTCATTCACATAGATGGAATGGGAGGGCATGCCCATGCCGGTTCCCATCACAGAAACTCGTTTTCCATTGTACGTTCCGGTGAAGCCCAGCATTCCGCGCACTTCGTTAAAGCAAACCGCATCTTTGAGCATGGTTTCTGCAATGAATTTTGCCCGCAGCGGATCGCCGGGGAGTAAAATGGTGGGGGCAATCTGCCCGGGTTTTGCGCCAATGTGAATACTCATGGATCACTCCTCTGTCTCTAAAAGTCCGTTTATTATATATTTACTTCTAAAGAAATCCCATCCTAAAACCAATTCTGACCATCTTTCGTAAAAGGTATGGCAACAACGCCTCCGCTCAGCAATGGCATGAATCTGTAAGACGAAAGCGAACGATGATAAACCCGCAAAATTTTTATGTTTCTTTTATTTTTTACAAAGAATTTGGATATACAATTAATCTAAAGTTCAAAAAAGGAGAGTGTGATGTCAAGTTTAATCGGAGTTTTACTCGTTGGTTTGATCGCAGGTTTTATTGCTGATAAGATCATCAAGAATACCTTTGGATTATGGGGAGACCTGCTCATCGGTGTAGGTGGAGCATTCTTGGGTTACTGGATCTTTGGTCTGCTCGGGATCTCCGTAGGTTCATTCTTCGGTGAGATTATCGCCGCGGTCATTGGCGCAGTGATTTTGCTGCTGGTCATCAACAAATTCAAGAAGAGTTAGCGATATTGCCACACAAAAGCAGAAAAGATGGAGAGAAAGACTCTCCATCTTTTTCATATTGTTCCCATCAGTCATCATTATCGGTTTGTCCTTATGATAAGGTCATTTTATGGTTCGATTTATGGATATGGTTCCTGTACGATACGTACTTATTGGTATAAATACTCTTTCCACCCTATTATCAGCATATGCCAGCATCGCATCCTGGAGAAGGCGAGAAAAAGCGGGGTTTGCAGGGATATATCTGGCGATCAGCATGGCAGCCACAACCATATACGCTTTTGGTTACACGATGGAGCTGGCAAGCGATACTCTGCAACAAATCCTTTTTTGGATAAAAATTGAGCACCTGGGCGTTCAGTTCATCGCATTTCCCTTCTTGTTTTTTACCCTCTGCCTAAGCGGACGGCAAAAATTAATCAAACCCCAATTTGTCGTGTTCTTTTCTGTTTTCGCTCTGGTTCTCATTGCATCAGCCTGGACCAACCAAATGCACCTGGAACCCCACCTGACCCCGGGAGCACCATTCCCCACCCTTTCGTACACGCGCGGATTATGGACGTGGTTGAGCATCGGGAATGTGTCATTCTGTCTCGTATTGAGTATCGCCACCTTCATCAGCATGTCTTTGCATGCCGTATCCACATTCCGCAAACAAATGCTCATGTTCATCCTGGGTTCTCTGCTCCCCTTGGCAGGAATGATCATTACAGCCACCAGCCGGGTTGCATATAGTCTCGACCTGGCACCTTTAGCCTTGAGCGTCAGCGGTATTCTCTTTATCATCGGTATAACCCGCTTTCAAATATTCGATATCATCCCTCTGGCACGCGATATGATTTTCGAAAACATGGATAATGGCTTTGTCGTCTTTGACAGCCAGGAAAGGCTGGTGGATTTCAATCTACGAGCCCAAAAGATTCTTCCTGAGATCGGAGATCAGTCCGTAGGCATCGCAGCCAATAGAATTTTCTGTTCTCGTTCTTCATTGTTAGAACTAATTCAAAGGGGCAGTGGAGAAACCATCAATCTGCAAAAAGGAAACGCGATATACCGTTGCAGGATGTTGCCTTTATCCAATCCTCAAGACAAATTAATCGGCAAAGTGGTTACTCTGGAAAATTACACCGAAGTTGATGCGATGGTCAAGCAGCTAAAAGAACTGGCTACCATGGACCCATTGACCGGCATTTATAACCGGAGGTATTTTTATGAAGTGGCAGAAAAGGAAATCGCGCGTTCGATTCGATTGAAGAAACAGCTTTCGCTCATTCTTTTTGATCTGGATAATTTAAAATTCATCAATGACTCGCTGGGACATTCCGCCGGAGACGAAGTGCTCAAATTTGTGGTACGGCTGGTTTTACAGAGGTTGAGGAAGTATGACATTTTTGGTCGGTTTGGGGGTGACGAATTCCTGATCCTGCTCCCCGAAACCGACATATCCGCTGCCAAAGGGTTAGCGGATGAATTAAGGGCATCGATGGAGAGTTCAAAAATCCCTCTGGAAGATCGAACTGTGCAAACCACCGGCAGTTTTGGCGTGGCAGATATCCTGCGCGATCATCCTATGCCTCTCGAAGACCTGCTAAGTCGCGCCGACAAGGCGGTTTATGTGGCTAAAGACGGCGGGCGCAATCGCGTCTGCATCGAAAAGGCAAATCTTGCCGGTTCATAAAAGCAAACTCAATTTCACAGTCGCATATCCTTATGCATAACCAAGGTTGTTTATAATGATGTCATGAGATCGCCCAGGTTCTTCCCAATACTCTTCTACGCCCTCTGTTTGTGCTGCCAGGCATGCACTGGGAGTCAGGTCACCCAGGAAACACCTCTGGTAGCGTCTGCAACGTTTTCCTCTATCTCCACCCCCACAAGCGTGGAAGCAATTGAGGCACGCTCCTTTTCATCAACTCCTATTCCACTGGATGAACAGAACCCCCTCTGCCAACCAGAAACGGTCGATTCCATGTTCAACTCAGCATGTGCGAACGGAGCCTTAAAAATCCGGCAAAACGAAAACAGGCGTGGGCTTGATATCTTTCTTGCGAGAATGACAGCGCTGAAGCATAGCACACCGTTCACGCTCTCCGCGACAATCACCTCTCGAAAAGCCAATAGCTCAGCAATGGATGAAAACCAATACGGGTTTTTCATCCTGGACGCATCTGGGATGGAATACGCTCTCCGTTTTCAAGGACAATATTTCAACATGGAAAGTTGGGATGACAACGAGGAAGGAAAAGCGTTCGAACGATATAACATGAGCTATTTCCCCTTCCTGAACACTAACGGTCAGGCGAACCTAGTCCAGTTTAGCTGTACGGATGAGATATGCGACCTTTATTTAAATCATGAGTTCAGCGCGAGATTCCCGCTGGATCTTCGCGGTGGGATAAGTGGAGTGGGCATCTTCGCGGCTTCAACCTGGGATGAACGGTTTGGAGAGGTCACTATTCAAGACCTCACCATCCAACCCAGTGCAGACGCTCCCCTGCTTTCAGAACCCTATGCGCTTGAAGATGATCTCACTGCCGATCATGGCACTTTCTCCCAATCTGGGCTGAGCGGAGCTTTCAACATCTTTGCAGAAGATGGTTTTCATTTCTCATCGCTCATCCCTTTCGGTTATTACGCGGCGAAAACAAACCCCTCCCTCGCAGATGTGGCAGTGAGCACCACGGTGCACATGGAAATCGATCCAACGGGCAGCTCCAGCCGTTACGCCGGGCTGATATGCCGTTCAAGCCAGGATGGCATGTACATGGCGGTCATCCGCGCCGATGGCAGCTACTCGATCTTTCGCGATACCTCCCAACGTCCTTTCGCATTACTGGCAGAAAGGAAGTCAGATGCGATTTTGAGCGGAATCAGTGAGAACTTGCTAAAACTGGAATGCATTGGAGATCAGGTCAATTTTTACATCAATGGAACACAGGTGGAAGCGCTGACCGACCACCGCTACGGGCTGCAGTTCGGACGCAGCGGCTTGTTCACCAAAACAGGTGGAGAACCCTCTGCGGATGCAATCATTTTCAAAGACTTTGTGATCGAAGAAATCCGCGATCGAAAGAACTAATCGTTTACCATATTGGCTTGCTTCCAAAGGTGGTCAAGCACCTGCAAGAAGGTTTTGCTGCGTTCTTCCCAGGCTTGTTCGCTGATATGAAAACCGTCGCGATAGGGATCAATACCGTGGTCCGCCAGCGGCTGGGCAGCCGCCCACCAATTCCACAAAGGCAGATCATATTCATAAGCCAACTTTGCCACCGTTAGATTGATGGAATAATCTCTCTCCACGTTATCTGCCTTGGTCGCCAGGATGGGCACCGCTCCCTGCGACATGCTGTACTCAATAATACGGCGCAGGTACTGTTCATATAACCCCGCTGTGCGCCCATTGAACGGAAATTCCAACGAGATCAGCACAAAGCTTGGACGCGTGGTGCGCAGTTCGCATTCCATAGGGGTTTCATCGGGCTGGCAGTGCTCGGGATCGGCTTGAATTTGGGTGAGCGGCGAAGCGGCAGTAAAGCCGTATTGGGCTGATTGCCCATCACGATCAAAATAACCCTGAAAGTTCTCGACCGTGTCCAGATACGGGGCAATATCCCACTCAAATTCGTAGATATCCAGGTGATCAAACTTCCAGAGAAAAACCGTCTTGAGGTTCTGGCAGTCGCCTATCTTTGAAAAGGCATGCGGATCATTGCCCATTTGCAAACCCTGTGCATAGATGGCGCGTGCGGTTGCGGTCAATTCGGGGATGACTGACCAATTCTGCCAGTCTTCAGGCAACCGGCGTGCGTCTTGCGTGGGTGTAAGCTCTGCGGTTTCAGTAGGGGAAACGGCTGTAGCAGCAACGGATCTCGGAACATCATCTGTGATTGCTGCTGAAAGATCGGCATTGGGGGTTGCAATTGAACAAGCGCTCACAAGAAAAACAATGCAGAAACTGACCAGGGTTCTTTTTTTCATACGGATCATTCACGTATTTTCAGAATTGACCACACCGTCAATCTTGAGGTAGGTTTGCAATGGATTGGAATTTTTCCAATTTCGTTCCGTCATTGTTATTCCTTCGGCGAAATCTGAAATTTCTCAGAGTGATTCCTGCGCATAATTATATATCTATCGACAGGTCATTCCAACCAATAGAAACATTTTCAATAACAAGGTTCATACCAGTGGTCCAGTGATGGGCTGTACTCAGATCATTCAGGCACAGGTTCATAAACGGAATGGCACAGAAGAAAGATTCCGAATCCACTCGTGATCCATCCATCGATCAATTTCGTGGGAACTGCCCGGCGATTTGCTTTACCTTGGCGCGTGCGGTCTCTATAGCTGCATGTCTCGGGGCATGTACTGGGTGGTTCTTTCTATGACCACCTTGCTTTTGGACACGCTATACAACCTGAACGCATCAGCGGTCCATGCCTGCAGTATTGCGCTCAGCCCAAATCAGGAGCTACTTTACAAATTCCCTGTACGCACAGTGCACCACCAGAAACACGATCGCCAGCCAGATCAAAGCGATCACCAGACCGGCGGTTCGATTGACCGGTTTTCCCGATGCAAATTGCTGCTCGCTGCGGGCGCGGCATTCCTTCATCACCTCCGCCGGCACCATTTTGATCGCCAGAGCGGCTCCCAACGGGAGCAGAATAAGGTCATCCACATACCCCAGCAGCGGCACGAAATCGGGAATGAGATCGATCGGGCTGAAGGCATACGCCACTACCAACCAGGCAAATGCTTTGGCATACCAGGGAGTGCGCGGATCGCGCACCGCCAGATAGAGCGCGTAGGTTTCACGTTTCAGGCTGTTGGCGCGGTCTTTCCATTTTTCGAGCAATGGTCCTGGCATGCCGAGAATTCTACTCCGCAAAGCGGCTGATCGCGCGCAGGGTTTGGTTCAAAGCATTGCCGTAGGGCTGCAACCAGTTTTTCCAGTGCAGGCGAAAATAGAGGGAGCACAGAAAATTCCGCACATTGCTGCGCAGGTACATGCTTTGTGGAACCCTCTTTTCTGCCAGAACCAACTCTTGAAACGAGGCAATCCAATCATTGACCTGTCCTATTCCCAGCATATTGCGTGAAATCACAGAGATCACTACCCTGCCCAGACGTTCTTCTTCACTGTGGATATACACCTGCGCGGGATCGCAGATAACCTTCTGTGTCATCATTAGCATCTCTTGCAGGTCCGTTGCCTGCATCTCGCCGCATAGCGCCAGATCATCCAGCGCATCTGCCGCATGCGCGATAGCATGCGCCCAACCCTTCTCTTGCACGAACCCTCGTTTATCCCTCTCTTCGTCGAAGAAGCGTATAAGGGCTACTTTGACTTGCTGCAGCTCTACCGCACTAAGATAGGCAGTAGAGCGGTGCACTGCCAGCAGCAGGGGCAAAACCAGCACTGAAAAAGCCCGCGTGAAAACCCCATCTTCCGGCACTTCTCCGATCTGGTAGAACATATGGTGGTCATCCAGCATCAGCGCGAGGATCGCTCGCATGTCTTGCGCAGGCACCAAGCGCTGCACATAGATCCACTGCACAAAAGCGGCATAAATCAGATCATCGCGAAGTTCTCCATCTACAGAGCCAATGGCTTCCAGCATGGCAGGCATGAGAGTCAGCGCTTCATTGCGGGTAGTAGCAAAATTGCTCTCTTTCGACGAACGCAGTTTTGCTTTCAATTCCAGTTCTCGCATTTCATCCTCTTCTTTGACATAGATGATCTTTCACGAAAAGCATATCATGGATCCTGAGATCGTTTGGATTACACATTAAAACAGTCTTGATCGAATGAATTCGCTGATCAGCCCTTTTGGAGCGACGCAAGGAAGCATAGGTTGTTTTTTATGGCTGAAATGCTACAATTTTCATAATCAAAAACAAGAGCAGCAAGGGGGGACAAGCTGGCTCCGCATCACACTTTCATGTTTCAGACAAGCGAACAAAAAGCACCACTGCCGCCCATGTTGTACAAAAAGAAATGGAGGTTCTATGCGCAAGGTTTTTGTCCTACTGTTCGTAATTATTCTTGTTCTTACATCCGCCTGTGGAGAGAAGAAAGAGCTTGCGACTGAAATTGTTCCCACCGACACTACCGCACCCAGACCGGGCGGGGAGACCTGCTGGTATGGGCAACATACTTTGCACCTGAATGGTCTACCGATGGCATCACCGTGTATATCAACCCAAGCGGCACGGTAGGAGGATTGAATCCTATAACTGCCGAAAAGGATTATGAAGGCAGGGGGTACACAGAAACCGTTGTTATGGAAGGCGATAAGGTCGCCTGGGCCAGGCTCGATCCCACAGATGCCAGCGCCGTGCAGATCGCGGTCAGTCGGGAATTGCTCGGCACAGAGGAGTTCTTGTGGGGCGCCTGGGCGGATGGTGGGATCAAAGACCCCTCCCTGTTCGATTACAATGATCATTTTGGCGTATCCGAAGCCGGCTCTCCGCTCAACACCAGCGAAGATTACCCACTGCAGGCGCTCGCCAGTCTGGATAACACCTGCCGCCTACCGTATGGCATTGACCAGCTTAGCAACGCGATCACCGGCATGTGCATTACCTCACAACCAAATCAGAGCTGTGTTTGCGCATATTGGGCTGTTTTTGGGGCAACCAGAGTTTGCTTGCTGTGGGATTGCGATTAGAGATTTCATAAATCAAGACTGTGAATGAATAATTTATATATAGAAAGAAGGAAGTATGCATAAGAAAGGATTTCATATAATTTTATTTACGATCCTGATGCTAGCGTGCGCTTGTGGGTCGAAGCCTGAAGCCGACAGCGCGAAGAAACCAACGGACAAACCCAGCATCGTGCTGGATGCCACTGCCCCGACAGAAAAAGAAAAGCCGCCAACGGACCTGATGCCCGGCGAGCCTAATCCACAAGCCGAACGCACTCTGGAAGACGCGGACGCCAGCTTGCGAGCTTATGAACGCCGCGTCGTTTCCGGCGACAACATCCTCGATAATCTTTACGAGCGCCCCTTCACCTCGCAGGTGATGGATTACCAACCTGACCTGAACATCCTGACGGCTGCTATCGTCAGCGATGATGCCTTCATTTATTTCACCATCACGCTGGCTAGCGTCGATCCGGTTAGCGGTATCTTGAACGGCACCTACGGCATCGAATTCGACCGCACACAGAGCGGGCGCGGCGATCTGCTGGTGCTGGTAAGCCAACCTGGCACGGAATGGTCAATGAAAGAACTGGTCGCCTACACTGACACAACCGGCAGCGTGGGCGGGGCGAGGCCCATTGTGGCAGAAGCAGGTTACCCAGTAGATGGCTACACTGAAATCGTAGAACTGGGCGGAGACAAAGTAGCCTGGGCGCGCATGGCTCCCGAGGATACATACGCGGTACAGATCGCGGTCAGTCGGGCATTGCTCGGCACAGAGGAGTTCTTATGGGGCGCCTGGGCGGATGGTGAGGTCAAAGATCCCTCATTGTTCGATTATAACGATCATTTCGCACCTGTCGTAGCTGGTTCTCCCATCAAGACGGATACGGATTACCCGCTCAAAGAGCTCGCCAGCCTGGATAACACCTGCCGTCTTCCCTTTAAGTTAGAGAACGTAAGGGGAATCCCGGGTATGTGCACCTCCATTCCGGCAGCCAGCAGTGGATCATCATGTGTTTGTGTACGGTGGTCCTCTCCATTAATAGCTCTAGTGTGTTTGGAATGGGATTGCGATTAGGTAAAACGATTCAATAATATTGTGGGTTACGAAGAGACAGGTGAATGATAAGGATCACCTGTCTCTTTCAATATATATTTCATTATTCATTACAATTAGCGGGTCAGTCTTTGTGTACCTTGGTTAACGGAAGAGGATAAAGATCATGAAAACATTCGGACGCATTTTGCTGATGTCGCTTTGTTTACCAATTATCCTGGTAGGGATCATCTGGTTTGTAACCCGCCAAGCCAACGACAGCCTGGAATCAGACGGAGCCAAGCGCAGGTACATGCTCTATGTGCCCAAATCCTATGATCCCGCCACCCCCGCCTCGCTGGTAATCAGCCTGCACGGTTTCAGCGATTGGCCTGCCCACCAGATGCACATGAGCGGGTGGAACGAACTGGCAGATGAGGAGGGGTTCATCGTGGTTTACCCGCTGGGCACCGGTTTCCCGCTGCGCTGGCAGTTGTATGATTTCGACCATCCTTCCGCCAACCCAACCGCCGATATCCGCTTCATCGCGGAGCTGATCGAGCACCTGGAGCAGAAATACAACATCGATCCCAGCCGCGTCTATGCCAACGGATTTTCCAACGGGGGTGGCATGGCGCACGCCTTATCCTGTGCGCTCTCCGGACAGATCGCTGCCTTCGGCGGTGTGTCAGGCGCCTATTTCTACCCGCTGACCGCCTGCAGAACCACCCGTGCAGTGCCCGCCATCCTCTTTCATGGCACAGCAGATGCCGTCGTACCTTATGCAGGCGGTCCAACACAGCGCTTTCCCTATGATTTCGTAAACCTGCCGGATTTCGCGCAAGAGCTGGCAACGCGCAATGGCTGCACAGCCACTCCACGCACAGAGCAGATCAGCCAGAAGGTGCATTCCATCACCTATACAGCATGCGTCAATAACGCAGATGTGGTTTTCTACAGCATCGCAGGGGGCGGGCATTCCTGGGCGGGTGGAAGAGCCATGCCGCGCATCATCGCGGGCGAAACCAACATGGAGGCCAACGCCACACGTTTAATGTGGGATTTCTTCCAGAACCACCCTCTCGTTGAGGATCATTAATCTTCCCGGATCTTATGATCGAATGGTCAATTTTTCTGCACCACAAGAAAGCCACTTGATAAGTATAAGGAACAATGAACAGCGCACTGCTCTTGTTGACCGTGGGGCTGATTCTAGTTTTTGCACCTCTGGTATCCGCAGAGGAAAAGCAAGCCAGGGCTGGTAACGCGTGGAAGGGAAAGTGGCTGGAACGAGGTTGAATAAATTATATGACAGTGACAGGAATCTCAGCAAATCCTCTGGGTGCACATTCTTATTGATTGATGGCTTGTTCGAGCATGGCGCTCAATTGCTGTTTCTTTTGCTTTAATTGCCCTGCCAGAGAGGGCAGCGGTTCCAAGATCGTCAATATCGTGGTCACATATTTATTTCTCTTATACGCTGAGCGCTGCACAAACTGCGCGAATTCGATCAATTCCTCGGCACTTGAATAACCTGGAATATCCTTTTCAATATAGTTCATCCAGTCGTCCCAGTACGAAACACAGAGCCTGGAAAGTTGGACAGGGAGGTTCTTCTCTTTCTCATAATCAGAAAAGTATTTCTTATTAAGCGCTTCTGAATAAATAGTTGGGTAATACTCCAGGAAGGTTCTGCGGATTTTTCGTATCTCTTTCTCGATCTCTGCAACCTGAGATTTGAGCAGCTCCATGGCTGCCATAGAAAACTGTATCTCTTTCAACTTGGCTGATGCCTGTAGATCGCGCGCCTGGATGGTGCTGAAAACGCCATCGCTGTCCTGTTTGAGCACCAGTTCCGATCCGCAGTACATACAAAAATATTTCTGTAAATCTTTGCGCACCTGCAGTTGCCCTCCGCACGAAGGACAGGTCATCGAAATAAAATCATTCATGATTTCCTCCAAAGATAATGCTTCATTGATTCTGAACGGCTTGCTCAAGCATGGCGTTGAGTCGCGCTTTCTTTGCCTTGAGCTCTCCCGCCAGAGTTGGCAAAGGCTCAAAGAGCTTCTGCAGCGGCAACAGAACCTTATCCTTCTGGTATTTGGGCTGCTGCATAAATGCATAGAGCGTCAAAAAATCATCCACGCTGGTGTAACCCATGATATCCCACGCCGGATTGAACCAGTTGTCCCAGTTGAGGACGCAGAATTTATTGATGCCGGGTGTGATGAAATTTTCTTTCTCATAATCCTTGAAACATCTGGCTGTCCGCAACGCGATAACATCGGTCAAAAAGGCATTGCGTATTTTGGCGAAGCGATCTTCCAATTCCGCGATCTGCCCCTTTAACAGATCCATGGCTTTTTCAGAAAACTGCATCTCTTTCAACTTTGCCGAAGCCTGCAGGTCGCGCGCTTGTAGGGGGATCAACATCCCACTATCATCTTGTTTGAGCAGCAGTTGCGTGCCACAGTGTGTACAATGACACTTCTGCAAATTATTTTGGACTTGCAGTTGCCCACCGCAAGATGGGCAGGTCAGCGCAATGAAATCGTTCATGTATCCCTCCAAAAAATATATCCATTAATTTTACGTCTATTTTGGAAATGGAGAACACAAACATTAGAACAGAAAGAATAATGATCCAGAATAAAAATTACCGGTTCTCATTCTAATCAGCTACAGAATCAGGCAAGCACAAACCGTTGAACACCAAAAACGTCACAACCCGCCGAAGATCCTTCAAAAACGTATGGATCCTTTTTACGCAAGGTTTGATAGCGATCAACTACTCGCTGAAATGCAGCCTGCGCCCGCGGAGATTGTTCACCCAGTACCGCAACCGTTCCACCAGCTCCCCCACCGGTTATCTTGGCACCAAACAACCCTTGTTCTTTTTCTGCCCTCACTAATTCCACGATCGTATCAGTATATTCTGAACCTAAACCGCAATCGGTGTACCCTTGATGAGATTGGTACATCAGCTCACCCAATAAACGGCATGTTGTTTCATCGACTAAATCCACTGGTTTGGAGATTAGACTGCAAAAAGCATGCACACGCCAATTCTCTTCCACTGCATATCGCGTAGCTCCGCGCACCGGGTATTCAATTTCATTCCGCACTGAGGTGAATGGATCCAGATGAATTGCGAACTGCTGCGTGAAGTGACTCCCTTCTTCAGACGCAGGTAGACGTTCTTCGTACAATTGTGAAAAGAGAGAGGGTGAGAGGTTGGCTAAATAACCATTCCATTTGGTTTCCACCCAACGCGGTAAAGCCCCGCTTTGATCAAGTGTAGGCTGCAAATCTTCCCATTCGCATAAGTATCGATACCCCATAAAAGTGGCTGCGCGAGCAGATTCGTATTCGATTCCCGAAACCGCATGTCGTACGTCTGAATCGACGCCCCACACATGCAAATTCTCTGGCAATCTCACCAGTTGATATGGCTGGCAAGGTTGGCACAGCATTGGCACAAAATAACCTTCATCTCCCATTACCACAGCCAGTTGATCCATGATGCCACACGCCGATTGAGTGAGTGCGATCTCCACCCATTGCGTCCACGTAGCCAGTTCCACACCACTCACCTTTATCTCGTAACAAGCGGCCATTCCTTTCATGCCAGCCACCTCCAGGGCTGCAGAAGAGCTGACACCCTTTCCAAGCGGGACGTCTGACTCGAGGTATAAATTGAATCCATGCTGCACTTTTGCTGGAAAATGTTCTAGTAAATAATACAGATCACCTATTAAGTATGCGCACCATGAACGATGCGGGTCTGCATTGATCCAATCACGCACTTTTTCCATCGGTTTGACATGCTCCCCCTCCATAAGGTCTGTCAAGGAAAAGCTTATGAAATCTTCCCAATCTAAATTTTTCACGGCTGGGTTATAAAAACGAAACAGCATGTCGGTACGCGGCTGGACAGCGACCATGGTCGCTTCTCGGATAGTTTTTTCAAAGACCAAACCACCCGTATAATCGTCATTTCCACCCATCAGATCCAACCTGCCAGGGGTGCGGTTAATGAAAATATCCTGTCTGCTAGCAAAGAAGCCATCTGCAACTAATTGATGAATTCTTTCTTCAAACTTTTTCAGCTCCGGATACTTTTCTTTGAATTCATGAAAAACTGAACACATAAATAATGCTCCCTTTGGATTGATCGACACACCTGGATGTTATGAAAAGCATTTTAGCATAATATATTCGAACGGTCAAACGTAATATTTTATAACATTAATATTGACAAACGAAACTTTTCCCCTATAATTGTTAAAGACGAGACAATCTACATAGAAAGCACTTCCTTTTTTCTGATCTCTAGCAAGTTTCGCACATACCGAGGAAGGTTGTAATTGTTTGAGGAGGATGTATTACATCAGGAAAAATTTGTTTCACATCCAACGTGTAGTTCGTAAAACAAAGACTCGCTTCAAAACAATCGAAGCGCTGATTCAAACGAAAAAAGAGTTTTAAAGTAAAAGTCTTCTTGTAAAAGAACAATTCTTCTTTGCTCTTTTCAAACAAATAGGCACAAAAGCGATCAAGTAAATGGAAATTGCATATTGGTAGGGAATACCAATATTTACACCGAGAACAGATCTGAAAGCTTGCTCAAAGATTTTGCGATCATTTTAAAAAGATGAATCAAAAGAAAAGCACGCACAAACTAGAAGCAATCATTGTTGGGGGAGGCACTGCAATACCGGTACTCGATCATTCCCCTCCCAGTCTATATTTGAAATTCAAAAATCTATCAGCACTGCTAGATGTAGGACCGGGCACTTTTTCCAAACTTCCAATATATGGCATAAACCCTCTCCTAATTAATAATATATTTGTCAGTCATTTACATCCTGATCATGTTCTTGATTTGGTCATCTATTATATGATCCGTGAGAATGCGGCAAAGAAAAAGAACTCTCCTGTAAATGTCATTGGATGTAAAGGGATAAAAAATTTTATCCTCCAGTTAAACAGAATATTCCCTGATATTTCATTTTCAAACCCTGCGATTCGAACCCATGAAATGGCCAATGACGAATATATCCTTGGAGATATTCGGGTGCGCACAATCCTAACAGGACACACACCCCATAGTATTGCATTTCGCTTTGATTTCAACAATATATCCTTTGTCTATACAAGTGACTGTATTTACAGCCAGCAATTGGTGGAATTCTGCGCCAAAGCAGATATTCTGGTTGGTGAGTGTTCTTTCTCAGATTCATACCCTACCTCCGATCATATGAACGCTCAGAAAATTGGGTCACTGGCAGAAAATGCTCAAGTTCAGGAAATGTTTATCACTCATTGTTATCCACAAGCTTTGAAAAAAGATCTAAAAAAACAGATTAGCAAATATTTCTCAGGTCCCATTCACATCACACAAGATGGAGATCGCATAAACAGGTAAACACATGAAATACGCCACGCAGCTTTTAAATAAATCCAGCATAAAAACAAGAGGACTCAACTGGTTTGCCCTGATACCCCTGCTCATTTTCTCAATTGGATTCCAGATAATTCCCATCATTTCACTGATCAGTTCTAGCTTCTCGACAAAAGAAGGATTGTCCATCGAGAACTACCAACGTGCCTTCACACCGCACATCGCCGAAGCTTTTCGGAACTCCCTCAAGCTTTCATTTACAACAGCATTTCTTGGTGTTGGTTTGGGTTTGGTGGTCGCTTACGCGATCATCTCGACAGAGAAAAAATTCATGAAAAATGCACTCATTGCTCTGGCTGATGTAACAACGAATTTTGGGGGCGCGCCTCTCGCGTTTGCTTTTATTGTAACGTTAGGATCTACAGGAGTGATCACGTTAATTCTGAAGAGCATGGGGGTTTTCCTTTATCCCAGTTTTCGAATTTATTCGATATCTGGATTAGCAATTGCATATCTCTATTTTCAACTACCGTTGATGATCATGTTGATACTGCCTGCTCTGCAAGGATTAAAAAAAGAGTGGTGGGAAGCTGCCATCAATATGGGTGCAAATTCAATGCAATTCTGGGCACGAATTGGATTGCCAGTGCTCACCCCCTCATTATTGAGCAGTTTCTTCATACTATTCGCAAACTCATTTGGTGCATATGCAACTGCCTGGACTCTCACCGGACCGGATGTGAATCTGATTACGGTGCAAATTGCGTCTCTAATTAGGGGCGAAGTACAGCTTGAAATTGGCCTGGCAGATGCATTAGCAGTCATCTCACTATTTATTATTCTGTTCTGTGTTGGAGGGTATTTGTTGTTATCCACAAAAGCCAAGAGGTTTCGAACATGAGAATGAATAAATTGCTTCGTTCAATCGTACTCGCAGTATTTCTACTGTTCATGATTGTACCTTTAATCGCCACGCTCCTCTTTTCAATGTCCACACGTTGGGATCGCACAATTCTCCCTGAAGGGTACACTTTGGAATGGTGGAAAACCGTCATTTCTCGGGGTGCATTTGGTTTAACGCTCAAGAATTCCTTTTATATCTCTTTTGCCACCGCTACTGCATTATCGATACTAGTAACTCCTACTGCATATTGGGTCCACATCCGAATGCCAAAAAACAAAATCATTTTCGAAATAATGTCCGCTTTTTCCTTTGGCATTCCCGGCGTCATTCTCGCCCTGGCACTTATTCGTTTTTATTCGGGCGTGCCGTTACCTCTGATAAACACAACCAACATATTATTGTTGGCTTGTATGGAATTGTGTTTCCCATTTATGTACCGTCCAGTGGCAAACTCGCTTGATAGCATAGATATCCATACTCTAACCGAAGCGTCGCAAAGTCTGGGCGGTAACTGGTTTGCCACATTTATCCACATCATTCTTCCAAATATTTTACCGGGAATCGCCAGTGGATTCCTGTTGGTTTTTTCAACTGTATTCGCTGAATTCACATTGACAAACTTATTGGTAGGGGCTCGTTTCAAAACATTTCCCATCTATCTCGTTGAATTCACAAGATTTGACGGAAGACAGGCCAGCGCCTTAGCCATTATCAGTTTTGTAGTGGCATGGGTTGTATCAACGTTGCTGTTATTGGTCAGCGGGAAGAGAGCCTTATCACCTGACAATTTAACGATTGGACATTAGAAAAGAAAAGGAGGTGCTTCACAAATAGAACACAAGGAATTCATATACAGCATTAACAAAAATAAAAGGAGAAAAAATGAGCAAGAAAACAATCACTATGTTTTTACTGTTAACAGTTTTAATCACCCTTGGTGCTTGTCAAACATCAGTAGAAGAAGAGGTAGCTGAGGGACCCGCCGCTGAAGAACCAATTACAGAAGAGCCCCAAGTTTCAGAAAAAGAGTTAATGATCGAAGCAGCAAACGAAGAAGGAGAGTTAATCAGCTACGGTATGTCTGATGATTGGGTCAATCTGGGAAATATCTGGAAAGCCATTGAAACCAATTACGGCGTAGTACATATGGATACTGATATGACCAGCATGGAACAGATCACTCACCTCTTGGCTGAAATGGAAGCGCCTGTGATGGATGTGGCAGATATTGGCTTCGATTCATTAGGTTTATTGCTCGAAAATGATCTGGCAATGGAATATAAGAGTGAATATTGGGATAAATTTGACGAGGACTTTCGCGACCCAGATGGAAAATGGGCAGTTGGATATTGGGGAGCCATTGCATTTCTGGTGAACACAGATCTGGTTGAAAACATCCCACAGACCTGGGCTGATCTGTTAAAACCTGAGTATCATGACCAAATTTGCAACCGCGATCCACGCGTTTCAACATATGCTACCGGCGCCGTTCTGGCAGCCGCATATGCTAATGGTGGTGGTGAAGACAATGTCCAACCTGGACTGGATTTTTTTGAACAATTACGTGATTCAGGAAACTGGCGCGAAGGGGTGGTTCTCAATGTCGCCTCGGTGCAGAAAGGCGAATGCCCAATCTCAATCGTTTATGACTTTGATGGATTCAACAAACGAGATGCCACTGGATTGCCTCTGGAAGTAGTGATTCCGGCTGATGGAACAGTTGGTATGCTGTTCGCCCAATATATTAACAAACTTGCACCACATCCGAACGCTGCCAAATTGGCTATTGATTTCTTCTACTCCGATGAAGGTCAGATCATGTTTGCCGAAGGCTACGCGCATCCCGGTCGTAGTGATGTTGTACTGCCAGATGACGTTATTGCCAAACTTCTGCCCGAATCGGCTTACGGTGAACTTCATTTTCCATCTAACCTGGAAAACTTCTCAGCGGCGATGCAGCAAATCAAAGATGGCTGGGAAGCTATAGTAGGAGAATCAGAATAGATCTAAAAACGATCAGGGTATCAATGATCTCCTCTGAAATCAGATAGTCCACAATTCAACGAACACTGGCGAGTCAATGCTCGCTAGTGTTCTCCTAAAATTCTAAACAGTTTTTCCGCACTATTTTTATCATTATTTTTCATACAATAATCAGGGGATACCAATTATCATAACATATACGAACGGTCAAACGTAACAATTTATAATATTAATATTGACTTTCGAAACATACCACTCTATAATACTCTTACCAATGGAAAAAACACACAGAAAAAAAGAGATTCGAAAATGGATGGGGTTCGTGCCATTTCTAGCAGTCTGCCTGACTTTTGAATTCGTTCCAATTTTTTTTCTCATTAGAGGCAGCTTTCTTGATAAGGCAACCCAAAGCTACACGCTGGCACATTACCAGGCACTAGCGCGAACAGTCTACGTTAATTCTTTCATAAACAGTATCAAAATCTCGAGTTTGACAGCCATTATAGGAGTGGTGCTTGGTACATTGATCGGGTATGCCATTTTTCGTTTACCGAAAGAAGGTTTTAAAAATGCGCTCATTTCCCTTTCAGACGTTACGACCAACTTTGCAGGGGCACCCTTAGCTTTCGCGTTCATCATCATTCTTGGAATAAACGGGGTTATCACCCAGTTTCTTCTAAAGTATTTCAATTATGAACTATATCCGGCTTTCAGCATCTATTCTTTTTCAGGCCTGGTCCTAGCCTACACCTATTTTCAATTGCCATTGATGGTGCTGACCATCATTCCCGCTTTTGTTGGGATCAAAAAAGAATGGCAAGAATCTGCAGAAAGTTTGGGGGCAAACAAGATTCAATTCTGGTGGCATATCGGCATTCCTGTACTAACCCCCTCACTGCTGGCAGGTCTTACATTGCTCTTCGCAAATGCATACGGAGCTTATGCAACAGCATATACATTGGTCGAGTCACAGCTATCACTGGTTACATTGCAAATCGGTTTCATGATCGCCGGAGAAGTAAGGCACGATCCGGGGGTTGGTATGGCAATGTCAGTTCTTTCCTTGATAATCATGGGGTTGAGTATTGTTGTTTATCAAATCGCGACAACTCGAGTACGTCGTTGGGCAAAATAGAATGAATCAGGACACATATGACAAATCGAAGAACATCCACATTTAAAAAAGCAAGAACCCATCTACAACTATGGCAAGTCGTCTTGATTGCACTTTTTATCTTCTATATGCTATTACCTATTTTTTCTACCTACATTTTTTCCATCGCAACGCGATGGGACCGCACAATTTTACCCGAAGGTATTACTTCTGAATTCTATCAAGAAGCTACAAAAGCTTCATATTTTTCTTCGTCATTGCGCAATTCGCTTATTCTCTCCCTTTCAACCATTCTGGTCAGTCTGGTCATCATTATCCCCACAGTGTATTGGGTAAACGTACGTTTGCCGCAAGCCAAATCTATTCTAGACATATTGATGATCTTACCCTTCGGCATTCCAACAGTGGTTTTGGCATTGGCCTTGGTGCAGGTTTATAACGGAACCCCCCTAGGTCGAACACCGCAATTATTAATTGGTGCAGTTTTCATCTATTCTATGCCATTCATGTACCGACCCGTCTCCAACGCAATGCGATCTATTGATGCACTCACCCTCACCGAAGCTGGTCAAAGCCTTGGCGCTTCGACTCTGCAGGTGATGATTCAAGTAATCATTCCAAATATTTTTTCAGGAATCATCAGCGGCAGTCTGTTAGTTTTTGCAACAGTATTTGCTGAATTCACTTTAACAAAATTGATTCTGGGAGCGCGTTTTAAAACCTTTCCGCTCTTATTGGTGGAATATACGCGCATCAACGGCAACATAGCGGCTGCTTTTTCGGTGATCTCCTTCACAATTGCATGGCTGATTTCCTTACTAATTTTATGGATCGGAAAAAAAGGGCAGGGTTCTTCTACTCAGGCACCAACCGCCCATTAAGAAAAGGAGTACAGAATGGCTTACCTGGAATTAAGAAATATTCACAAATCTTTCGGAAACGTCACAGCAGTTAATAATTTCAACCTTGACATCGAAAAGGGGAAACTAGTTTCCTTTCTTGGGCCTTCGGGGTGTGGAAAAACGACCACATTACGCATGATTGCAGGGTTTGAGCAACCAGATGAAGGCACAATCCGGCTGGGCAATCAAGATATAACCGTTATCAGTCCGAATCAGCGCGACATAGGTATGGTGTTTCAGGCATATGCCCTTTTTCCGAACATGAATGTTCGTCAGAACATCGCATTCGGATTAAAAATGAAAAAGACACCGAAAGCTGAAATTGAAAAACGAGTAGATGAAGTTCTAGAAATGGTGCGCTTAAAAGATACTGCCAAACGTTTTCCGCATCAGCTTTCAGGTGGGCAACAGCAACGCATCGCTTTAGCTCGAGCGTTGGCTGTTCGACCGCGCGTATTGCTTCTTGATGAACCTCTTTCTGCACTTGACGCAGAAGTACGCGTAGCATTACGTGGCGAGATCAGGCGCATTCAATCTGATTTGGCAATTACTACAGTTTACGTTACCCACGATCAGGAAGAAGCACTTTCAATCTCTGACCAGGTCGTTGTAATGAACAATGGGATCATCCAGCAAGTTGGTACCCCTGAGGAGATTTACCGATCACCGGCAACCCGATTCGTAGCCACTTTCATTGGAACAGCCAATCAATTTTTCGGAAATGTAGCAGGAGAATGTAAGGTTCAGAGCAATGGTTTAACCATCACAACTCGCAAATTATCTGATTTTTCCTCCGGGCAAAAAGTGGTCGTACTGGTACGTCCAGAACTGATCATCGTAAGCAACGCCCAGCCTGATACAAATTCAGGGAATACCATCCCCGGCATGGTGGAAACCATTACTTTTCACGGTGCAGTAACACGCTTAGGAGTGCACGTGAATCAACAACGAGTCGTTGCAGATATCACAATGACTTCCTCGGGATATATCTCGCTGAATCAAAAAGTGTGGTTGTCCTTCAAACCAGATGCATGCAAAGTAATGGCGGTTGATGAATGATCTACATCAATGGGCATGAGATCGTACTTGATAAACAGGAACAGCTGGAAGCATGGACCAGCTATGGTCAAATTGTCAAGCTGGCTATGGATTTTATACAATCCTGCCCTCGAGATCCACGCAACAATCTACCGTGGTACTTGCAATATTCTTGCTTCTGGACAGATCCACTGCGCCCCGCTGATTGGCCCGATAATCCGGCTGGAAAATTCGCCTGGGCTGTAACAGCCATACTTAAATATTACCCATATTCAGGGAAAAAAGATTTTGTAGATATTGCGGTCGACATGCTTGACCATCTATGGGATCAACGGACACCTGATTCCTTCCTTTGGAATGAGGTTCCATATGCCTCAGCGCATCCTGGGACAGGTATCTACTTTGGAGCACGTGCAGATGGAGAATACGTAACCGAACCCGATAAGATCGCTCAAGTTGGAAAAGCCTATCTTGACCTGTACAAACTTACTGTCGAAGAACGATTTCTACAACGGGCGGAGCACTGCGCCCAAATCCTATCCAACAATCTCCGTCCGGGAGACCAGGATCATTCCCCCCTGCCCTTCCGCGTGAACGTTCAGACCGGAAATATTGTTGAAGAATACACCGCACATATGATCACCGTAGTCCGGTTATTCGATGATCTGATTAACCTGGGCAAGGGAAACTATCAAAAAAAACGCGAGAGTTTGTTGGGTTGGATACAACGCTATCCGCTTCAAAATAACAAATGGAAAGGTTATTTTGAAGATATCAGGGTCGATCCAGGTAATGAAAACCGTGATCAGCTTTCTCCAATCGAGACCGCCAGATATATTCTAGAACATCGCTCACAATTCCCCCACTGGCAAACAATGGTCCAAGGATTAATTGAATGGGTGCGAGAAACTCTTGGGAGCCAACCCTTTTTCTCTGCAATCCCGATTCATGAACAAAAGTTTTGCTATTTTGTCATGGGCAGCCATACGGCCCGTTTTGCCAGCGTATGTGCCCAATTTGCAGACCTCACAGCCAATGTGAAATATCACGAAATGGCAGTTCGTTCATTTAATTGGGCAAGTTATATGGCAAATGTGGATGGAACTGTGACCGTTGGAATCGACCGACCTGACTATTACAACCAGTGTTGGTTCACGGATGGATACTTTGACTACGTGCCACATTTTTTAGATGGAATGGCATCTTTACCAGATTTGGCACCTGATGACGAGGATCATCTGCTTCGTTCCACTTCGATTATTCAAGATATCTCCTATCAAACAAATGAAATAAGTTACCAAAGTTATGATGCAAACGGTTGTCAGCGTTTCCGATTAACCTTTTTACCAAAAGAGGTATTAGCAGATGACAAACCATTACAAAAGAAAGCTGAACCTGACGAGAAACCAGGCTGGTCAGTAGGAATGGTCCCCTATGTGGTAGACATCTATTCCGGTGCACGAAATGTGACGATCCGAGGTTAATTCAGAAATGTATATAAAAAATTACAAGGAGGTGTCCATAAAACAAATCATTTCGATAACACACCGTTGAGTGAAAAGTAAATAATTTATAAGGAAAAGAGAAATGTCTAAAAAATTTTTAAGGTTGATCGTTTTTTTGGTGTTGTTTTCAATAATTGCCGCTGCATGCTCCACAACCTCCGCTGGTGAAGGGGCAGCGGTTGAAGAACCGGCAGTCGGAGAAGCAGCCGAATTAGATCCTATGGAACAACTCATCATAGATGCAAAAAACGAAGGTGTCCTTGTTTCTTATGGTCTTCCTGATAGTTGGGTGAATTATGATGAAATGAAAACGTTGCTGCTCGAAAAATATAGTATTGAAACTCAGGACACAGACATGGGATCAGGTGAGATTATTGCTGCATTGGGAGCCGAAGCTGGAGCGCCCGTAGCTGATATTACAGATCTCGGTCTAAACTTCGCGAAGATCGTCGAAGACGAAGAATTGTCCCAACCTTACTTCCATTCGTATTGGGATGAACTCCCTGATTACGCAAAAGATCCAGAGGGACGCTGGTCATCTGCATTTTGGGGTGCCATTGCAATCTTGGTCAATAAAGATGCAGTAACAACAGTACCACAAACCTGGAGTGATCTTCTCAATGACGAATATATTGGAAAAGTCTGTATAAAAGATCCTCGTTCTTCAGCTA
>ERZ795032.832-NODE-832-length-26618-cov-5.411588_pt1 | contig 26618 bp, 24 predicted proteins | sample MGYA00375124_ERZ795032 | MGnify/ENA primary metagenome ERZ795032 (study PRJEB30167, sample SAMN05720154) | activated sludge metagenome | isolation source: Anaerobic digester | place: China | collected 2015-12-16 ...
CGGTTTCACGGGCAAGGGGGCGCACTTCGTTTTCGGCGAAGTCTTTGAGGGTAGTTGCGAGAAGCTGGTGTTCCCGGCTGAGTTGAAAATCCATGGTGCTCTCCTTGTGTTTGGCTGGGCTTCAGATGTCGAGGGCGAGATTGCTGACACGGGTTGAATGGCGCTGTTTGGCCTTCGGCACGACGCAGGTGCCGGTGGCCCGGCAGACGATCTGCGATTCTTCGAGAACGTCGGCGGCCGAATCGCTGATGTCTTTGCGCGGCACGATGACTTTGCGCGCTTCGAAGCGCATTTTGCGTGATGAATTGCCGTAATGGGTGATTTCGCCGATCGCTTCGATGTAATCGCCGGCATAAACAGGTGCGAGGAACTCGATTTTCTCGTAGCCGGCAAACAGACCTTCGTCGCCATCGCTGCGAATCAGCAGTTCGGTTGCAACATCGCCGAACAGCTGCAGCATGCGGGCGCCGTCGACAAGTTCGCCGCCGTAATGGGCGTCGGCAAGACTCATTCTCAGTCTGATCATAGCTTTAGCCATATCAATGCTCCTTTGCGGCTGTTTCGCGGCGTGGTACCTTGAGCACCGCTTCGCCGTCGATAACGGTTTTGTCACCAACCAGGCAGATGGTTTTCATGGTGACGAGGCTTTTTTCGGTATTCATGTCAGAGATTTCGACGTGAGCGGTAACGGTATCGCCGATACGAACCGGGGCTTTGAATTTAAGGGTCTGCGAGACATAGATACAGCCGGGGCCCGGCAGGCGGGTTCCGAGAACGGTCGAAATAAAGGCAGCTGAGAGCATGCCATGGGCGATTCTGCCCTCGAAGCGGGTTTTTCTGGCGAATTCCTCGTTAATATGAATCGGGTTGAAATCGCCCGAGATACCGGCAAAGTTGACAATGTCGGTTTCGGTGATGGTTTTAGAAAATTCGGCACTCATGCCCGTATGAAGAGACTCAAAAGTGAAGCCGTTGTTTTCCAGCATAAAACCTCCTGCTTTTCCGCTTATTTGGCTGCCTTCAGGCTTAATCGAGAAACTTTTCTCGTTAAACTTTTCACAATCACAGAATACAATGCTTGTGAAAAAAATGTCAAGCGCTAAAAAATTCGGAGTTTATGGCACTTTCATCGGCAAAGACTCTTCCGGCAGTTGATGCCGACTGAGCGTGTAAAAACACCGCAGTCTAACGCCGGATCGATTCTGTCAGGAAAGAATTTTATTCGTCGCTGCCTTCTTCGGCATCGAGATCGTCAAGATCGTCTAGCCCGGCATCTGATCGTAGTTTTTCGATAAAATTCTGCGGCAGCGGCCGGCCGAATTCTGAGACAATACGCTCGGCGGTCGCCTGTTCACCGGCAGGAATATCGACAATGATGGTGCGGCGGCGACTGCCACCGTTTCTGCCAAGCATCTGGTACAAAAAAACGAATTTGCCGGCAGCAAACGGGTGTAAGCCGGCCCCTTCAAGCGTTGAAAGGGAAGCGTCATTGACAAACACTTCGTCTTCATAGACCAGGCCTTTGCAATAGACCTGCAGGTGTTCGTTGTCTGGCTGCAAACGCCAGTCGGCAAGCAGTTCCTCTTCAACAAAGCTTTCTTCAGCAATACGTTCACTCTGTCTGAGCATAAAAAACGAGATGAAACCGGTCAAGGCCAGAACAAGGCCAATAAAGGCCGAAGCCATCGCCCAGTCAGCGTCTGTTCCGACTAAGAGTGGTATAAGACCGGCAACGCCTATCAAACCAAGTATCAGACCGACCTGCGAACCATGCGAATGTTTTCCAGCCATGCTTTACCCCTGTTTCCTCAAAAAAATCGCACATCTCTGTTCAAAAAAGTCCTGCGTGCAATATAACCAGCCTGATACCACATCTGCAACAGAAAACGGTTTATTCCCCCGGAACAATTTTGCACCTTCAGGTTAGAGATAGTATAATCGGCAAAAATCTCCGAAACTCGACCAGATGTGAAAGAGCGAACCAGGATTTAAAATGAAAAATGATGAAATACTTAACCTGGCGTTAGACCACGGTCTTCGCTTAAAAGATGAAGCGCTGATCCTCAACGAGATGGGAATCGACTTCAGAGTTGCCTTTGCCTGCGATCTGCATGGGCTGAAATGGGTTTTGCGAATTCCCCGGCGTGAAGATCTCGCAGACCAGATTCAGCATGAAAAAAACATACTGAATCTGGTAAAAAAGCATTTGTCTGTCGCTGTTCCAGACTGGAAAATCGCAAGTCCGAGGCTGGTAGCCTACCCACTATTGGAAAACCGACCTGTGATAACCTTCAATGCACAAAATTTTGAGGTTTCCTGGCATATTGACCAGAACGAAAATCAGATAGTTTCTTCTCTGGCAACAATACTCTCGCAACTTCATAAAATTTCTGTTTCAGAAGCAACTGTGTCCGGGCTAAAAGTACTGTCTACCCAGCAAGCCCGCCAGGAAATTCTGGATAATATTGACGAAGTGAAAAGAGAAATCGGCATTCGGCCGGAGCTTGAAAGCAGGTGGCGAAAATGGGTAGAAACAAATACTTATTGGCCTGATTTCTCGGTTTTTGTGCACGGCGACCTGTATGCCGGGCATATTCTTTCTGACAGATCCGGAAAAATCAGCGGCCTGATAGACTGGTCAGAAGCTCAGGTAAGTGATCCGGCAATTGATTTTTCCGGGCATCTTGCGGTATTTGGCGAAAAAAGTCTGAAAGAGCTCATATCAGAATATGAAAAGTGTGGCGCCAGAGTCTGGACAACCATGTTTGCTCACACCTGTGAGCGCCATGCCGCCTCGCCCTTAAAATATGGCGTTTTTGCCATGAAAACAGGAGTTGCGGAACACCTAGATGCTGCTAGAAATCAGCTGGCCGACCAGCAAAGTTAAACCGGGGCAGTGGTGAAGAAAGGAACACACATGCAGCAGTATCACCCGCGAAGAAAGAGAAATGAAATAATTGATGCAACTGAGAAAGCGGCACTGCTCAAATTTTGCAATCATGTGACAATTGCACTGTGTGACGGCGAAACCCCGTATATTGTGACCATGAGCTACGGCTTTGACGCCGAAAATAGCTGCCTTTACTTTCACTGCGCCAACCAGGGCGACAAGCTCGATTTTATCAGAAAAAACCCGAAAGCCTGTGCGACAGTGATCAAAGATAACGGCTACCTGCAGGGCGACTGTGACCACGACTACGAGTCACTGGTAATCAGAGGCGAAATGCACATTGTCAGCGATCTGAATGAAAAGAAGCACGGCCTGCAGGTTTTACTGAACCATCTCGAAAAAGACCCCGCCCCGATCATGGCCCGCAACATCAAAAACGACAGCTCATACAATGCCGTAACCATTCTCAAGCTGACAATGCACTCAATAATCGGCAAAAAACACCTGAAACCCGGCTGATAGAATCTTCGATCAATCAGGACTGAGAAAAAAATATGCGACCACCAGTATTTTATTTTAATTAACATATAATGTTAATTAAATTGACAAAACGATCATGAAGATTTATTTTAATAACAGGAAGCTGGAAAAAATATGCTCTGATCAAAAACAAGGGATCAGAGAGCTTGGTGATCAATGTGCCAAGAGATTACGCCAAAGATTGATCGAGCTTGGTGCCGCAGATAATCTGAGTGATATTTCCAGGTTTCCTCCGGCAAGGTGCCATGAATTAACCGGTGATCGAAAAGGTTCTTTTTCTGTCGACCTGCAGCACCCGTATCGACTGATCTTCAAACCTCTGGGTAACCCGGTGCCTGAGCTTGCGACAGGCGGCCTTGATTTAAAAGGGATCTGCGAAGTTCTGATTACTGAAATCGCAGATACACATTAGGAGTCGATCATGGCAAAGAAGCTTGTTGAATTTTCGCCTGACTATGCTGTAATTCCGGGTGAAAGCTTGAAAGAGTTCCTGGAGTTTTCAGGAATGTCTCTGAAAGAATTTTCATTAAGAACCGGGCTCACTCAGCAGTCAATCATAAGAATAATCAAAGGCGAACAGCCCATAACTCCCGACACAGCCAACAGATTTGAGCTTGTAACCGGAACTCCAGCCAGATTCTGGAACAATCTTGAATCGCAGTATCAGGAGCAGCTGACTAAATTGCGTGAGAAAGAACGCCTTGAAGGTGAAGCTGAGTGGCTGAAAATGATTCCATTCAAAGAGCTGGTGTTGCGAAAACTGGTTGAACCGGCAACAGAGACCTTTTCCAAAGTTAGAGAATGTCTAAAATTTTTTGGGGTCAGTGATGTAAGCGGCTGGCACGAAATCTGGCAAAGCCTTGAGGTCGCTCCGCGCCGTTCGAGCTGCTTTGACACCAACCCCGGCGCGGCAGCAACCTGGATCAGAATTGGCGAGCTGCAGGCGGCAAAAATCAGTTGTCAAGCCTTTGACAAGAGTAGATTCAGAGAAGCCCTGAACAAAATCAGAACCCTGACAAAAGAAGAGCCGGCGGTTTTTATTCCAGAAATGACGGCTCTGTGCGCCGAAGCCGGCGTTGCTCTGGCTTTGGTAAAAGAATTCCCCAAAGTGCCATGGTCAGGCGCCAGTCGCTGGCTTTCGCCGGAAAAGGCGATGATTCTGCTTAATCTGCGCGGAAAAAGCAACGATCTCTTCTGGTTCTCGTTTTTTCATGAAGCCGGGCACATTCTTAACGACAGCAAAAAAGATCTGTTCATTAATTCTGGCGACAAAACCAACCCGATCGAGGTCAGAGCCGATAAGTTCGCCGCCGAGACGCTGATTCCTGAAAAATATAACGCCAGAATCAGCAGATTAAAGTCCATTGCCGATGTCCATGCAGTCGCCAAAGAACTCGAAATCTCCCCCGGCATCGTAGTCGGCCGTTTCCAGTTCCTGACCCATAAATTCAAACTCTTCAATTCCCTGAAAACCCGATTTGTCTGGTCTTAGATAAAACCGCAGCGCAAATAGAAATACTGAGCAGCACTTTAACGGATCAGAAAATTTAAATTTATTGAATTCTCTTCGTCACCACACTGGGACTCATCACTCAGCGAGCTTTTCGACACAGGCGACGATTGCCGGGGCGGGCTGGGCAACGCGATTGAGGAAGGTGGCTGCGCGAATCTCGATGATTTTCCAGCCGGTCGACGGCGAGAAGCGAGAGCGGATTTCCTGCTCGGTGACAGCGCGGGGTACGTTATCGACAGGAAACTCGATTGCGAACTCGTGGAGATAGTAGCGACCGCCCGGTCGTATGGCAGCATGCAGATTCTTTACGAACCGGTCTGTTTCATCCGGGTCCAGCAGATGCAGAAATCCGGAGTCAACGACGGCCCCGAAAGCGATCCCGAGCGCCGCTGGCCGTGTCGCGTCACCAACCTTGAATTCAAGCCGCGAACGCACGTCCTGCGACAACGACAATGTCTTCTGACGAGCTTGTTCCACTGCGGTCGCAACGAATTCCAGCCCCACAACACGGTATCCCTGCTTCGCAAGATGTATCGCCAGATCACCTGTTGCAGAGCCAAGATCGAGCACAGGGTCTGCCGGCGGGTGATCCTCGAGCAGACGCGCCATGTCAGGCTGTGCGCCGCCGACCTCCCAAGGAGCGGCAGCCGCGTAAACGGAGTTGAAAAAAGAATGCGGGTCTGAACCGAATCTGCCCATAAAGTGCTCCCTGCGAGATGTCTGGCCTAAGATTTTTCATCGAATGCGTTATTGCAGAACGCATTGATTTTCTATCATAATCAGGAAAAAAACAATACACACGGGTAAAAAAACCGGGCTGAATGGGTTATCTGAACCCTTTCAGCCCGGTTTCGACAAATGCGAGAGGTGCGCCTTATTCTTTAGCGACTTTTGGCTGCAGAGCGAGGCCGCCGCCAACCACCAGCCAGCCGGCGAGAATACCGAAGGTGGCCAGAATGGCCGGGTTGTTGGCCATACTGATTACCGGCAGGGTTGGCGAGAATTTAAAGAGAAGCGCCGGCAGAAAATAGAAGACAGTCGAGGCAATGACGCCTTTGGTGATCAGTTCGCGGGTTACGGCCGGCAGAAACAGGCCGCAGGCGATCGGCAGGAAAGTTGCCGTAAAGAGCAGATAAACACCATACTGAGCGAAGATCGCCACCGAGCCGCCGGTCGGGTTGTTCAACTGCCAGATCGACAGACCGATGCAGATGAAGCCAACAATGACCAGAGCGACGCGGCCGAAAGTCAGAGCTTTCTTAAGCTCGGCTTCGCGGTTTTCAGCACTCAGGGGCTTAAGTGTCAGATAGATGTCGCTTGAGAAAATTGCCGACAGAGCCAGAAGCAGGCCTTCGAGTGTCGAAATACCGGCACAGAGTAAACCGATACTGATGAGCACCTGGGTCGCCGAACCGAAATTCATCGCGATATAGGTCGGAACAACGCGGTCAATGGCGGTAAGCTGCGGCAGGGTTACTCTGGCGTAGAGACCGACCAGCATAACCGAAACAAAAACAGTACCGGCAATGATTGCCGTCGCAAGATAAGTTTTGATCTGGCTTGAATCTTTAAGTAACAGAGACTTGCCAAGAATGTGCGGCTGACAGACGATCGCGAGCCCGACCAGGAAATTACAGAAGAAAACTTCAAGAAAATTGCGGAAAAATGGTGAACCGGCATTGGTCATTGCAGTTAGACCCGGGTCAATCGCGGCAAGCTTGGCAAACAGGCCTTCGCCGCTGGTAAAGTGCTCATAGCCGCTGAAAATCAAAATCAGGCCGACAAGCAGCATGACCAGGGCCTGAATCGCATTGGTGTAAGTCGAAGTATTGGCACCGCCCAGCAGAGTGTATGAAAAAACGAATGCCATGACGCCGACTACCAGCCAGGTGGTCTGGTTGATATCGGTCATCTGCAGCAGACTGAAAAGCGTCAGAGCAATCGCGACGGCGATCAGAACGATAAAACTGATCAGCGACAGTGAAATCACCGCAAAAAACAGGCGCAGACCTTTTGATTCATAGCGCGCACCGATCCATTGCGGAATCGTCAAAGCTTTTACCTTGTCGCCGACACTTCTGAACGGGCCGGAAAGCATGCAAAGACCGGTGATAATGCCCATGCCGGCAGCAAAACCCAGGCCAAGAAGAGCCGAAAGACCGTAATGATACACCAGGCCAGGGTTAACCACAAAGGTGGCGACACTGGTAAGCTGCGCAGTGAGCGACAGACCTACCCAACCCGGGGCGATATCACGGTTGCCGACGGCAAAACTCGCCAGATCTTTGGTGCGGCGCATACCCCTGATCGTAAGGGCGAAAGTGATAACAACATAAACAATCAACGCGGACCAGACTAATGCAGTGTGACTCAAAACCGTACTCCCTTGCCTGTATTTTTATGCTGCGATTATGACATTTTTTGCTGCGTCGCGTCAAGCGAAATTTTGTGACTTTTTTAACCGGCTCTGTTAAGATTTACCGGTTCGCGTGTTGATTAAGTTACAAGTAAAATCGGTTAACGGTCCGGACAGCCTGGTAACAAAAATGAGCCATAATAAGTTAATATTTACCGCTCTCGCCCTGCTGCTGTTGCTGCAGGGCGGCAATCTGTTACATTCCCTTCTGATCAAATATGCAGACGCAATCACCAGAATGAGCCCTCTGTTCAAAAGCGGGCTTTACGGGATGGTTTTTGGCAGTATCTACTACTTTGCGGCGCTTTTCGGCTTTTTCATGCAGGCACCGGCCTCAGAACCCGGCACGGTACTGATTGCCGGGCGGCCGTTTCAGGTGAGCAGGTCGTTAACAAACCCGACAAACCATGTCATCGCATCATCGCTGCTGCTGTTCGCTTCTTTTGCTCTACTGCTGTCTGCCTGGGTTATCAACTGAAACAATCAACCGACGCCAGAAACCGGCCTAAACTTAAAGACCGGCCAATACCGAGAGCAATTTCAGGGCGCCACCGACAACCACAATCGTAAAAAAGCAGCCGAAACAGCCACCTGAACCTTCATTGCTTTCAAGATCTTCAAGCTTCTGCTTGGCTGGGAAAGATCCCTGAGCTGCAGCTTTACGAAGCCAGTATTTGGCCTTTTCCTCGCTGATCTCGACGCCGGTACCCATCAGATAAAACTCGCCGAGATGGAACTGAGCCTTGCTGTTGCCACCGCGAGCCAGTTCCATCATTATTTTCGATGCCAGATCAAAATTATTGTTGCGCAACTGTTTAAAAGCATCATCTATCGTGTATTTCGCAGTAGGTGATGACGAAGGCGGCGCAGCAATACCCATTTCAAATTCAAGTTCCGGTTTGCTTTCGCCGCGCTTCCGGCGGCCTTTGCCCTGACTGTCTTTTGCTTCCTGGTGACCAGAACGCCGACTGTCAGCCAGTGGCACCGGTTTGGCGTCAAAACTCTCGACGTTGATACTGATCTGGTTTTCGGCGGCGCTGATAGAAAATTCGGTGACATTTTCAGAGGCCCAATCGCCAAATTTACCATCGTAATCAGCAACCTGCGGTTCAATCACCTTAGAAACCGAGTCAAAGGGATTAAAGACCTTTTCAACGCTTTCATCGGTCACCAGCTTTATGTCATCTTTGATGACAAAATCGGCTTCAAGTCTGTCAAATTCGTCAAGCTCGGCGGTTTCAATGAGCTTTTTAACAGTTTTAACCTTAAAAATAGAAGTCCAGAGATCGATAACCTGCCGGGCGGTTTCTTTTGAAAAACCTTCAAGGGAGGCAGTCGCTTCTATTGCACTTGCAACGACACGTTCTTCGACCTTATTGCCGGCTCTGACCCTTATCTGGCGGAGCAGATTGTCACGCAGCGGCTGCAAAACGAGATCCAGGTCTGCTGAGCAGGCCGGGCCGGTAACATGCAGAATTTTTTCGCGCAACCGGTCAGGAACCTCAGTTATGGTGATACCATAACGGTCAGCAAGGCCCCGCAGTGCTTCGGCAATCTGTTCGAGATGTTTCATTATTCCCACTCCAGGCCGGCATTTTCTTCTGACTTCAGTTTATGCCGAGATTTAATTTTACAATTGCCAGCAACCTTTTAAAAGAAAAAATTTGCGGCTCACGGGTGGCAAGCAGAATTTTATCGTACAAAGCTGCTGTCTCAGTATCTGAAAACATATTTCTGCCATTTTCAAGACTCGAACGGTATTCTGCCGGCACCGCGCGCTTATAATGCCCGACGCGCCAGGCTGTCTGCGCGCTAACCGGCTGCCGCGCCAAAAACGGGTCGGTCAGGGCCAGCCGGTCGACGATGATCGGCTTAACCCCGGCCCAGAAGCCGAGCATACCGTTAAAATCATTTTCAAGATACCCCACCCCGTTTTCAGCAATCTGCCTGCCGATCTGGCTCCATTCAAAATCAGGAAAAATCTCACCCGGGCCACTGTGCAGATAGGCGTAAAGAGAACAGACGTCGAAATAATAGCCTCTTTCGTCAGCAATACCGTTGCTGACCGAAAAATCCTGAAAGCCGAGCCAGGTGTTAATCGGAGTATGGGGAAACAGCAGAAGATAAGCCAGCAGAACGACCGGCATCACCCGGGCCAGCGCAGCTCTGGCTGCAGACAACCTTTCGATCACGCCCGACTCAACTAGAAGTATGAGCGCCACAAGAAAGGGTACCGAAAAAAAGCGGCCACGCATGAAGTCGCCGCCGGCCCAGAGAATATAGAGCAGGTACAACCCGGCGGCAACCGCAGCCGACCTCATAAAAGGCCGTTTATCAAAGGCTGCGGCCACGAGTCCGCCGGCAATGACCAGCATTGTCAGAGGGTCGCCGACAAAGGTTTCCCAGAAATAATAAAAACCCTGACGCAGCAGCGGCCAACGGGAGATACCGGTCGAAAGCTTTGCGTATGCCGTATTCGGAAACAGCGCCCCGTAATAAGTCAGTGAAAATGCTGACCAGGCAAGCAGCGGCCCGAAAAGCAGCAGCAGACTGCCGGCCGGCGACCGGCCTTTTCCCCGGAAATGTCTGATCAGAACAAGGGCCGGCAAAAGCCCGACCAGCACAAGATCGTGGCGGCAGACCGGCAGCAGGGCAAATGCCCAGAGACTGCGCTGAAAAAAGGTTTCAGCCTGCGGTGAAGCCGGGTCGGCATGCATGGCTTCGAGGCCGTAGAGAAAGGCCAGGGTTGTCAGCAGATAGGCAAGAATATTTTCGAGTCCGGAAGTGGTGAAGTCGAAAAAAGCGTTCGAGCCGGCGGCCAGGCAGAGAAAGATCGCGCAGCTGCGGCTGTCGCCGAAATATCTGCGGATTCTCAGACCAAGAACCAGAAAAATAACCAGCGAAAGCAGAAAAAAGTTGAAGAAATGGTCGGACGAAACCGCCCGTGGGAGCACCAGAAGCCAATACCAAAGAGGGCTGGTGTAAGCCTGCACCCTTTCGTGCGGGTTCCAGTTCGGGCCATTGCCGGCGTAAAGCTGCTCTATCGACCTGAAAATGATGTAGGCATCATCGCAGACCCAGGCGTTTTTAATGAATACGAGCAGCAGCAACCCGGCGATTATGCCGCAGATAAGCTTCCATCTGCGCTGTTCAATCATCTCGACCATGAAAACCTCACATTAAGACCTTGTTTGCAAAATTCTAACATATTCCGGCCGATAAAAATGCAGCAAAGAGCAAAACCTGTTTACGACCGGCGCCAATTCTGCTATGTTTTCTGAATCTGAAGATACCTGCGAGGTGACTTATCAGCCGTTCATTCGAAAAGATTCTCATCGGACCGCAGACCAGCATACTCGATACCCTGAGGGTCATCGACGACACCGCCTTCGAAATCGCTCTGGTGGTTGATGAGCAACAGCAGCTGATTGGCACGGTAACCGACGGCGATATTCGCCGCGGCATCATTCGCGGCGCCGATCTCACCAGCCCAATCGAAAACCTGATGAACCGAAAGCCGATCACCGCAGCGCAAAACACGCCCGACGACGAACTGCTTTTTCTGATGACCAACCGCTCGATCAAGCACCTGCCGGTAGTCGATCGTCAGATGCATGTCGTCAGACTGGTGCAGCTCAAAGACCTTATTTCCCGCAAACCGCGACCAAATCTGGCGGTAATCATGGCCGGCGGGCTTGGCTCACGCCTTGGCGAGATAACGCGCGACACCCCCAAACCTCTGTTGCCGGTGGGTGGCAGACCGATTCTGGCGATTATCATCGAGCAACTGCGACGGCACGGCATCGAGAACATCTTTGTTTCGATCAATTACAAGGCCGAAAAGATTCGCGGTTACTTTGCCGAGCACCCGGTCGCCGGGGTGAACCTGAGTTTTCTCGAAGAGGAAATTTTTCTCGGAACTGCGGGCTCGCTGTCACTGCTGCCTGAGCGCCCAACCGAGCCATTCATCCTCATGAACGGCGATATTCTATCACCCATCAATTTCGGCAGTCTGCTGGAATTTCACCAGACCGGCGCCAAACCGCTCACGGTCTGCACCCGCGAATTCAGCTTTCAGATACCTTACGGGGTTTTGCAGATGCGCGGCGATGAACTGATCGATATTGAAGAAAAGCCGTCTCACAGCATCTTCATCAACGCCGGCGTCTACGTTATTGAACCGTCTATGCTCGAACACGTCAGACCGGGCGAAAAGCTCGACATGCCAGACCTCATCAAACTGGCGATCAGTCGCCAGGGCGGCGTCAGCTGCTACCCGGTCTCAGAATTCTGGCTCGACATCGGCAACCCGCACGATTATTCGAAAGCTCGCGACAACTTCGCTTCGCTGGCAGGTCAATATGAATACTGATTTTTTCAAAGACAGAACGGTGGCCGTTACTGGTGCGGCCGGTTTTATCGGCAGTCATCTGACCGAGGCGCTTCTTGCTGCCGGTGCCAGAGTCAAAGCGCTGACCCGTTACAATTCAAAATCAGACACGGGCTGGCTGGCCAAAACTGCGCCCCACCCAGACCTTACCATCGTTGCCGGCGACATTCGCGACCCGTTCATGGTTGACCGCCTTGTCGACGGCTGCGATACGATTTTTCACCTGGCAGCGCTGATCGGCATCCCTTTCTCTTATACGGCGCCGCAGAGCTACGTCGAAACCAATATCAACGGCACCCTCAACATTCTCGAAGCGGCCAGACGGCACAGAACCAGGCTTACAGTGCTCACCTCGACCAGCGAAGTTTATGGCACCGCACAGCGCGTGCCAATCGACGAAGAGCACCCGCTGCAGGCGCAATCGCCCTACTCTGCCAGCAAAATTTCGGCCGACATGCTCGGCAACTCATACCATTGCGCCTTCGGGCTGCCGGTGACCATTATCAGGCCCTTCAACACTTTCGGGCCACGTCAGTCGCTGCGGGCGGTCATACCGACGATCATCGCCCAGGCACTGCAGAGCCGCTGTGTCAAGCTGGGCGACACCCGCCCGGTGCGGGATTTCAATTTTGTCAGCGATACGGCCGCAGGTTTTCTGGCTGCAGCACAGCACGCCCCCGGGCGCGCCGAAGTTTATAACCTGGCTACCGGCAGAGCGCAGACCATTGGCGAAACCGCCGATCTTATAGCTGAACTGGTCGGCAGCCGCATCGAAATCGAGCACGATGCCAGCCGCGACCGGCCGGCAGATTCAGAAGTGATGCGCCTGCTCGGTAACGCCGAAAAAGCCCGCCGCGAGCTCGGCTGGCAGCCCGCTGTCGATTTCAGAACCGGTCTGCAGCAAACCATTGCATGGGTTCGCGAAAACCAGCAGGCCTACGCTGACGCCGCCAGCTTCAAGAGTTAACCATGCCCAGTAATTTCCTGAAGCGTTTTACAACCCGGCCGGTCATCATTGCCGAAGCCGGCGTCAACCACAACGGCAGTGTCGAACTGGCACGCCGCCTGGTCGATGCGGCAGCCGAAGCCGGGGCCGATATCGTCAAATTTCAGACGTTCAAGGCCTTTGAATGCACCGGGCAATATGCTGCTACCGCTCCCTACCAGCAGAAAGTGGCGGCAACCGACCAGTATCAGCTGCTGAAAAGTCTCGAACTTGATTTTGCCGATTTTGGCGATCTGAAAGACTACGCTGAAAGCCGCGGCCTGACGTTTCTTTCGACGCCTGACGGGCAGTTAAGTCTCGACCTGCTCTGCGGTATCGGCTCGGCAGCCATAAAAATCGGGTCTGGTGAACTGACCAATCTGCCGTTTCTTGCGGCCATCGGCTACAAGAAAATACCGGTAATTCTTTCGACGGGCATGGGCACGCTTGGAGAAGTGCAAAAGGCGATAACCAGCCTGCGTGATACCGGGGCCCCCGAAATCATTCTGCTGCACTGCACGACCGAATACCCGGCACCGGCCAATGAAACCAATCTTGCAGCCATTGCCACCATGCGCCAGGCATTCGACCTGCCGGTTGGTTTTTCTGACCACACCGAAGGCTGCGAGGCTGCAGTCGCAGCAACGGCACTCGGAGCGGTAATTATCGAAAAACACCTGACTCTCGACCGGAGCATGCCCGGGCCAGATCATGCGGCATCGATGCAGCCCGAAGAATTTGCCGCGATGGTCAGGGCAATCAGGCGCACGGTCACTATGCTTGGTGACGGTCTTAAAAAGCCAACCCGCAGTGAAGAACAGAACCTGCCGCTCGTCAGGCGCGGGCTGGTCGCTGCCCGTGACTTGCGCGCCGGCGACATCATCGATGGCCGCAATGTCGCCATAAAACGGCCGGCAGCCGGAATTCACCCCGAACTGCTGCCGCAGGCGATGAACCGGCGCCTGCTCAAAGACATTGCCGCCGACGAACCCCTTACCTGGCAGCATCTCGGCGAGGTCGTCGATTTTGTATCTTGAGTTCATAACGCAACCGGAACGCTGGCAGCAGGTTTTTGCGCAACTGCCCGAATTCAGCGGTAAAATTTATTACAGCTATGCCTGGCACGCCATAACCGCAGCAAACGGCGATGGCCAGCCGGCGGCCCTGTTTTGTGTCGACGATGACGGCCACGGCGGCACCGGGCAGGCCTTTTACCCGTTTCTGATGAAGCGGGTGCCCGAAGCGGTCGGCGGCAACGGCGAAATCGATCTCGAAACCGCTTATGGCTACGGTGGCCCGGCGTTTTTCAATCTGAAAGCAGAACAGATCGGCGAGTTTTACCGGCTGATGAACGACTGGGCCGCAGAAAACCGCGTCGTCTCTGAATTTATCAGATTCAACCCGCTCACTTCTTTTCAAACCTGTGTCGATCCGGCCTGTCAGGTCAGCCATAACCGCATTACCGTCAGCATCGATCTCACAGCCGGGCCTGAAGCCGTCTTAAATGGTTGTTCGGCTGCCCGCCTGCGCAACTGGAAAAAGGCCGGCCGACTCGGCCTGAGCCTGCGCCGCCTGGCTGACCCGGCAGAGTTTGCGCCGCTCTATGCGCAAACCATGCAGCGTGTCGAAGCCGGAGCCTACTACCGCTTCTCGCAGCAGTATTTCGCCGCGCTCGCGGCACTGCCCGAAGAAAGCTGCTTTTACGCCGGCGCTTTCACTGCCGATGGTCGCCTGGCAGCCGCGGCAATATATCTGCTCGACCAGACCAGCGCCCACTACCATCTCGGCGCCTCAGACCAGCAGCTGCTGCACACCCAGGCCAATGCGTTTCTGATGCTCGAATTTGCCCGCAGGCTCTGCGGCACTGGCCGGCAACTGCTGCATCTCGGCGGCGGGCTGTCGCTCGCCGATGACGACAGCCTGTTCCGCTTCAAGGGCGGTTTTTCGGCACAGCGTCATGATTTTTTTATCGGCCGACGCATTCTCGACCAGCAAAAATACGCGTCGTTTTCTCAGCGCTGGCAGAAACTTACCGGGCTGACCCCGAAGATTCTTCTGCATTATCACTACGGAGCCAACGATGAAAACCTTTGACAAGCAATGGAACGAAGTGCACGAAACAAGAAACTGGGGTAAATACCCCGCCGAAGAACTCGTCAGGTTCATGGCCAGAAATTTTCCGGCGGCACAGCGCCAAAAAACCAGGGTACTCGATCTCGGCTGCGGCACCGGCGCCAATACCTGGTATCTCTGCCGCGAAGGCTTCAAAACCGTTGCCTTTGACGGAGCCTTCGCCGCTCTGCCCAGAGCCCGAGACCTCTGCCGCAGTGAGAACTCACAGCCGCATCTATTGCAGGCAGACGCCGGGCAACTGCCGTTTGCAGATGCCAGTTTCGACGCAGTTGTCGAAATCGGCGCTCTTGCATCAAACAGCTCGGCCGGAGTCGACAGAATTCTGTCAGAAATCAGCAGAACCCTGAAACCAGGCGGCAGATTTTTCGCTTCGGTGCTGTTTACCCGCGCCACAACCGGCTTTGGCACCGGCGAGAAGATCGATGCGCACAGCTGGCGCAATGTGGCCGGCGGCCCGGTTGCCGGTCTTGGCACCATTCATTTCTTCGATCGGGCTGAAATCAAGAAGCTGTGGCGGCGGCACGGCTTTGTGAACCTCGAAATCGACCGCAGTGAAAGAACTGACAGAAACGGGTCATTCAAGGTCAGCTTCTATATGGTCGCTGCCACCCGAAACTGATTGTAAAACCTTAAGAAAGGGCAGAAAATGTCGGATCAGCAGTTTTTTATACCACAGCAGAACCAAAAAACATTGAGTGTTGTGCTGATCGAGCCTGATATCCCGCAAAATACCGGTAATATAGCCAGGCTCTGTGCCGCAACCGGCGCCGAGCTGGTGCTGGTCAGGCCACTCGGCTTCAGACTCACCGACGCGGCACTGCAGCGTGCCGGCATGGATTACTGGAAATCTCTCAACCCGGTCATTCTCAACGACCTCGACGAATTTTTCGCATGGGCAAACAACAGGCGGGTCTTCTACCTGTCAGCGCACGGCCAGCAAAACTACGCGGCAGTAAGCTACCAGCACGGTGATGCCCTGGTTTTTGGCTCAGAATCAACCGGGCTGCCGACAAGGGTATTCGAACACGCGCAGGCAGCCAAAGGTCTGATAACCCTGCCAATGCTGCAACAGGCACGCTGCATCAATGTATCATCAGCAGCAGCTGCTTCGGTGTATGAGGCACTGAGACAGATTTATGACTGGTCGTCGCTGTCTGGGGCAGGCAACCCCTGAGCCCCAGGGCTGACCACATCTTCACCTGCGCCACCGCCCGCGAACTCTTCGGCAGCCATGGCTTCGATCTCGTCATCCATGTTTTCGCCCATTTCCCGGGCCATTTTTTTCGCCCAGGTCGCGAAAGTGCGAGGGTCGTTTTCATCGATTCCCGACATTTTTGTCGGATCGGCGAGCGATTCCATCAGCTGTTCTTCACTGCGAACGGTTTTAACGCGTGAAACCAGCCGCGAGGTTTTCTGTGAGCCGCAATGCTGGCAGGCGCGAGTCTCGTCACGACTGCTGATCGGGCACAAAACCGTAAATTTTTTCCGGCAGTCAGTGCAACAAAATTCATAAAGAGGCATACCAGTCTCCCTAAATATATTCACATACAGGTCGATTATATGTTAATCTTAGGTTTGCAATCAAGATGCCTGAAACAATCAAACCAGCCTGAGGAAACCTGATGAGCCGGTCGCCATACGAACTTATCAACAGCACAGATGATGCACTCTGGCGTGAGGGGCTTAGCGCGCTTCTGATTGAACACTCAGCCGATGCCGTACGCGCCATCATCAGCCTTTTAAGCGACAAGGCGTGGCATAAGCGCGAGGCCGCCGCCAAAACTCTGCGAGAATGGGGCGAAGACATCAGCGATCTGCTCGAAGGCTCACTGTCAGAAGCCAACGTCGACCAGTTCTACTGGATTCTCAATATTCTCGGCCATATCGGCAGTGATAAGTCACTGGCCTGCATCAGGCACGTTCTCACCAGCAAGGATTCAGAGCTGCGGGGCTACGCGGTACGCGCCATTGCCGCCCAGAAAAAGATCGAGAATGCCAGAGCCCTTTATCAGATGCTCAACGACCCAAACTGGGCCGTTCGCAAGCTTTGCTTCGAGCAACTGCTCGGGTTTGGCACCACAATTCTCGATGATCTGCACAAAATCATTTCGACACCCGCAAAAATACCCAATAACAGCGTTATTGCCCTGTTCGTAAAAATCGGTCAGGATGCTGTCATACCAGAATTGCAGAAGTTTTACGACGAAGGTGGCTTTCCGCTGCGCTATGCAATCGTATCAGCTCTCGGCGAACTCGGAACAACGCTGGCGATAGACTTTCTCATCCATCGTCTCGCTGACCCTTCCTGGGCTATCAGGCGGCTCACGGCCGAACAGCTGCTGAAGCTCGGGCCCAAAGTTTTTGACCGGCTGACCGCAACTTTCAGCAAAGCCGATTCGCTGATCAGATACGAAATAGTACGCATTCTCGTGAACCTGCTCGGCGAAAAGTCGATGCCGCTGATTCAGCGCCTGCTTTCGGCCAATGACCAGGAACACCGCATGCTCGCCATCGAAAACCTCGCACGCCTGAAAAGCGACGAAGCGACGATGACCCTGATCAACTGCCTTTCAGATCACGACCGCATCGTGTCTGACTACGCCTCAGACTGCCTGGCGGTCAAGCCGAATCTGAATCTTGAACTGCTGCTGCGCAATCTCGGTACCGAAGACGAAAATCTGCGCTTTCAGATTATCAAAATCATCGGTTCAATCGGCGGCCTGGCATTGAACCCGATCATCAGAATTCTTGAATCGGGCAACAAACAGGAGCGCCTGTTTCTGCTCGGTGTTCTCCAGAAGATCGCCCCGGACCAGAACCTCATCGATGTCCTGATCAAGCTTCTCGGTGACTGTAACTGGCCGGTGAGAAATGCTGCAGCCAATTGTCTGGTCAATTACGGTGACGCTTCGGTCTCGGCAATCGTCAGAGCCCTTAATGACCCCTCTGACGACGTGCAGTTCTGGTCGCGTAAAGCACTGCTGATGATTGGCCCCAAAGCGGTAATCACACTCAAAAACATTCTCGAAGACGGTACCGAGCCAAACCTGATGCCACATATCGTTTCGGCTCTGCTCTCGATGAACCACCCAGACGCGGTACCGGCGGTAACCAAATTTCTTGAGAACAGCGACGAATTGCGTATTCAGACGGTGTTCGCTTCTGTCCCCGAGATTTCTTCCAAAGATGTGGTCAATACAATTCTCAACCTGCTGACCCACCCCGACGAAAAAGTGGCGCGCTGGCTTTCGCAGTTGCTTAAAAAGGCAGAGAACCCGAATCTGCGCCGCACGGTTTTTCTGGGCTTCAGCCATTCAAACGAAACGGTCAGATTTTATGTTTCTGAAGCTGTAGCAAGCTGGAAATCTCTGACCGAAGCTGATGTAAAAGTTGTGGGCAGACAGCTGCAGGTCGAAAAAAGCATGAAAAATCTTCGCTCGATCATTTCATGTCTGGCCCGCAACCCTTTTCCGTCTTCGGTCAAAGCCGTAGAAGAATTTCTGCAAACCTGCCAGCCGGACATGATGCTTGACCTGATGCTGGAGACAGCATCACATGGCCGACCCGAATTTTTACGCATGCTTGACCAGCTGCTGAACCGCAGATCAGAAGTGATTACCCTCGCAGACGTTGACCGCGTCGGCAAAATTCTCGGGCATGTCTACCACAGCAATCCGGAAGGCCTGGTACAGGGCCTCACTTCGCCGAGCAAAGCCTACCGTTTCTGCTGTATTATCGCCCTTGATTCAATTGAAGACCGGCGCATCGCCTTCTCGATCATGGAAACCCTGATGCCCAATGAAGAGCCCGATGTCATGAAACGTGCGGTCAAAACTCTCGCGCGCTATTTCTTCCATGAAGATTTCAGGCTCAAGGGCGCGGTTACTGATTTCTTTCTCAGTCTTGGCAAGCTGATCACTGAGCCTCTCTGCGAACATATCGAAACTCTCGAAAATGAAATCGACCGCAAAGCCCTTGTCGATATGATAGAGAGTGTCGGCGGCGCGGTTGACCCGGCCCTGCTGCGCCCGAAAGGCGAAGCCAAGGTCGTTCTCTCAGACAATCATCTCGACGAAGTGCTCGAAAAGAGGCGACAGGCTCTCGAAGAGCTCGAAAAATACGATCAGCTCATCAAGGTCAGCCACACTCTCGACCTGTCGATCATGTTCACCGACGTCAAGGGGTATACCGCTTTCAGCAGCAAGGCATCACTCTCGGAAGTCATGTCGATGCTCAAGCAACACGACGAAATTCTCAAACCGGTTTTCGAGAAATACAGCGGCGACGCCCTCAAAAAGATTGGTGATGCGTTTCTGGTGGTATTCGAGAACCATAACAATGCCATACTCGCCGCGATCGAGATTCAGCGCAAGCTGGCCGCCTTCAACCAGACAGTACCCGAAGAACGCCAGCTGGCGATCCGAATTGCCGTCAACAGCGGCTCGGTCATCAGAACCGAAAACGACGTTCTTGGCGACGCGGTCAACCTTGCTTCCCGTCTCGAAGGTGTCGCTGATGCCTTCGAAATCGTCATTTCAGAGAACACCCTGCAGCGCATCAACCGCCAGATCTTCGAGATCGAACCATATGGCACCCATCAGCTGAAGGGCATCGAAAAACCGGTCAAATCCTTCAAGGTCAAGTGGTAACACACCGATAAAAAGCGGTCTGCTGCAGAACCATGCAGCAGACCGCTTTTTATTTTATATATCTCGGTTCAGGATCAGCTCTTGGCAGCCGGGCCAGCCGGGCGTGGCGGCTGCGGCACAGGCTTTTCGGGCTTGCTGCCCTCAGAGGCCGGCAGACCATAAGCCTTGGCGCTGCCCTTGCCGATTCTTTCTTCGAGGCGCTTCTGAAAGTCTTTTTTGTCCTCGGCGTGTTTAAGACCATCTTCGTAAGTGATCTTCTTGCTGACGACGAGATCTTCGAGACACTGGTCCATGGTGATCATGCCATCACCGCGGCTGGTCTGCATGATCGACAGCAGCTGATCGCTCTTGTCTTCTTTGATACAGCGGCGAACCGGCGTTGAGCCAACGAGAACCTCGTAAGCCAGGACGCGGCCGGCCGACAGATAAGCCGGAACCAGGCGCTGCGAAACGATACCCCTGAGAGTACCGGCGAGCTGCATTCTGATTGTTTGCTGCACATCGCCCGGAAACGAACCGACAATACGGTGAATCGACTCGTAGGCATTGATCGTATGCAGGGTCGAAAAGACCAGGTGACCGGTTTCTGAGGCGGCAATGGCAAGACTCATCGTTTCGAGATCGCGCATTTCGCCGACGAGAATGACGTCAGGGTCTTCACGCAAAGCGCTTCGCAGAGCGTTCGAAAACGAAAGGGTATTGGTGCCGAGTTCGCGCTGACTGACGACGCTGCGCTTATGCGGGTGCACAAATTCGATCGGGTCTTCGATGGTAATGATATGATCGTAGCGCATGCGGTTAACGTGGTCGATCATGGCAGCAAGAGTCGTCGACTTACCAGACCCGGTGGCTCCGGTGACGAGAATCAGACCGGCCTTGTGGTTACAGATCTTTTCCATGATCGACTTGTCGATCGACAGTTCATCGAAAGACGGCACCGTATTCGGAATGATACGAAAAACGCCAGCCATACCATTTTTCTGCATGAAGACGTTAACGCGGAAACGGGCGCAGTCAGAGATTTCGTATGAAAAATCGAGTTCCATGCGTTCGTTGAACTCACGCTTCTGGGCATCGTTCATGATCGAAAACAGCAGAAACCGGCTTTTTTCAGGGGTAATGGTTTCGAATGTGGTTCTGACGAGTTCGCCGTGCACTCTTATGCTTGGCGGCAGGCCAATAGAGATATGCAGGTCGGAGCCCTTTTCCTCGTGAAGGTAATAGAGCAGCTCTTTAAGATCTGAGATGTTTTCTTTCGCAAATTTGCGGCGCAAAACACGGGTTTCGACATTCTCGGGCCGCAATGAGTCGAGAGTTATTTTTTCGTTTTTGAGAACCGCGTCGAGTTGATCTTCGGAAAGTTTCGACACGAGCGAGATCATCCGGTCCTTGTCGACGTCAGACGAACTGTCGAAAAGATTCAGAAACGAGGTAACACCGAAATAGTCGCGGCGTTTGAGAATTTCGCGCGACCACCAGGCCATATCTGCGCTGTTATCAAAACAGGCCGCAACCAGTTCTTTCAAAAATGCCTTACGCGGTTGACGAGAGAGATTTTCGACAATCGTGTGTCTGATCGACAGGTCTTTATCATCGAGTTTGAGCAGCAGCAGCCCGGCGATCAACTCGAATTTCTGGAGTTTTGAGATGGCTTCGATGGCGCAGGTGCGCACAAGCGTGTTTTTAGAGTTATCGATCAGAAACAGCAGCGGTCGCAACGCCTCTTTTGAACCGATGACCCCGAGAATCTTCAGAACCTGGATTATCAGATCTTCGTCTTCGGTATCGAGGCAGGCCAGCAAAGGATCGACTGCATGTACCCCAAGCTGCACGATGATGCGATGGGCGTAATCCTGAATGAAGATCGATTCGTCCTTGATAAAGGGCAGCAGTTCGGTGATTACCGAAGGGTCGCGCACCTCACCGAGGGCGGTCAGCAGATAGTATTTGGTGTCCTGGGTTGGCTGACCGAACTTTTCTTGCACCAGCTTAACGACTTCAAGGCCCAGCACTCTGCCAAGCAGGTTCATCATGCTCAATCTGGTGTCTTTGCTGGCCGTCGGAAAAATCGCAAGAACATGCGGCACAACCTCGCGGCCCCAGTTGCTGAGCGCTTTGATCGATTCCTGCCTGACGACCATGGACTCGTCATCTAGGAGGCTCAGCAGGGTTTTCAGAGAATTCTCATTTTTTATTTCACCCAGACCGGCACAGATGTAGGGTTTGAAAACCCCATTGCGGTCTGACTCGAGCATGCGCTGAAACAGCGTAAAGGCTTTTTCGCGCAGAATAAGGGGGATCAGCTTGATACATTCGTATTTCTGCTGGCTCGAACAGCTTTGAAAATATTCCTGGATGATCTGATAGATCGAATCACCCTGCTCTATGAGAGCTCTTTTTGCCTGTTTGCGAACTATCCAGCTCGGGTCGCTGATTTTTTCGAGAAAGGCGAGAATAACCTTTTTATCAGGGTTTTTCGAGAGCGCTTCAAGCGAAATCTTACGTATTTCGTCATTTTCGCGGCTGTTGAGAATATCGAGCAGTTCTTCCTGGCGGATGAAGCCAAGTTCGATAAGAATAAAGAAGGCCCAGAATCTGACGGTCATGTCAGAAGACAATCGCAGAGCCGGCAGAACGTCTTTGAGGATAGTCGGGTAGTTTATGACTATCTGAACGGCTTTTTTCTGAATGCTTTCAAACTTGCTGGCGAGCGCTATCGGCAAGGTTGTCGAGATGACCTTTTTCTGCTTTTCTGAATTCTGCGACTGCAGCAGCGATGCGAGCTTATCCAGGGCATGTTCGTTATCAAGAAAGTCGTGGCTTCTCAGTTTATCCTGTAGACTGAGCAGGATTTCCTCTATCATAAACTGCGTTCCTTGGCTTCTTTAATTGTGTGAGTCAAAACAGCTCAGAAAATTATATCAGTTATTCACCATAAGATGGGGATTTTTTTTAAAAACTGCACACAGGTAGGCCCGGCAATTTGACCAGGTGGCGGTTTCCGGTCAGAAACATCGCAGCACCGGCAGCAACAGAACAGCAGTATGCCTGCAACGACATTTCACCAGCCGAATGCGGCAGTTCAAGCGACCGTTTGAGGGCATCTTCATTGAACGGCGCCAGTTCAAAAACATTCTGCCCAAGAATGAATTCTTGAATCCGGTTAAGCTGGGCATGACTGCGGCCCGCCCGCCGCAACACCCAGAATGCCAGGGGAACGGCGAGAACCAGCCCTTCAGCCCTGCCGACAAGGGAAAAAATCTCGGCAGCACCCGGCCCATCGGTCAGCCAGACAAGCAGCGGTTCCGCGTCAAAAGCCAGCAGCCCTTCGCTGAATGAGACCATACGCCCGGCTCTGACCACTTCCGGAGGTTTGACATAGCCTTTCAGAATGCCGCGGCCGGCAACAAACCTCTCGCGCCAGTAAGCTGAACGCTCGCCGTAGCTGATTGAATATACCGCACCACGCCTTTGCGCCAGCCAGGCATCGACATCGGATTCGAGAAATACGGTTTTTCGGCCGGCGTGCCTGGCCAGTGACGAGAACTCCGGGCGATGGTTTGGCGAACTGGGCGATACCCATGCCTGTACCGTGTGACGCGATACGCGGAGTTTTTCGGATATTTCATTGAGAGTCAGAAGTTTTTCACTGCTCATGTCAATATGTTACAATATTTTGCAATATTTTTCAATACGTCAGAAACCCGCATCAGATGCCCACTTTCTTAGACGCGCCGATTTCCGCGAAGCCGTTGCTGATGTTGCCCGACGCACCAACCACAAGCTAATACCGCGATCAGCAGCTGACATCAGGGTTCTTTTCGGCTATGCCTTCGATCAGCAAGCAGTTTTTTCCTGACAGCGAGCTTGACCATAGAACAGTTTTCGGTTAACATGACCGAACCAACTTAACTTTTTACGGAAATATTTCGGAGGTACAGTTCAAATGTCTATGGTATCAATGAAAAGCCTGCTTGAAGCAGGTGTACACTTCGGTCACCAGACCAGAAGATGGAACCCGAAGATGGCCAAATACATCTTCACCGCCCGCAACGGCATCTACATCATCGACCTGCAGAAGACCACCAAGCTTCTTGACGAAGCATGTGACTTCATCAAGAGCGTCGTGCGCGAAGGTAAACCGATTCTCTTCGTCAGCACCAAGCGCCAGGCCCAGGAAATCATCAAGCAGGAAGCAGATCGCTGCGGCATGTTTTTTATCAATTACCGCTGGCTCGGCGGCATGCTGACTAACCACGTCACCATCGAAAAACGCATCGCCCGCCTCAAAGAACTCAACGACCTCGTTGACAGCGGCAAAATCGAATCTTACCCGAAAAAAGAAGCCTCTAAAATGCGCAAAGAACGCGAAAAACTTGATCGCGCTCTCGGCGGCATCAAAGATATGAAGGGCATGCCCGGCGCCATCTTTGTCATCGACCCGCACAAAGAAGCAATCGCCGTTGCAGAAGCCAAAAAAGTCGGTATCCCCATAGTTTCTGTCGTTGACACCAACTGTGACCCCGACAACATCGACTTCGTCATCCCCGGCAACGACGACGCAATCAGAGCCGTAAAGCTGGTAACCAGCCTCATCTCTGACTCGGTTCTCGAAGCCCTCGAAGGCAAGTCATTTGGCGAACTCCGCGAAACCACAGAAGTTGAAGCCGGCATGACTGAAGATGTCGATATGGCTTCAGCCCTCGGCATGGTTGCGGGTTCTGACGACGCAGACGAAAAACTCGTTATTGACTAATTAAGCTACAGAAGCGAAAGGTGGAAACTATGCAGATAAGTGCTCAGATGGTAAAAGAGCTTCGTGAAAAAACTAATGCCGGCATGCTGAAATGCAAAGAAGCCCTGGTAGAATGCAATGGCGATTTTGAAGCCGCCGTTGACTACCTCCGCAAGAAGGGCCTTGCCTCAGCCGACAAACGCTCTGGTCGCACCACTTCACAGGGTCTGGTAATTCCGTTGACCACTGCTGACAAGCGCACCGCTGCCATTGTCGAAGTCAACTGTGAAACCGACTTTGTCGCCAGAAACGAAGATTTCGCAGCTTTTGCGAACAAGATCGCGAATCTGGTTCTCAAAACCCCATCTGTAAAAACTGCAGAAGACCTCAACAAGCTGACTGTCGACGGGCAGCCGTTCGAAGAATTTGTTAAGTCAAAAATCGCCACCACCGGCGAAAACATCTCGGTAAGCCGTGCTGAACACCTCACTTTTGCCGCCGGCCAGAATGGTATCTTTGATACCTATATCCACGGTGAAGGCAGCATTGGCGTTCTCATTCAGGTCAAAGCCGAAAATGAAGCCGCCGCGAAAAAATCAGAAGTGGCTCACTACGCTCATGAAGTAGCTCTTCAGGTTGCTGCCATGAATCCAATGGCTTTGTCTTCCGATAACATCACTCAGGAAGTAAAAACCAGAGAACTTAACATTGCCGTCGAAAAAACAAAAGCTGAACTGATTTCAAAAGCCGTTAATAAAGCTCTTGAAAAAGAAAAAATCAATCCGGCTCATGTTGACAGCGAAGACCATATGAAATCCAACATGGAAAAAGGCTGGATTGACCAGGAAACAGTAGACAAAGCTCGCAAAATCATTAAAACGGTTTCTGCTGAGGCTGCCGCTGCCCAGGACGATAAAAAGATTCGCTCAATTGCAGAAGGCAGATTGAACAAATACTTCAAAGAAAATTGTCTCCTTGACCAGGCCTATGTTAAAGATGACAAGAAATCAATCTCTGACCTTACCAATGAAGTATCAAAAGCAATCGGCGCCAAAATAGAGCTGGTCACCTATCGCAGATGGGCCCGCGGTGAAGCCGCAGCCGCCGAAGCCGCTCAGCATGAAAAATCTGCTGAAGCCTCTGCTTAAGGTTAAGTGAAACTCTCTCCGAAGTATCCGTCCGTATGATGTTAGAGACGCCTGCGCCGCAGGCGTCTCTAACCCTGTAAACCCGGTTATAACAGGAAAGAACATGAATCAAGCTTCGTTATCGCCCAGACCCAGATTTACCAGGCCGTTACTCAAGCTCAGCGGCGAAATGTTCGGCGGCAAAGACGGCTACGGCTTCGACCGCAACACCCTCGAAAAATTCGCTGCAGAAGTAAAGACGCTGATCAACGCCGGAATCACTCCTGGTATCGTCATCGGCGGCGGCAACTTTTTCAGGGGCGCCCGTACGACTCTGCCGGCTCTCAAACGCCATCGCGCCGACGCGATCGGCATGCTGGCAACGGTCATGAATGCGATCTGCTTTGCTGAGCACCTTGAAGCCGCCGGGGTAAAAACTGCGGTTTTTTCGGCGATTCCGATGGGCAGTATGGCTCTTGCCTACGATATCGATCTTGCCCGACGCTATCTCGACGAAGGCATTGTCTGCCTTTATTCGTGCGGCACCGGCAACCCATATTTCAGTACCGACTCGGGTTCGGCACTCAGAGCCATCGAAACCGGCTGCGATGTGCTGATCAAGGGCACAAAAGTAGACGGCGTCTACGACTCTGACCCGGCCAAAAACCCGAATGCCCGTAAATTTGACCAGATCACCTACGAAGAAGTCCTGGCCCGCAATCTTGGCGTCATGGATCTCGTCGCCATCACACTCTGCCGTGACAACCGCATGCCGTTGAAGGTTCTCAACCTCAATGAGCCCGGCATAATGCTGCGCGCCTGCCTCGGTGAAAACACCGGAACTGACGTAATCGAAAGTTAATTTTTTCAGGAGGAACTGCTTCAATGTCTCTCGAATCGATCATCAACGATGCTAAAAACAAAATGCTTCAGTCGATTGAAGTTCTTAAAAAAGATTATTCGACCATGCGCACCTCAAGGGCGACCCCGTCACTTTTGAGCCGCATCACGGTTTCACAATACGGCCAGGAAGTTCCCCTTCAGCACGTCGCTTCAGTTTCTGCCCCGGATCCAAAATCTCTGGTAATCCAGCCCTGGGACAAAACCATGCTCAGCGAAATTGAAAAGGCCATCCAGAAATCTGATCTCGGCCTCAACCCGCAGAATGACGGCAACCTTATCCGTCTGCCGATTCCGCCGCTCACCGAAGAACGCCGCAACGACCTCGTTAAAAACGCCA